>ERZ807358.32-NODE-32-length-14846-cov-2.635385_pt1 | contig 14846 bp, 26 predicted proteins | sample MGYA00521254_ERZ807358 | MGnify/ENA primary metagenome ERZ807358 (study PRJEB31431, sample SAMN03801314) | freshwater metagenome | biome: Freshwater; feature: Lake; material: Water | place: Canada:St Catharines | collected 2012-08-09 | depth 1 m m ...
CTTAAATGTCATACAAAACACTTGGAAGAATTGTCAAAGAAGTGGTTGCTGGGACGAGCCAACCTAATGGTTATTCTAGTTTTAGTACTTCAGTTAAGGATGTGATGTACGGTCCTAAGAAAAAAGTTAAAGATGATGATTCAAAAGTTGAACCTGCAGGAGATGCTGGCGATATTGAAAAAGAACTAGATACCAATAACCAAAATATTCACCTTGTCAGACGGGCAAGTATGGAACGCAAATTTAAAATTTATGAATAACAAAAAGGAGCAACCAAATGTATAAAGATATCACGGCTAGTTTAGTAGCTGCAACCAGAAAAGTAGTTGAAGCTTCTAGCATTAAAGCTGCTAACGAAGCTGCTCAAAAAGAGCAGTCTTCCGCTCTCTCTAAATCAATGAGACCAGCTTATGAGGGCAGTGCTCCTCGTAATGCTCAAGAGATCTCTTTGCTTAGAGAAAAGGCTCACACTGTTCCTAAGACACCTAAAGAGAAATCTTTGGCTGCTTTGGCTGAACCTAAAGACAAGATCACTCATGCTGATGTGATGACGGGTCGCGGTGTGAAGAAAGAAGAAATGTCTTCTAAAGAAAAAATGAAGAAGGGTCTTTATAATAAAGAAGAAGCTAAGCAAGTTGATGAGACAATTGTCAACGGTAAAATTGTAAACAACAAGATCTATAAGCCCGGCAAATCTGACGCTGCTTTTGATTACAAATCGCCACGTAAGCCACAAGATTCTCCTAACCGTAAACATGGTGATGTTACGTCTACTGGTCACGATGTTAAAAAGATCTCTACTGGTATGGTTTACACAAAGCGTTTTGAGGAAAACGAAGTAGAAGCAGAAACAATTGCAGAAGCTCCAGTGGACGGTGTTGCACCAGGTTCAATGGAAGGCGACAAGCATATGTGTGCTTCTAAAGTGATGCACAAAGAGTGGAAAGAAGGTAGAACTCTTTTCAGTCAACATGCTGAGCCAAATGAAATTGGTTTGATCGAATGGTATGATGTGATGTTTGATCACGGAATTGAGAAGCAAGTTCCTACACGTGACTTAGAAATTATGGCGGAGCAAAACCACATGAATCACACTCCTAAAAAGAAAAAGAACTCCGTTCTCTTCAAAGCGTTGTAATTATGAAAAAGCTAAGAGAAATCGTTGAGGCTACGAAAAGCCTACACCCAATGGCTCTCCATGTGAAGCCTGTTATGGTTAACGGTCAACAGAAGTATAAAGTACACGCTGTTGGTAAAGGCTTAGCTGATGGTATCAATCACGGCGAGCACTTGTCTGACTCTGAGTTGGATGATGCTCATGAGATGGGCGCCAAAGTCAAGCATGTTAAAGAAGAAGTTGAACAGTTGGATGAAATTGGTGATACACCAGCAGGCATGGAAAAGGTTAAAGCCTACAGAGCTGCTGTAGGACGTCAAGCCCACAAAACTGGTGAGTATGATACTAGAAATCCAGATAAAAAATCTAATCCTTTTGATGCAAGAACTGCAGGACACAGTCCTAAAAAACAAGCTATGCGTATTGCAGGTGCAGCCAAAGCTAAAAAAATAGAGACTGGAACTCGTTACGAAGAAGCAGACTTTGGCCCTGAAGCTGATAAGAACATTACAGTCCAGCTCAAAAAGGCGATGGACATGATGGAACATGGTGAGAAGAGTGGTTCAGAAATTGAATTCGCAGATGGTCAAAAATACTTTGTAGAAGGTGTTGTTGCTCATAAAGTGTTGGTAGCAATGGAACAAATGAAGCCAGAAATCAGAGCACAAGCTCAGAATGCTGTTTATCAATCGTTTGCTCATTTGATGGCAGCTCACCAAATGTTGAGCAAATAATTAGAATAAATAGAAGAATAATCCTTAGGAGAATCGAAAAATGGCTCAATGGTCAAATCAAGACGCAAGTTCAAACAGTGTGCTATGGGCACCAACTGGTTTCAACTTGCCTGCAAACACAACAAACAGAGATGCACTGTTTGGTAACACAACCGTAAATGCATTCGTTACTGGTGAAACAGTAGGTATGTTCGGTGTTGACGTTACTGAGATGGGTGTATCAAACGGATCAGTTGTCCAAACAACTATCACTTTTGCTGGTTCTGGTTACGGTGCTAACGCTGCTGTGACTGTTACTGAACCAGCTGTAGGTACTGGTTTCACTGCTAATGCTTTTGTTACCGCTGCAACTGGTCGTGTGGGTGAAATCAAGATCTCAGCTGCTGGTTCTGGTTACACAGGTCTTCCTCCAACACTTGTTGTTGCTGCTCCTGGTGCTGTTAACGTTGTTGCTAACACAAACGGTGTGACAGCTGCTTCTGACTTCATTCTGATGGCAACTGCAAACAGCAAGTTTTTAGTTGGTGATAGAGTTACTTACACAGTTCCAACAGGCAATACAGCTATTGGTGGTTTGACAGGTAACACAACCCTTTTCATCTCTTTCTCCAATACGACAGGTATTGCGGTAACAGATACATTGGGTGGTGCAAACATTAATTTGACAGAAGCTCGTACAACCGCTACTGGTGAAGTTCATACTTTCAGAGGTGAGACTGCTACTGGTGTTGCTGTTGTAAGTGGTTCACGTCACGGTGCTCACCACTCTGGTTGGGTTATCCGTACTGTTGGTACTGGTGGCCGTGCTGGTCGGGTTACACATGAAACATTGGTTGCTATGGGTTCTATGAACAACACAACTGATGCTGAAGACACAATCTTCAAAGACGTATAATCTAAATGGCTGACAAAGCTAAGAAGATATCTGAACTAACAGCACTCACCTCCATAAGTGGTGGTGATCTGTTGGTGATTGTTGATGATCCAACAGGAACTCCCGTTACTAAAAAAGTAACTGTAGCAAACCTGTTGGGCAATTCATCTGCTAACGTCGTTATTCAGAATGTTACTCCTGCAAACGGTACTATTACCGTTACAAAGGGAACAATCATGTTTGATAGTAGTTTCATTTATATTGCCACTGCTAATAATGTTATCAAAAAGGTGGCACTAAGCGCATTCTAATAATGATTGATAAACTTGATGAGGCCAACTTCTTTTTGTACGCGGCCAAACATTATGAAAACCCATATTGTTATGACACGTTAGAGTTTTATGACGACCTCAACAGGTTTAAGTACTTAAAGAGGTTGTTTAGTAGATATGAAGAGACTGGTGAGTTGAAAGAGAGATTGATTCTCAATCACATCATCGTCTTGTATAATATTTTTGGAGTAGAACCTACAACAAGAATGTTATTTTTAAAACTTAGAGGAAGCTATCACGCGTTGAAGCCATTCTTAGTTTTTCTTAATTTCATGCCCGAAGTCGTAACACGAATTGGGATAGAAGGCAAGGATATTATTAGTTCGGACATCGCAATGGATGAAAAGATAGTAGACAAGCTGAGACAAATTTAATGAACAAGAATTTAGATTTATACATTGTTTATCAATTCCTTAAGAAGCTTTCCACTCCATTCAAGGACTGGAAAGCTTTTGATTTGGGGATCATTGATGAAAAAGGCAATGTGCTCAAATCTAGAGAACAACTAACAGACAAAGAGTTGAAAGACTGGACATACTTTGATTTGTTAGTGACAAACATCAAGAAACTAATTTCTGCTATCCCTGCTGGCAATCAAAAGATGGCTAACATGGTGATGGCTCTTTACCTGACTAAAGAATACAAAGGCAAAAAGGCTATTGTTTCTGAACCAGGATTAAAGAGAACACAAGGCCAAGTAATTGGTTATGCTAGAATGAAAGAGCAACATCAGCTAGCTGATCTGCTTGAAAAAGTGAATTTGAACGAGGACGGGGGAGCTCCTATCAATAGTGCTGGTGGTGGTAACATTGCTGGGATTGGTGTAGGACAACAAGGTGAGCCCGGAGTCAAATTAGCCATGATTAGAAGATATATTAAGAAAAACAAAACTGACATGGTGAAAGATGCTAACACTCAACCAACTAAAACAATTAATTCCAGGTAATCCTTACGCTGACCACTGGCACGAGGCACTGGAGATTCTTCTCCCTGATTACGACATCAACACTCCTCGAAGGATTGCCGCGTTTGTTGCACAATGTGCACACGAGTCTGGTAACTTTAGAGTATTGAAAGAGAACCTCAACTACAGAGCTGTTACTCTTCGTAAAATCTTCCCACGTTACTTCCCTGATGATCAGATTGCTGCAGCCTATGCTGGTAAGCAAGAAGCAATTGCCAATAAGGTTTATGGTAACCGTATGGGCAATGGTGATGAGGCATCTGGTGATGGTTTCAGATACTGCGGTCGTGGACTAATTCAATTGACTGGTAAAAACAACTATCAATCGTTTGCAGATAGTTTGGAGATGTCTGTTGAAGATGTTCCTGAATACCTTGCTACATTTGAAGGTGCCGCTCAATCAGCTTGCTGGTTCTGGGAAACAAACAATTTAAATCAATGGGCTGATAGAGGAGACATTGTCACTCTAACTAAGCGCATTAACGGCGGTACAATCGGTTTAGAAGATCGTATCAAACACTATGAACATGCACTCCATGTGCTAGGAGCTCACTGATGAAAAAATTCCTATTACTATTAGCACTGCTTCCATGCTTAGCTTTTGCTCAAAAAGAAAAAGCTGGTGTAACATACGATGTCGTTCTCACTAGAGTCATTGATGGTGACACAGTTGCTTTCCAAGCCAACTGGTTGCCTGATCCATTGAAGAAAGAACTATCAATCCGTGTGTTTGGTGTTGATACTCCTGAAAAGAGTTTCCGTGCTAAGTGTCCAGCTGAAGCTGCACGTGGTGAAGCAGCGACTGCTTTTACAAAACAAACTATCAATGCATCCACTAAACGTCAGATTATAATGATGGATTGGGATAAGTATGGTGGACGTGTATTGGGGGATGTCTTGCTTGATGGTAAGAGTCTTCGTCAACAACTGATTGCTAATGGTTTTGCTCGTGAATATTACGGTGAAGCAAAAACATCTTGGTGTGAATAAGGAATAAAAATGGAAACAAGTCAATTATTGTTATTTGCTAACATATCTGCAATTACATATGAAGATCCAAAACAATCTAAAAGTAAATTCAAATCTTTTGGATTTGATATTGTTGAGTTTTTTAACATCGATGGTGCTCAAGCATACCTGTTGAAGGATATGAATGGTATATACGTTTTAAGTTTCAGAGGAACTGAAGTAACAGAGAAGTCAGATGTTCTAGCTGACTTGAAGGCTGGTAAGAATAATGAAGCCTGTGGTGGTAAAGTGCATGTGGGATTCAAAGGTGAGATCAACAAATTATGGCCTGCAATAGAAAAAGCAATTGTTAATGTTGGAAGCCTTTACGTGACAGGACATAGCCTAGGAGCAGCGATGGCAACTATTGCTTCTAGTAGAATGCAATCAAAGGTCACGGCGTTGATCACATTTGGTTCGCCAAGAGTTGGTAACGCAGAGTTTGTTAAGAGCTTGAATGTTGAACATTACAGAGTACAAAACAACTGTGATGATGTAACCAAAGTTCCTTTCAGATTTGTAGGTTTCAGACACCATGGAACTCACAAGTATATGAATTACTATGGAGCGTTCAGAGATCTGACTCCATTGCAACGAGTTAAAGATATGGTTCGTAGTAGACTTAAAGCTAGATCCAAAGGACAGAAGTTCATTGGTGTGTTTGATCACATGATGGCGAACTACATTGCCAAATTAGAAAAATTGGGAGAAAAATAAAATGTTCGGAAAAAAAGAAGAAGAAAAAGTAGAAGAAGTTAAAAAGCCCGATGAAGATTGGATGACCAAGAAGTGGCGTCCGATGATGGCGATGATGTACATGACGTGCTGTTTGTTTGACTTTGCTCTATTCCCAATTATGTTCACAATTGTTCAATTCTGGGAAACAGCAATTGCTAACGACGCATTTCGTCAATGGGCTCCAATCACACTTCAAGGTGGTGGGTTGTTCCACGTTGCCATGGGTGCTGTACTAGGAGTTTCAGCTTATGGACGCACACAAGAGAAAGTAGCAGGTGCCTCAAATGTATCAACAAGTACGTCAACAATCAGTGCTCCAGCACCTGGCTTATCTTCGCCAGTACCGTCAGCCGCCTCTGCTCCAGCATCAAGTTGGAGTCCCGCTCCAACCCAACAATTTGCGGCCGCAGCTCCAACCCCAGCATTTGAACAACCTCTAAATAATATATCTGCTGGTTTCGGAGGTAAGAAAGCTCCTCCATCAGCTCCAGAACCATTACTGTAAGGTAACTCATGAACAAAATTATTAACACAACAGCCGCTATTGCTTTAGCACTTTTTTTTACTACATCAGCCATGGCTGGTGGTGAGATGAAAGAAGTTTGTCACGATAAGGTTGACAAAGCTGGTAAGCCAGTAATCGATAAGAAGACTGGTAAGCCAGCTCAAGAGTGCAAGATGATTAAAGTGCACAAGAAGCTTGAAGGGACCAAAGTCCCTGATAAGAAATAATCATGGAACTGTTTGACACAACCTCAAGGATCGCTGTTTTGGAATCTCAACTTACAAACCTAGGATCTGATCTAAAAGAATTTAGACAAGATTCTAAAGAACAGCACAAACAGATGATGGAGAAGATCAGCGATATTGACGAACGCTTGACTACTATCGAGAAGTGGCGTTGGATGATCATTGGTGGTTCTATTGTTATTGGTTACTTGTCCTCACACCTCTTACCTAAATTTAGTTGACCCAAAAATGTAAACTTGTATAATCAGCTCTGCGCCCTGAAAGATCTTTATAATGAGCTGGTTAGAACAAAAATACGTTAACTTACTATCCAATAGACTTCCCCGATTCACAAAGAAGGGGAACGATCTATGGAACTTCAGATGTCATATCTGTGGTGATTCCCAAAAGAACAAACTAAAAGCACGTGGGTACCTGTTCGCTCAGAACGGTGAGTACTTCTATCGCTGCCACAATTGTTCTGCATCGCTTAACTTCAAGCAATTCCTCAACAGTATCGATCCAATTATGGCTGATGAGTTCTCCAAAGAGAAGTTCATGGAGAAGACCGGCCTTGTAGCAACTGCAAAGCCTGTGGAAAAGGACATTGGGAAGTTTATTCAACCCAAGTTTATTAAGTATACTGCTTTAAACACGTTAAAAAAGGTTTCTCAGCTCGATCCTGCTCATCCTGTTAAGAGATACGTGGTTAGTCGGAAAATCCCTTCTACGATGCATTTCAAGCTGTTCTATGCGCCAAAGTTTAAGCAGTTTGTTAATTCGTTGATTCCAGATAAGTTTAACACTGATATTGATGAACCAAGATTAATTATTCCTTTTGTTGATCAGAATCAACAACTGATAGGATTTCAAGGCAGAAACTTCAGTAAGGATGGCATTCGTTACATAACTATTATGTTAGATGAGACAAAGCCTAAAGTTTACGGACTTGAGAGTGTTAACCTCAACGAAACGTTTTATGTGTTTGAAGGTCCGATTGATTCGATGTTTATTAAAAACTCAATAGCAATGGCTGGCTCTAGTTTGGATAGGCTACTGGAGCCACATAAATCTAAAGCTGTTATGGTGTTTGACAATGAGCCAAGAAACAAAGAGATTGTCAAAACTATTGAGAAGTATATACAGAATGGGTACAACGTTGTAATATGGCCTGATCATATTACACAAAAAGATGTTAATGATATGATATTGGCTGGGATCAAACCAGTTGATCTAAAATTAATTATAGACAATAATATGTTCAAGGGTCTATCTGCTCTTGTTAAATTTAACCACTGGAAAAAAATATGATGAAGTTTAAGAACTATGACTACGTTGCTGGCCAAGAAGGATTTCTGAGCAACTCCGAGGTCGAACTCCTGCAAAGGTATGCAGGTAAGTTACCAGCTCAACCTGGTAGGTTGGGCCCTGATGGCTTAACTGAGGACAAGTCGACGAGAGACTCAGTAATCAAGTGGATAGGCAATGATACTGAAGTGAGGTGGCTCAACGATAAAATATTTAATATGGTTAGAAACACAAATGATGAGTTTTTTCATATGGATATTTCCATGTATGAGGATTTGCAACATACAACGTACAAAGCAGGATCCGGATTCTACGGAGTTCACATGGATACTTTTATAAACTCTTCCCTACAAAGAAAGATATCGTTTACAATCCAACTAAGCGACCCCAAAGATTATGAGGGCGGTGATGTAAAGATTTATAACAACGACATAAAAAACCCATACATTGCTTCAAGGAGTAAGGGGTCATTGATTATATTCCATTCAATGATGCTACATGAAGTCACGCCTGTCACAAAGGGTGTTAGGAGTTCTCTTGTAGGATGGGTCTCTGGTCCTCCCATGAGATGAGAAATATACAATGAAAGCTAGTTTAGTATCATACTCTCAAACAGATCCATCGAATCCTATTCTCAATGCAGCTCTTAATCAACAAGAGCTAATTGCTTATTGTGCTCGTGTATCTAATCCAGCCAATCAACAAAGCAATCAAACAAGCAATAAGTTATTACAGTATTTGATTAAACATAAGCACTGGTCTCCTTTTGAGATGGTCAGTGTCTGCATGGAAATCGAAACGACACGTGATATTGCTCGACAGTTACTCCGTCATCGCTCATTCAGCTTTCAAGAGTATAGTCAACGTTATGCCGATCCAACTCAAGACCTAGATTTTGTAACACGGGATGCACGTCTTCAAGATCCAGCCAATCGTCAGAATAGTATAGAAACTAATGATGAGTGGCTTAAATTTCAGTGGACAAAAGCTCAACAACGAGTAATTATTGCTGCTCGTGAAGAATATAAATGGGCGATTAGTCATGGAATTGCTAAGGAACAAGCCCGCGCCGTACTGCCGGAAGGATTGACTGTCTCACGTCTTTTAGTTAACGGAACTTTGCGCTCATGGATCCACTATATAGAGCTCAGATCCGGAAACGGAACTCAGCTGGAACATATTGAAATTGCTATAGAATGTGCTAAAGCGATTGCAAAAATATTCCCAATGGTCGACGATTTCGTACAGAAAAACTAATAAATATTCCACCATGTGGTTGCTATCTTTTTTACCTTCTTGGTATGTTCATATTATTCCTCTCTCAGCGTTGGCGATCATTTTCGTCAGCATGGTTCTCAAAGTAATTCCCTTCATAAGCACATACTACATTCCAATAAGAATCTTTGGTTTTGTATTGCTTTGTTTTGGTCTTTTCTTTGAAGGTGGTTTGTATATGAACCAAGAGTGGACTGCTAAGGTTAAAGAATTAGAAGAAAAGATTGTTATTGCAGAGGCTAAGAGTAAAGAAGAAAATGTTAAGATTGTTGAGAAGTTTATAGTCAAACAAAACATTATTAAAGAGAAGGGAGATGAAGTCATCAGGTACATTGATAAAGAAATTGTTAAGTATGATGTCAAATTTGCTCCTGGTGGCCAATGTGAAATTCCTAAAGAGTTTGTTGATGTTATCAACAAGGCAGCAAAGGATATTAAGTGAAATATTTGGCTCTACTTTTATTGTTGACAGGATGTGCTACAAACGTTCCTGTTGTTATGAAGTTTCCTGAAGCTCCTACCGTGCTGATGGAAAAGTGTCCTGAGTTGAAAAGTTTGAATGAAGATGTCAAACTAAGTGATGTTGCTAAAACTGTAGCAATCAACTATACTACTTACTATGAGTGTGCATTGAAGGTTGAGTCTTGGATCGGTTGGTACCAAGCACAAAAAGTAATTTACGAGTCAGTTAAGTAACGACTCTTTGTTTAATAAAATAAGAAGATTGGAAATATGAGTACAGTACATGGTATAACGGTAGACTATTCGCGTGATAATTTATTTGATGAGTTGGGAAAACTAAGACTAAAAGAAAGTTACATGAAGGATGACGAGATGTCTCCTCAGGAAAGGTTTGCGTTTGTATCAAAAGCGTTCGGCACTGACCAAGAACATTCTCAACGTTTGTATGAGTATTCTAGTAAACATTGGCTTTCCTATAGTACACCTATTCTCTCTTTTGGGCGTAGTGCTCGTGGCCTTCCTATATCATGTTTTTTACCTTATCTACATGATAGTTCGTCCGGTCTTGTGGATACTTTATCGGAAGTAAATTGGCTCAGTATGTTAGGTGGAGGAGTTGGAATTGGAATTGGAATCAGATCTGCCGACGATAAGTCCGTTGGCGTTATGCCTCATCTTCGCACTTATGATGCTAGTAGTCTCGCTTACCGTCAAGGCCGCACACGTCGTGGTTCTTACGCTGCTTACTTGGATATCTCTCATCCTGACATCTCTATTTTTCTTGAAATGAGAAAACCTACTGGTGATCCCAATATGAGGACCCAGAACTTGCATCACGGTATCAACATACCAGATTCGTTTATGCAAATCATCGAACGGTGTATGCTTGATCCAGAATCAAATGATGATTGGGAATTGAAAGATCCACATAACGGTGAAGTTCGAGAAGTAGTATCAGCTAAGCATTTGTGGCAATCAATTATGGAAATGAGAATGCACACAGGTGAACCTTATTTACATTTCATTGATACAAGTAACCGTGCTATGCCTGAGTTTCAAAAGAAGCTTGGTTTAAGCATTAAACAATCAAACCTTTGTAGTGAAATTATTTTACCAACAGATAAGGACCGTACAGCTGTATGTTGCTTATCTTCTTTGAACTTGGAGTATTATGATGATTGGAAAAATGACGGACTTTTTCTTCGGGACGTTGCTGAGATGCTCGATAACGTCCTTCAGCATTTCATTGATAATGCTCCTGACAGCATATCACGCGCAAGATATAGTGCTATTCGTGAACGGTCTATTGGTATTGGTGCTCTCGGTTGGCATGCCTATCTACAGCGCAATAACATCCCGTGGGAATCGGCGCTCGCAGTAAGTACTAATCATAAAATATTTGGTTATATTAAAGGTACACTAGATGAAGCTAATCAACAGCTTGGAAAACTTCGCGGAGAAGCACTTGATGCAGTAGGGAGTGGGCAGCGCTTTAGCCACCTTATGGCTATTGCTCCTAATGCTAGTAGTTCAATTATCATGGGTAACACCAGTCCCAGTATCGAGCCTTACAGAGCCAATGCCTACCGTCAAGACACTCTTTCAGGCTCTCATCTGACAAAGAATAAATGGTTAGATAAAATCATTAAGGAAAAATGTGAAGAGAACAATAAGTTGGACTATAGCGAAGTCTGGTCAAGTATCATCGCCAACGATGGGAGTGTTCAACATCTCGAGTTCCTTGATAACTGGACCAAAGACGTATTCAAGACCTCTATGGAAATCGATCAGCGATGGCTTGTACAGCATGCAGCAGACAGACAAGTTTACATTGATCAAGCCCAGTCAGTTAACTTATTCTTTAGACCTGACTCCCACATCAAATACCTCCACGCAGTTCACTTTCAAGCCTGGAAGCAAGGTCTCAAGACGTTGTATTATTGCAGATCTGAAAAGATTGGCAAGGCTGACAAAGTCTCTAAAAAGATCGAACGAAAAGTTATTGAAGAGATTGACATGAAAGCTTTGGCTTCTGAAGATGTGTGTTTAGCTTGCGAAGGATAAAGAAATGGAAATATTAAGATTCACAGCATCATGGTGTCAGCCATGTAAAGCATTAAATCAACAGCTAAATGAGTTGGAATTAAATCAATATATTAAAGTCATTGATATAGATGAGCAGCCGGAAGTAGCAAAACAATATGGTGTAAGGACTGTTCCTATGTTGATTGCAATGGATAACCAAAAAGAAGTATCAAGACTTCGTGGGGTCAGAGCAAAAGATATTTTGCTTGATTGGTTCCCTAAAACTTTCATTGATAACGTTAACATAGTGAAATCTAATAACTAAATGGAAGAACTAATATACCTTCTTATTGTTACACATATAACCATAGTTTGTGTAACCGTATTCCTTCATCGAGGTATGGCTCATAGAGGAATTCAGTTCCATCCAATTCTTAGCCATGCCATTCGATTTTGGTTATGGCTTACAACTGGTATGGTAACAAAACAATGGGTAGCTATTCATCGTAAGCATCACAGATACAGTGACACAGAAGGTGACCCGCACTCTCCTCACGTGTTTGGATTGTGGAAGGTCATAACTCAGGGAGCGTTACTTTACCATCAAGCATCTAAAGATAAACAAATGGTTGATACTTATGGTGTAGGTACTCCTGATGACTGGGTGGAGAAAAACGTTTACGCCGCTCATTCTCGTGTGGGTATTATGATAATGCTTGCTTTGAATGTTATATTGTTTGGTTGGATTGGAGTATTGTTATGGGGAATACAAATGATATGGATTCCTTTCTGGGCAGCTGGTATAGTTAATGGTATTGGGCATTGGATAGGATATAGGAATGGAATTGCTAATGATAAAAGCCGTAACTTTAGTCCATGGGGAGTAATCATTGGAGGTGAAGAATTACATAATAACCACCACCTTTCACCGGGAAATCCAAAGCTCAGTCGGCAGTGGGTTGAATTTGACGTAGGATGGATGTGGATTAAAATATTTGAACAATTTAAATTATTAAAATTAAAGACATTTTAACAAAAAGATAACTAAAATGAACGCAAAAAGAAAATCAAGACTAACAGACGAACGTAACTCATTCAAACCCTTCAACTATCCTTGGGCATATGATGCCTGGTTGAAACATGAACAAAGCCATTGGCTCCACACTGAAGTGCCAATGCTTGAAGATGTTAAGGATTGGAAAGGTAAACTATCCAAAGAAGAGAAGATGTTTCTTACACACATCTTTAGATTCTTCACACAAGGTGACATTGATGTTGCTGGTGGTTATGTTAATAATTACTTACCTTATTTTCCACAGCCTGAAGTACGTATGATGTTGCTTGGCTTTGCTGCTCGTGAAGCCTTACACATCGCTGCCTACTCCCATTTAATTGAGACTCTTGGACTTCCAGAAACGATGTACAATCAGTTTTTGGAATATGCGGAGATGAAAGAGAAGCATGACTATGTGCTAGATATCTCTCAACAAAATTCTACGAAAGAAAATACCGCTAAACACATTGCAGTATTTTCAGCTTTCACTGAAGGAATGCAACTATTCAGCTCGTTCATTATGTTATTGAACTTCCCTCGTCATGGTAAGATGAAAGGAATGGGTCAGATTGTTACTTGGTCTATTGTTGATGAAACTCAACACTGTGAAGGAATGATCAAACTATTCAGAACATACATTCAAGAGAATCCGGAGATTTGGAACGATGAGCTTAAAGGACAATTGTATACAATTGCTGAAAAGATGGTTCTACTCGAAGATAGGTTTATCGATTTGGCATTTAGCATGGGTGGTATGGATGGTCTTGACGCTGATGACGTTAAACGTTACATCCGCTATATTACTGATCGTCGCCTTATTAGTCTTGGTCTTAAGGGAATTATGAAAGTTAAAAAGAATCCTTTACCGTGGGTGGAAGAGATGATTAACGCACCCACACATACTAACTTTTTTGAAAACAGAGCAACTGACTATGCTAAGGGTGCACACTCTGGTACATGGGAAGATGTTTGGGCAAAGGCGGCTTAAAATGAAAACTCTTTTACTTTTACCTGTAGTGTTCCTAACTGGTTGCATGACGTTTATCATGCCAAGACCACATGACGCTGTCTTGTTTGGTAACCTTGTCGATCTTAAAATTTTAAGTGGTCAGGTCACTTGTGATAATAAAGAATATGGTTGGAAGGAGATGTTGGACACCATCAACCACATGAAAGTTTATACTACATACCGTAACGACCCTCAAGCAGAAAACATTAAAGGTTTGCATGAAGCTGTAGGAAAAGCTTACATTTCTACAAATCCTGTGTTCTGTAAATCATTGCTAAATGTACAACAAAAACGTGTCGATGCAATTGTCGATGCATGGAAGGATAGAAAATGACAGCTTTGGAAGCTTTAAGAGAAGCAGCAATGGAACCCACAAAGTTAGGTACCTTGTCTTATGAAATGATGTTAATTGTTGATCAATACAACAACCAATTAATGTCTCGTGAGGAGTTTGAATATTTGGTTAAAGAAATTGCAAACGTGAAAGCGGCTCAGCATTTGGCTGATGATGAAAAATCAAGTAGATGGATTGTATCAGTAGCATCTGCTTTACTATCAGTAGCGTGAGGAGAAGATATGCTGGGTATTAAAGAAAGCGTAGAACACGTTTGTTATGAGTGTGATGCTGAGTTTGTAGTAGAACCAATTGGAGAGACTGATGACATCATTAGCTTTTGTCCTTTTTGTGGTTCTGAATTGGATCTAGAGGAACTAGACGAAGAAGAAGATGAAGAAGATAGCTGGGATTGATTTTTCTTTATCTTCTCCTTCTATTTGTGTTTTTACTGGTAACAAATTTAATTACAAAGAATGTTCTTTTTACTTCCTAACGGATAGAAAGAAAAATGCTAGGTATTACAATTCCAATCTTGTTGGATCACCAATGGTTGGATATGTTAGTCAAGAAGAGAGATATCATAATATCTCTAATTGGGCTTTGACTGTATTGTCAAACCACCGTATAGAAAATGTTTATATTGAAGACTATGCGTTTGCTGCAAATGGAAGAGTATTCCACATAGCGGAGAATTGTGGTGTACTAAAGTATAAAATGTGGATGGCCAATTACGTAATAACTCCTATTGCTCCAACTCAAATCAAAAAGTTCGCTACCGGTCGTGGTAATGCCAACAAAGAGGACTGTCTCTTATACACATCTCCGAGCCCACGAGACGCTACGCTATCTCGTATGCCGTCTTCTGCTTGAAAAAAAAAAA
>ERZ807358.33-NODE-33-length-14531-cov-5.274388_pt1 | contig 14531 bp, 21 predicted proteins | sample MGYA00521254_ERZ807358 | MGnify/ENA primary metagenome ERZ807358 (study PRJEB31431, sample SAMN03801314) | freshwater metagenome | biome: Freshwater; feature: Lake; material: Water | place: Canada:St Catharines | collected 2012-08-09 | depth 1 m m ...
GAGACAGGATTAATTTTCATATGTTATCGGAGTATTTAATCATTTATAAGCGAAATAGGGGACTTGAACCCCTGACATCTAACTTGGAAGGATAGCGTTCTACCACTGAACTAATTTCGCATTTCCCCTGTCTGGGAATCGAACCCAGTATCCATGTGTGTTGTCCACCCGTCCTTACCAATAGACTAACAGAGGAGGTGGGAATGATCGGACTTCGCCCAGAAGGAAAAGTCCTTAAGACCCCGCCAAATCATCCCCATACGACGCTACGGAAGATACCCGTAGTAGAAGTTGGCGTCTACTTAGTTAATCGCTAAGGACTACCAAAGCCCAAGGTCGGACTTGAACCGACGACCTACGGTTTACAAAACCGTTGCTCTATCCAGCTGAGCTACAATAGCAACTGGGGCGGCAGGGATCGAACCTGCGACCTAGATGTTAACAGCATCCCGCTACTACCGCTGAGCTACACCCCACCGATTAAATATTCTACTGTATTAGCAACATCATTCATTGCTGCTCTAAGATTAGGTTGTTGTCCTGATTCTTGTTTTACGACTGGTCTTTGATCATCTGTCAAAGTCCAACGCCACAGTTTTTGGGTTTCAGAATACCAAAGATTAATTTTCATGTTTGAAATGTTCAAGCTCGACCCAGTTCAAAAGTGTTTGAAATGCTGTAATTGACGCTTGTGTACAGTTATCGTCTTTTAATTTTTGCACATAGTATTCTAGTGCTTCGATAACCATTTGTCGATCTAATTGTGATAGTAATGACATAATTTTCCTTAGTGAAGGAACGTCTCAGGTTGGGGTCGAACCAACGACCGACTGCTTAGAAGGCAGTTGCTCTATCCACTGAGCTACTGAGACACATACCACGGAGCAGTTAGTCTCATTTCACCACCCAGGGATTTACATTCCCTAGTGTAGCATACTCTTTCGTCAACTGTCAACTCGGAGTATCGTGGTGGTAGCATTCTAACAGTTCCATCATCACCTGTCAAGCGTTCATAATCTGCTATTGCTTTGTCTATATCTCGTATCACACGACGTTCTATTTTTTGGGGGTCAAGAAGAATTATGTCTCTGACGATGTTGCTTGGAAGTTGTCTTTGAACTTCGTCAACAAGATCCCATATCTTTTCTTCCTTGACCCCTGTACAGTGTGATAGTGTGGTAATAATTGTACTTAATGTTATCCCTACTACGATTAGTTTGGTAACAGTGGGTTTCTTTTTACCGAAGTGAAAGTTAAATTTCATAGTAAGGATGAGACCTGCAGTTCTCACCCATATTTATCACTTACGCTCTGGAATAACAAACGCTAACAACACCCTGACCTGGATGGGCAATGGAAGAGAAAGCTCCATAAGACAAGTCAAGGGTTCTTCCATGAACATAAGGACCCCTATCGTTTACTCGCACAATTACTGATTTACCATTGGATGCATTTGTTACTTTCAGTTTTGTTCCAAATGGTAGCCACTTGTGTGCTACTGATTTTCCATAAGCATTATATCGTTCACCACTAGCAGTTGTCCTGCCATGATATCCGTCACCGATTCCATAATGTGATGCGAGTGAACATCCGCTCGCTGCCTTTGCTGTTACGGGTGCCAATCCGACAAGACCAAAGACGATGATACTAGAAATGGCTTTAAGCATTAAAATTGATTGAATTCTACATCCCAATAGAGAAAGCGCACATCCCTTTTCTCAAAGGGCAATCTCCTGGGCTCTAAGTGTCACATCAAAATCTCATGATGCAATCGCTGTAAAGCGATTTTACATTATAAGTGATTATTTATTTCTTGTCAAGTATCGATAAGTTTTTCAATTTCTGGGCTGAGTATTTCAGTAATTATTTTATGTGCTTTAGACGTAGGATGCATCGAATATGGATTCAATAATCCTTGAGCAATGGCAGGTTTAATTAGTATACAATCATCGTTCCAATTAGATATATGATAAATTTCATTATACAATTTAATATTCATAATTTTTGACAATAAATCTCGTGGAATATCATTCTTATAACATAAATTATCAACGGGATTTAAGTACTTATGGTGATTAAAAGTATCAATCCATATATTTTTTATAGATAAAGCAGTAAAATATTGGTTCCAATGTTTCATACGATTGTTCAGTGTAACTAATTCTGCTTCATGATTATAAAAATTAACTGCAATTAACTCTGCTAGTTTGTGTTCTAAATCGTTTTTACTAGTTGTATTATAAAAAATAGATTTAAATTTTTTTAACGCATTCACATAAATTTCTCCTCTTGCTGTTGAAGTTATAGCCCACAAAACATATATGTTACCTTTACTTTCTTGTTGGAAAATATTAAATTTCTCACTTACAAAAAACTCTTCAGCTAATCTAAATTGAGTTTGGTTGCTTGATCCACCTATAGAAAAATTTATATTTTGTAAATTATATTTTTTACACAGTAAAGATCTATATGCATACTTTTCATTTAATGAACTTTCCCAACATTTTGTTTTAAAATCATTTTTATCTTTTGATTGATATTCTTCACCATATCCAGCACCAATACCTTTAGTCCAACTACACCCAAAAGTAATTAGTAATTTAGACATGTTTAATTTTATTTGCGTGCATGAATAATAGATATTCCAAAAATAGGAACTATAATCAATGCAAACCCCAATATACCAAGGCATACAGGGTTTGTCAAGATCATTTCTGGTATATGGATCACTTTCTATGCCATCCTTCAGGTTCAGTTTCGTGTATCCAATCCTTTAGATTTCTAACATATTGTCTTAATAATCTAGATTGCTCCACATGAAATTGATCTTGAGTTTCTAAATGCAAAGTAGTATGCAAGTCAATTGCATCTAAACATTTTTTTATGACAGGATTCCATGGCTCCCTAAAAGGAGTATTCCATTCGCGTGCCATTGAATTTTGCACTATGAGTTACTATTTATTTTACATCATCCTAAATAATTTTAGTATTATTGTCAGGAAAAATGAAAAAACTTCTATTGGTTTTTTCGTTATTCTTCGCTATTCCCACAAGTGCTGCTGAGATTACTTCTAAAATTACAGATTCTGTCCAACTCAAGGTAGATGCAGCTGCTTCTCAAGCGATCCGAGTTGGTGGTCAATATTCAGTTTCAGGTACGAACATTCAATCATCCACGTTTGGTGGTGTAGGTGGTGCTGGTACATATTCAATTAATACTGCTGGTCAAGCATTTACGTTTTCTGAAACGTTAATTGATGCAGACACCGCACCTAACTCTGTATCAACTGGCGCTATTGCACCTTATGGAAATATTACCTCTACTGCTGCTGGTGCTGCTGGAAGTCTTGCTGGTACTTTGTCTAACACATCAGTCCCTACTGTGACTGCTGGTGGTGCTGGTACGACAGCGACAGGTCAAAGATCTATCGAATTGAGCGTATTTAAATGAAAAAAATCCTAGCAGGGATATTCCTGCTAGGGTTTTGTAATGCTTCCCTAGCAGAACAAGTTGTTCCTAATTTTACTAGAGGAACAATAACAGCAACAACAGAAACATCTACAAAGATTATAGAAACAATACGCCAAGTTGAATATACAACTGGCACATCATACACTGTCACTGGAACAAATATTAATATCCCTGCCACTCCTCATCAAGGAGCAACCTATACTATTATGACACAAGGTGCTCCATTCCAGTTCAGTGAAACTCATCTTGGACCTGGAGTGGCAAAAGAAACATGGATAGATCGAACTACAGAACAAAAATCTACAACAAATTCTATATCAGTCTTTACTCAATAGCATTTCTTTTTTATGGCACGGTTTACGCTCAATCTGCTCCTTCTAATACTAATATCGCTGGTCCTAGTGCTTCCGCTACAGGTAATGTTACTAACCAAGCTGTCCAAGTCTTACAAGGTCCGTTCGCAGTTAACACCTACGGATCAGGAGTTAGTTGTCAAGGACCAACAATAAGTGTTTCTCCATTTGTATTAGGAAATCTAAGTGGTAATAATGATCCCACAACATATCAAACTCATAATGGTAACGCTGGTATGAGTTTTGGTTTTAATTTTCCTCTTGATGGATCACTACAAGAAATCTGTAAGACAAGGGCAAAGGTTGAGATTGCTAGACAACAAGCTGAAGCAGATAAAGCAAGACTTGACTTTGAATTAGTCAGGTTATTGAAATGTGGTGAAGCAATCAAGTCTGGTATTACATTTCATCCAGACAGTCCATACTATAAGATCTGTGCTGATGTAGTTGTGAGGTATCCAAGTGCCAATAAACAAAATTGATAATATTGGTGTTCAAGGTCCAAGTGTAATTCCTACAATAGATGCACCAGTAATACAACAAACACCACCCCCAGTTAGTCGCGGTTTGGCATTACCAGTCTTTCGTATGCCAGATCCATCAATCAAATATCCTGTAATCAATGTACCAACACAGGAAGAGTTTGATGCTGCTGTAAATGCAGAAAAACAAAAAGAGCAACAGCAGCAACAGGAAGAAAAGACTAGAGTATTACCAGATAGTAAACCTATACTACCACAAATTCCTGTTCAAAATATACAGGATAATCGGATTATTTCCGATGATGCCCCCAAAACTAATCTAGGAGTGCCCGTCATTGAAGTACCAATCGTCGGGGAAGTTCCAGTTCCTCCAAAAGAACAGGTTATACTTGCTGGCACCACTGCTACTGCTTCTGTTGCTGCAGCTCTTGTTGGCAAATCCTTGGTGGAATGGATGGTAGGTAAAATGAAACCTATCGTGCAACAGATACTAGTAAGGGGTAAGAAACTTTTGAAAAAAGATCTTACCCCTTATGAACTTCAAGTATATTTTGCTTTTGAAAAGAGTGCTTCTCTGAAAAAAATCAATAAGTCACTCAAGAAAGAACAGAAAAAAGATAAACAAAGGCAGTATAAAGAATTTCACGAGAAGTAATTACTTCTTCTTCTCTTCATCTTCTCCACTTTTTTTCATAGTATTGATACCAAATGTGGCAGCGGATGCTGTAAAGACTGTAGCAATAAAGGTAGGATCCATCTTAGATAGCATACCTGCATAGCTAGCTGTTAGGAGAGCAGCAGACCAACTCAAAATAGCAACACGAATAATAGTAGCCATACATTTGTCTTTTTTTGTTTCTTCCATTTTAGATGTGAGTTAGGTTAACGTTTTTCTCAATCGAAAATACGACCCCATCCATCATTACCACCTGGACACCAACGTGCTTTGAGCATTGCCTTACTATAGACAGTGCCTTTACCGTTCGTTACTGGTCCTTGATAACCATCATTACATGAACCATAAGGATCGTTGATCACATATCCATCGCCTTTCTTGCCAATTACAACACACATGTGCCCACCAGTAGGTGCAGATAAAGAACCGCGATGAAGGATGCCAATAACGACAGGTTTCCCAGCAGCAAGACTTTTATCAATATCAGCAAAAGAAAGATTGTAACTAAAGTGTGACTTAACTCCATAACCTGCAAGTACCTTTGTTTGTACCGCATGATCTGTAGTATCGCCAATCGCAAATACTTTCTTAACATACTCATCATCGCCCGTAATACTTCCTGGCTTGAGGAAAGCAAGGCACATAGCGCACGCTGAACTGTTACAAGTTCTATGTGCATCTCTGTAATTATCAACCTGATTGAAATAAGGTACTGCTAGAACTGCTGGAGTTGGTGGCTTAGTTCTAAACTTTTCAATCCATGCTGCATCTTTATTTGCGCCAGCGCCATCATCAACTAGTAATTCTTTAGGTGCTACTTGCTCAAGTAATTCAAGTCCAGCAACATGGTTAGCATTCTTCTCAGAGAAAAACTGGAAGAACTTATGAAGATCTACTGCACCGCCAGCAGCATTACCACCACGATATTTTGAAACCCAAGCAGCATTTTGCGCTTTCAACTCTGCTGGAAGTGCTTCAGCAAATAATCCAACCGCAGCAACGTGGTTAGGATTTTGCTCATCATAAAATTTGAAAAAATTAATTAATTTTGAACTCATTTTATACTCCTGGTTTTGATAAAATATTCCGCATCCAATACAACTAAAGGTTTTTTACCGTTCTTTTTGATAAAAACTATAGGTTCATAGTCTTTACAATTAGAACAAGCCTGTTCGTATGCGTCCCAAATATTTAGTTTCTCTTGGTTCTTGCATTCTATTGAAAATGGAAACTTTTGCCTAGCATCCCTTGCCATAATAAGGTCTTCTCCACCAGCACCCATGCTGCGACTTTCAATGTCTTCAGGATGCACTTCAAGGTGCTCAATCAATTGATCACGAACCCATTGTTGCAATCTTCTGCCTTTCGCTTTAGCAGATTGTGGACGCATAAAAAATACCCCTTTCGGGGTATTTAGTCAAAGTTGGAAACCAGCAAATGTATCCTTTTTCATGTCCTGTTTGATACCACCAACCAAGTAACTTTCTACTTCTGTTTCTTGTGGAGCAACTTGAAGACCCTTAGAAGAAATCCAGTGCTCAGTCCAAGGAAGTGGATTGTTCTTAGAAGAAATATCATAGATTGGTTTCAGTCCAATCGCCTTCATACGACGATTAGCAATCCATTCAACATAAGAACTAAGGAGTTTTTGGTTCAGACCAATCATTGATCCATCTTGGAATAGATAATCTGCCCATTCTTTTTCTTGATCAACTGCCTTTCTAAACATTGCAATAATGTTTTCTTCTTCCTCTTTTGCAATCTGTTGCATATCAGCATCATCACCTTCTTTCCACTTATTCAAAATGTTTTGAGTAAGTACAAGATGCTGATTTTCATCTCTAGCAATTAGGGAAATAATCTTTGCAGATCCTTCCATTACTTTTAGTTCACCAAAAGCAAATGAACATGCAAACGAAACATAAAAGCGAATACCTTCAAGGATGTTAACATTAGCAACTGCTCTATAAAGTTTACGCTTTAGTTCGTAAAGTTCATTTCTAGCAGAAGGTACACCCTCACTCACAAACTTCCACTGATTACCACTATCATATGCATGAGCAGCATTGATAAAATCATTATAAGATTCGGTTACACTTTTAGCACGATCCAAAATCTTTTGATCATCTAAGATTGTATCAAAGACTTCAGAAGGATCCGAATAAACATTCTTGATAATGTAAGTATAAGAACGACTATGGATCATCTCCATAAATTCCCATACCTTCATAGCACCTTCTAGTTCTGGTAATGAGCAGTATGGTGCAAATGCCATACTAGGTCCACGACCCTGAACACTATCAAGAAGAACTTGATACTTTAAATTAGAAGTAAAGATATGTTTTTGTTCGTCTCTTAGTGTCTGGTAGTCGCTACGATCCTTTTGCAAGGATACTTCTTCTGGACGCCAGAAATAACTAAGTTGTTGATTGGTTAGTTTTTCAAATACTGGGTATTTGTAGCTATCGTATCTTTGGATACCTAATGGTTGTCCAAAAAACATTGGTTCTTTTTTTGTATCAACTTGAGCATCATTAAAAACGGTCATTCCGTCGATGGCCATTTTTGTGGGTTGCGGTGGGTTGATCCTAAATTTATTAGATTTTACACGATTCGCAGTCTTCTTCTTCATTGGTATTCAGTAGTTCAGATACTAGTGATTTGATATCAGGCTTATGATCTATTTCGTCGCTCTTGTTATCATAAGTGTTCTGATAATAACTTGTTTTCCACCCATACTTATATGTAGTCAAAAAGTCTTGTGCCATAACAGACACTGGAACTTCATTGTCAGAATAGTTTTGTGGATTATAAGACCAGTTTCCAGAAATTGCTTGGTCAAAAAACTTCTGCATCACAGCAACAGTGTTAATATAACCACGGTTGCTAGGCATATCCCACAGAAGCGTATAATTGTTTTTAAGCGTATGATACTGAGGAACGATTTGCTTGAGTGGTCCCTTCTTAGATTTCTTAACGGACAGGTAATCTCTAGGTGGTTCGATACCGTTCGTTGCGTTTGACACAACGGAACTGCTCTCCGATGGCATCTGTGCGGACAGTGTTGAGTGCCTGAGACCGTGTTCCACGATGGATGTTCTAAGAGTTTCCCAATCATGCTCTAAAGAAATAGAAGTGATTTCATCTACATCCTTCTTATATGTATCGATTGGCAGAATGCCATCTGCATACTTAGTATTCTGGAATGCCGAACATGCTCCTTTTTCTTTTGCAAGTTGATTAGAAGACTTCAATAGGAAGTATTGGAAACTTTCAGAAAGTCCGTGAATAGCATCCCATGCTTCTTGACTATCATACTTACAACCAAGTTTAGCAAGATAATGTGCTAAACCAATAAATCCAATCCCAAGAGAACGACGTGCTTTAGTTCCAATCTCAGCGGCAATAATTGGATATTGCTGATAATCAATCAGTTCATCAAGAGCACGTACAGACAAGTCACAAAGATTTTCTAACTCCTCATCAGACTTAACCTTACCAACATTCACAGCCGATAAAATGCATAATGCAATCTCGCCATTTTCTGCATCGATATGCTGAAGTGGTTTGGTAGGAAGAGTAATTTCTTGACACAGATTGCTCATCTCAACTTTATCCTTGAAGGATGAATGAGAATTGCAATGGTCAATATTCATGATGTAGATACGACCTGTCTCAGCACGTTCTTTGAGGAGATCAAGAATGAGTTCTTGCGCTTTGACAGTCTTTTTCGGAATGGACGGATCGTTCTCATATTGTACATAGAGATCGTCAAACTCAGGGTATCCAAAGCGATCATACAATCCAGATACATCATGTGGAGAGAACAACGTGATCTCACCATCTTGAATAAATCTTTCATAAAAAATCTTACTGATTTGAATTGAGTAATCTAGTTTACGAACACGATTATCTTCGGTTCCTTTGTTATTTTTTAGTACTATAATGTCTTGGATTTCTTGGTGCCAGATTGGGAAGTGGACTGTCGCGCTTCCTCCTCGTATACCATTTTGCGTGCAACAACGGACAGTTGCTTCAAACTTTTTGAGAAACGGTACAACTCCAGTGTGAGATACTTCCCCACCTCTAATTTTGCTGTTGATGCCACGGATGCGACCTGCGTTGATACCGATACCCGCCCTTTGTGCAACGTATCTGCCAATAGCCATATCACTGCTAAAGATACTATCGAGGGTGTCATCAACATCAACAAGAACACAGCTAGCGAATTGTCTAAGTGGCGTCCTAACGCCTGCCATAATGGGGGTAGGGATGTTGATTCTGTGCTTGCTGATCGCGTCGTAGTATCGTTTGACATAAGACAATCTAGTTTCTTGAGGATACTCTGCAAAGATCGTCATTGAGATCAATGCATACATGAACTGAGGTAGTTCAAAGATCTTTGATGAACTTCTATCTTGCACAAGATACTTATCTACAACTTGACGTAGACCTGCATATGTAAACAAGTAATCACGATCATGATTGATGAAAGTATCAATCTTATCAATCTCTGCTTCTGTATATTTAGTGAGAACTTCTGCATCATATACACCCAAATCTACACACCTTTTGATGTGATCCTTGAGTGCAATAATTTCTTCCCTTCTACCACATAGTTGCTTTCTGATAGCAAAGAGAAGTAATCTTGCTGCTACAAATTGATAATTAGGATTTTCTAGATCAATCAAGTCTGAAGCACTACGGATCAAAATTTCTTGGATCTCTGCAGTAGTGATACCATCATAAAATTGAATACCAGAATTGATTTCTACCTGTGATGCAGAAACGCCAGCAAGATCTTTGCAAGCTTCTTCTACCATTACATGTAGTTTATCAAGGTTCAATCTCTCAATAGAACCGTCTCGCTTTTTGACTGTTATTCCGTTGCTCATTCTTCTTCCAACTAGTAAATTTTAGTTTTGCTTCTAAACCTGAGTAAGTATTTAATTTTATCACGTCTTGAACATTATGTCCAGATAAAACCATATCATTAATATCCTTTTCAGTTATTGATGATGGCCAAATGACAACCTTTTGTCCAGTTTCGATAACTCGGGATATTCTTGATACAATTTCTGTATTCCTAGGTTCGTTATCATATATGAACACACAGTTATTGATGCCCCAGTTAGTAGGATTAGCATCAGCACCACACATTGCGATAGAGTTGTCAATGAATGTGCTATCAAAAGGTCCCTCTGTAATATAAACTGTTTCACTTTTATTTACTGTATCAAGTCCATAAACTTTGGGAAAATCCTCGTCAAGCATGACGGTAAGATATTTAGGTTGTGCCCATGGATCAAGACTTCTGCCTTGAAAACCTATGAGTTCCTTTTCTTCGTTATAAAAAGGAATGATAATTCTCGCATGATCATTGCGAATATCATCAAAGGTATGCTTGACTGTATTCGTAAATTCCTTAAATTTTTCTGCGTAGAAAAACTTTGTAGGATTTAGTTTTCTTTTTTTGAGATAATCACTTGACTTTGGATTTTCTGATGCTTGTGGTAGATTTATCTTTGTCTTCTTGGCAAAGACGGGTTGTTTAAACTCAAACTTTGGTTCTGGAGTATTAGTTGATCTGCCTGTTAGTCCTTCTTTATACCGTTCAAGAACATATTGATCATATAAAGACTGATCAATATCTTTTAGAAAATATGTAAAAGACTTTGAAACTCCACAGTTATGACACTTAAAATTATAGTCTGATTTCCGCTGATAGAAATATCCCCTGGTCCTATTTTTATTCCTTTTAGAATCTCCACAATAAGGACACCTAAAAGTATAAAGATTTTCTTTTCTTTTGGCGAATTTTTCTAAGCGAGCAGAAACCAGACCAATATACTTATGGTCAACAAAAATCATCTAACATTCGCTGGTTTGTTATCCATTCTACTCTGAATGTTCTCGCCTGTCAATATACCTGAGGCAAGTGATACCATTGTCGTAACAATAAAACCAGCTGCCAATCCAACCCCAACCGCGATCCACTTGAACTTTTTTAGCTCTTCCACCTTACTATCAACAGCATCGATACGATCACCTAAATCAACATCTTCTGCTTCAAGATCTTCTTTTACTCCTCTGATCATTTCGACCATAAGAGTTTCTGTCTTGTTATGTTGATCTAATTTTTCATTATGGACTGCTAACATCTTTGAGACATTCTCTACTGCCTCTTTCATGACCTGAATAGCAGCATCTACTTTTTGTATTAGATGCTCTTGATAATCAGATCTCTGTTCTAATACTGCAACTTTACTTTTTACCTCTTGATTTCCTAACATTTTTAATGTCCTGCAGACGTTTACGGTAAAATAAATTCAATTTTCTACCATACTTACGCCTCAAATCCATTACAGGATCCAAACCAGCGACTGGATCTTTCGCTTTGCTACTAAATCCAGGATCTCCTGTTTTACCAGGATCTGTGTTCATCATTTCTTCTCTAATAATATTTATTATGCGCTCGATGTCCATCAGATTGTATTGAGAATATGATTGCATTCATTATGAATTGGAATGTCATCTAATCCTGACTTAGGATAATCTGGTATTCTATTTAAAAACATCAAAAATGTTTTGATTAAAGACCAGTATTCCTTTTCAATTTTGAAAAACAAAAGAGGCACCGTTGCTTCACCAAATACATTGAAACAAATAATCAAATGGTTCAAGATTAAATGGTGCCTTAGTTCGTTCTGTTCAAGATATTTCTTTAGCAATCTCTTGATATATTTGAAGCGTTTCAAATCCTCTTCAAACTCTTCCATAGTGGAAGCATGAGGATTTTCATAATGCTTTATAGCGAATAGAAGATGGTTATCTTCATTCAATTCATCAAATCTCATTTATAATTATTTGATTGTTAGTGTAGTTGTTCCGATGCCTACGCCTCTTACAGCATGAGGATATGTGCTAACTCCAGCGATACCACCACCAAAGAATGTTCCAGCACCGCCGACATTTCTAATCATGTCAGAAGTGAATGTTTTTCCTGCAGTTGAATTCTGGAAGTCAGTAATTGTTCCTACAACATTACCTGCAACGTGGACGTTTAGGATGGTTCCAATACCTAGATTGGTTGTGAATTGGAATGCAATTCTATTGCCAATCTGACCATTGAAGTTCTTCATCATGGTGTATCCAAAACCAGTATCAGAACCTGCAGTACGTGTTCCGAAGTAAACTGGAACTTGTACATTTGGTGTCATCGATACAGCAGTACCAACAACAAACGAAGTTCCTGCACCAGTTGTTGCTCTGATATTTACAGTAGCGCCTGCTGAGCAGAAAACAGGTTCATTCCAAACAACATGAACAAATCCTGTAGCGGTTCCAATGCCTGTTGCAACGCCTGATCTAACAACTCTATTAGTACCACCAGCACCGATGCTGATTGGTGATGCAACGTTTGGATCTTCAAAGAAAACTGCAACTGGTGTAGCAGCGCCTAGTCCAGTAATTCTGCTTCCGTTTGGATCTCTTGTAGTACCAAGACCAGAAACATGAACTAGAACTTCATCATAGTATGAAGTTGATAGACCAGAGTATACCTTGTCACCGTAATGTCTGTATACCCAACCTCTTTGATCTGCAAAGCAATTATGAGGTGTTCTATTTCTGTCAACATCAATTAGATGCTTAGGAATGGCATAATAATTAGCAGCATACTCACTTTGAGTTGAAATTCCCCAAATTGCCATCTTAGTTTTTCCTATCGGTTTTGCTTGAAATATTTATAAAAATACCACAACCGAAGTTGTGGCAAGGTTAGTTTATTTAGCTACTTCTTTAGTATGGTTCTCAACAAATGAGAAGTAAAATCTATTATCCCATTCTGCTCAAACCGTTTTGTCTTTGCTAACCATTCAGATAATGATAGCAACAGACCAAGTATGATCGTAAATCCCCAGTTTGTAACTAGGCAAGTGATCATGCTTGTGGTGCGAATAGCTTCTCTTTAACTAATGCAAGAACAACATCGTCAATCGAGTTGTCGGTTGTTCTTACATACTTGGTTAAAAGATCGACAACCATTTGCTTTACAGCAGGATGTGTTGCGATTGAAATTACAAGTGGTTTTACCACTGCAACTACTGCTCCCATGATACCCTCCGAGATTTTGTTGGATATTATCCTATTTTATTTAGTTCCTTTTTTCTTCTTTTCTTTGTCCATCCAACCACCTTGCATCACCCCAGATAATGGAATTTTTACAGTAGGTTTATCATCATGTCCACCACCATAATCTCTTCCTCTATAGTCAGTTCCTTTACGCATTTTATCTTCTTGCTCACTCATTGCTTTGTTAGCTTTCATTGCAAGATTATCTTTTTTTTGTCCCGCCTTTAGTTTTCTATTTGCCTCTGGAGCAGATGCTTTTGATGCTGCTTTTGTTTTTGCAGTACCAGTTCCTTTCTTACTAAAACCAGCAAGAATTTTATCTGCTTCTGCTTCTAATTTTGACTTCTTTTCTCTTTGCTGTTCTTGTTTTTTTCTGTCAGCAGCAGTCTGAGTTCTCTTCATTCTTTCAGAAGCTGGTCTAAGTGCTTCACCGAGATAGTAATCTAGTTCATTTTCAACTGCTTCATTATGTTTTGGTGATTGACCAATACGATCAAATCTTTCCTTTTCTTTTTGTCTAGTGATTGCACTTACAATGTTTGAAGACTTTTTCTGTGCTTCTGCTTTTTTCTTACCAGTTGAAGAAAGTGCTGTACGTGCTAGATTGCCTGCACGACGATACATTTTATTTTCTTTGTCCTTATCAATTTCTTTATATGCTTCTTCAATGTCAGGATGTGGTGCATAAAGAGGACCTTCATAGTTACCAGCAAATTGTTCCATTGCTTTCTTACGAATGGTAGCAAAATAAATTTGCTTACCCTTCTCAGCACCATATTGCTTCTTCATAGAAGCTTTCATGCCAGATGGATCATACTTTTTCTTTAGTGTCTTTTCCTTTTGCATCTCACCAGAAGTCATTTCTCTTTCAGAAATTTCATCACCTTCTGGTTCATAAGAATTTTTCAAACTATCAATTGCTTTTTGAGTTTGCTGATTTCTCTGATTTAGTTGATTAGCAACACCTTTAGCCTTATCATATACCGCTTTACCAGCAAGTGCAGTACCAGCAGCAAGACCTGCTCTAATAGCAAGACCTGCTAAAGGTGCCATCTCATCAACAGTTTCTTCAGTCTTTAGATCTGGATTGATTGTAACTTTGTTTTTGATACCTTTCTTAGGTTTCATTGGACCATCACATCCACAGTCCTCCTCAGTAAAAAAACCTAGATCAGACCTCCAATCGGAATGCTCTTTTCTCATTTCCTTATAACGTTTTGCAGCAGCAGTTTCTTTGTCGCTGTCTAGTTTTTCAACTTCTTTCTGCATTGCTTTATATCCTCTATCATACCCACCTCCAGGTCTCATACCGCCACCAAGTTTACGCTCCTCATTCTTCATTTTCTTTTTCTTACCACCCATCTGGTCCTTACCAGTTGCACCAGCAATGACATCTCCTCTAGTTACTTCATCAT
>ERZ807358.34-NODE-34-length-13594-cov-2.829770_pt1 | contig 13594 bp, 12 predicted proteins | sample MGYA00521254_ERZ807358 | MGnify/ENA primary metagenome ERZ807358 (study PRJEB31431, sample SAMN03801314) | freshwater metagenome | biome: Freshwater; feature: Lake; material: Water | place: Canada:St Catharines | collected 2012-08-09 | depth 1 m m ...
ACGCTAACTCCAGCACCTGTAGTTGCAGAAGCGTTTTTATCACCAACAGTCGCTGATCCTTCTACTCCAACACCTGCACCAGCACTTGCTCCAGTATTTGCGGCAACGCCATGTTGCCCAATTTGAGCATTAGCTTCTGCTCCTGCATGAGCTTCTGCATAAGCTCCTCCTTGCACTGTTGTTGTCACTCCTCCTGATTGTGCGCTTGCGCTTGCACCAACTTCCGTTCTAGCTTCTACTCCAGCACTCCCTCCAACTCTGGCATCTTTTCCATCGAAGCCAACACTAGCTTCTGCGCTTGCTTTTGCTTCTGCTGATGCATGAGCTTCAGAGCTTAAAGTAGTACCACCCACTTGTGTTTGCGCTCCAACTGATGCGTTTGCACTGACACCGGCTTCCGCGCTTGCAGAAACGTTAGTTTTTGACACTTCTGTTTGTGTTGAAGCTCCAGCATTTGCGCTAGATTCTGCGTTTAAATTAACTCCGCCTACTTCTGTAGAAGCTTGAGCTGAAGTTCCAATTGATGTTTCTTGAGTATTTGTCATATTATTTTATCCACTTTTGTTCTTTTAAAATTTCGTCTATTAAATCTTTTTCATGGCTATCCATCTCTTTATCGAAACGTTTTAATATTTCGCTTAATGGATAAACTCTGTCTGGGGATTCTTTTTGTTTTTCTTTGAGTTCTTGAATAACATCTACAATTTTGACAAGAGGAGATTTGAATTCTTCTACTTTGTCTTTTGTTGCGAAATTAGACATTTCAAAAGCTTTAGGAGTTAGCATTTTGATAACAGAGATAACCGAAGACCCTAACATATTAAATATTGAAAATGCCGCGCCAGCAGCAGGATGTACAGTTGCAAGAAGCCTAAGAATAACAAATACTACCGTAAATATAAGTATTGCAGTCAAAGCACTAAAAACAAACTTCTTCAATCCCCAAAATACGGCATTTAACCCAAACATTCCACTCATTGAATCTAATACAGCTTTATTTTGATCAGCTTCTTTGGCTACTTCTTTAGCTTTATCGGTTAGTTGCCAGAGTTGATCGTCGTATTTTTGATTTAATTCTGATTTTTCTTTTTGAAGTTTATTTATTAGCTCGTCTCTTTGAGTTAATAACTCTTCGCCTTTTTTACGTTCTTCAACTAAAGCGGAGTTTAAAAGATCTACAGTAGCTTTAATTCTTTTTGTTTCGTCTATATGGGGAGAACCAACAATAGAAATAACTCTTTCGTTCAATTTTAATGCTGTGTCTACTTGCACAGGAGCATTAGTAACTTGATTTAAAGAATGTTGAATGCCGATTGAAAGCCCAGAGGTTTGTATTTTCTTACCTTTGTCGTTCTTTTCGATTTCTACTAAAGTGTTATCTACTTTTTTTTCTTCTTTCGCGATAATCTTTTGATTGTCATCGATTTGTTTAGAAGGCTTGATTGTAGAGAAACATCCAGTAAATAAAAAAACCAATATAATAAATATTGGTAGCTTGAAAGTCATATCTGTTGTTACACAGATAATGATAAAAAGAAAATATAAAAATTATCCGCTATTACTTTTTTCTATACACGAAGTTTTCTTTTGTTATTTTAAATTTTAAAAGAAGATTACCGTCACCAATTTTAACATATTGATCGTCGTACAGTAATACATAATCATCTTTTTTAAACAACTCGCCGATTTTAACTAGGCTGTATTTTTTAATATCTTTATCGGATAAGGTAAAAACATTAACCGCTCTATGTATATTTGAAACATTATCGTTCACTATTGGAGCCTTTTTTAATTTTCTTTGTATTCTTGCGTCCCCAATTGATTGAATCGTGATTTTCTTTATATTGTTTGCTAAAACAATTTCTTGGTTTATCGCCTTTGCCAGCACTCATATTTTTTATTTATATAATTCTTGCTTATAAAATGGTTGTCCGAACAGGATTTGAACCTATACAAAAAGAGTCAAAGTCTTTTGTGCTACCGTTACACCATCGGACAATTTAAATTGGCGGTGAGAGAAGGATTTGAACCTTCGGTACTCTTTTGGAGTACGGAGCTTTAGCAAAGCTCTGCATTAGACCACTCTGCCACCTCACCTTAGTTTTTCTGTTTCAAAACATCCGTAACCAGCTTGGTGTTCGAATGTAAGTAGTCCGCATCTTTTACTTCTTTTATTTGTACAGACTCCAAAATCAACGTCTGCATCTCTATATTTCTGATTGTATAAAGGAATAAAATGCTTACACCCGCCGCTACAATCATTGTACTCAGCATCAGGATCAGCCCAGCGAGATATTTTTCCTCCATAATCTATATAATCAGTATCAAGAACTTTACAAAGATCCAATAGACCTAAATCTTTGTTTTTTTTCACTTCTTCTTGTTGTTTTTTATAGAACGAGTTGAAGTTTTAAGTCCAAAATTCAAATCAATCCAAGCCGTCTCTATCAATGCTTTATCTTTGGTAAGCTTCATCTTTTCGCGCATATACTTCATCGTCCAGTTCTTCCACTTCTCATTCTCTTCTGGGGAATATGTATACTTCTGATACCAATTTGGTACTTGATTATTGCAAATATCTTCGTATTTTATATCTAAATTAGCAATTTTAAATTGTTTATCTATTATTTTTTTAATGTGTTTATCGTTCATACGCCAGTCCATCCAAATCCACCGTCTTCTCTTACGGTATTATCAAGAGTGTTAGTTTCATTAAAGTTTACCGAATAACAAGCTTCAAATATAATTTGAGCAATTCGATCACCTTTCTTAACTATAAAATCAATATCCTTGTCTGTATTATAAAGAATAACCCCAATATCTCCACGATAATCGCAATCAATAACGCCAGCTAAAACATCAATGCCATTTTTATAAGCCAAACCAGATCGAGGAGCAATGCGTCCATAATAACCGGGAAAGATCTCCATTGAGATATTGGTCTTGATTAGCTTTCTACAGCCTTTATTAACTAAAGCGTCTTCTGCTGCATACAAATCATATCCAGCAGCAAATCTCGTCCCTTGAGTAGGGATTATCGCATTATCAGAAAGTTTCTTAATGTTTATTTGTAGAACTTCTTTATACATATTACTTATCTTTTAACATTGACATTAAAATTCTAGCTTCTTTTGCGGGAATATCATTGTAACAAGTCCAAACTTTAGCTTCGGCATTCTTATAAACGCCAAGCTTCCAAGCGTTTCGAAGGTAATCTTGAAACTCTTCAAAATTACTGAGTCCAGAATTCTTGGCAGTCTTTTCTAACATGCCTTGAGAAGAAGGAAGAGCGACTTCATTATCATCTTCAAATACTGAAGGGGTTCCCTTCTTAGAAGCATCGATTTCATCGCTACCTACGATATGTACGCCTAGAAAGTTTCTTACAGACCTAACGAATGCACGATTAGCTGCAATCGTCTCCAAAAATTTGACAGCAAAATCTGAAGTGTTATTGACTGTAGCGTTTGCGATATCTTCGTAGTAGCTTTCATGTTCTGATTCATAATTTGAAATCCATGTTATACCGCATTTAATGGCGACATAAGACGCTTCACATTTAACAACATCGTATTTTACGCTTGTATAACCTCGTAGTTTTGCAAGTTCTTTAATACCAGACAGCTTGATAAGAAGCTGATTGTCAGCAAGACCTTCAATCGAAGTTGGCATCTGCTGCTTGCGCGATTCAAACCAGCCTCTATTAGGAAATAGATGCTCTGGTTTAACCATTGCTCGCCAGTTGATTGAGCCGTCTTCATTTGTCTTGTAATCTATTCCTTGAATTAGACCCCATGCATTACGCGATTGGGGTGTTAGATGTGGGTTCTTCTCGCTCATTGTAGATTTTAAAGAATTCGATTTCTTTTTCGAACTCTCTTGAGAGAATAACACATTCGTCTGAATTGTCAAGGTGTTTGTTCAAGGTATGATTGGCCTTGCAGGAAAATTGTTTTCCTTTGGATATTAAAATCTTAGAGCTAATGAATTTAGACTTCTCTGAAATTGTTGGCAGCTTTTCCAAAGCCGAGTCGTTTTCAAAATCTTTATTTATGTCCCAATCTAAAAATTTAAATTTATATTCGTTTAGCTTTTCTTTGTCGTCGCAAAATATTTTTAATTTAAGACCTATCGTTTTGCAGTGTTTTAAGAATTTTTCAGATATATTTTCTGACATCATTATAGTCATAAGAATGATATTGCTTCTATGAGGAGCTATAAGATTTATGTTTATATCTTTGTCTGTGATGATATTTACTTTTCTATTAGCCATCCAATAATTGAACACAGAAACATTTAAATTTTTTATGTAGTCTAGTCGTAAATTTATTGATCGCCCTTTCATGAAATCTTCTCCAGATATAAAATCTGGAACAATCTCTACGATTTTTTGATTAAAACTATTGCCAAGACTTACCAATTCAAATCTATGAAGATCATTTTTAATATTTAAATTATCTAATATATTTTTAGCGATTACATAAGGGCTAATTAAATTAATTGTTTTTGGCGTTTCTTTCAAGCTTCCGTATGAAGGTAAGTTACCGTCTCTGTCAGATTCTAAAATTATTTGAGAATTTTGATTCCAAACTGGTTGTGTGTTTTTTGGATTGAATACAGAATACAAACCAATAGATTTTACATTAAAAACAGAAGCAATGTATAAACTATAATTTTCATTAGAAATTAACAGTTTAGCTTTTGATATCAAATAGTTTTCTTGTTTTTTGTTTATCGTTATGTAGCATTTACTGCAAGCAAGTTTATTATTTTTCTCGGTTGCTAGTTGAAAAACATCTATATTAGCTTCTTTTAAGTAATCTTTAATAAGATCAAGGACATCATTAAAATAATCATATTCACCAGTATCGTTTTTGCTTCTTGTGTCTATGATTATATAATTATCATTTTTGATTGGCAGAAAATATTTATCAAGATAAGGTTTGGAGATTTTAACTCCGCAATCTAAAGCCATTTTTTCAGTTAGATTCATATATGTTATATTGAATAATATCTTCTGCGTTTCTGAAATAATTATTATTAATAGATAGATATGGCGCAAACACTATATCAAAATATTTATTATTAGCTCCTTTGCCTTCGAAAAATAACGGATCATCCATTTTATTAAAATAGTTTAATACTTTTTTAACATCGGCATGCGAATTTATTAAATCAAAATACTCGTTTCTTGTGAAGAAATAAATATCATAATCGGGGTAGGTCTTTTTAATGGAAGTTACTAAAGATGTAGCAATAATAATTTCTTCAACTCCATTAGGTTGAATAAATGCTATTTTTTTTGAATCTTTATTTTCCTTGAGGGAAGAAAGCATTTCATCTAAAAACGAATTTTGATTTTCTGACAAAGCTACTTTTCTGAAATAATTTAATACATCAGATCTTTTAAGATCAGCTTTTAATCTTTGCATCCAATGAACGACACCTGCTGGATCTTGTTTTGTTAAGATGTTGCTATATAAAGATTCTACCCATTCTTTATCTTGTAAATTGGGATCTGGATCGTAAAATGCATCGCATTTTAATTTTTTATTTTCAAAAACGTAATCTACATGCGGAAAACTATCGAATAAATTTTCAAAAAACTTACCAACGACTTCTATGCTATAATTATCTATTACAAATTGTCTTGCTGATTTACCCAATAGTTTCTTGGTTTCTAATGGCAAATTATATACATGCTGTAATTGAGAAAAAATGCTAGTTGGCAATGTAGAAGCTTTAATGAATTGAGTTCCAGGCTCTCTATATTCAGCCCATTCAAGAGGAAAGCCTCCACTAGCTTCTGTGGAACAATCTTCGCCACAACTATAATTAGTGACAAGAGTTATTAGTTCAGTCAGTTTTGCTTCTTGAATTGGGATTTCTTGTCCGCCAGAAGTGAATGGATGACAATATACATCCATAAGATTATATATTTCATTCAATTGTTGTTCGTTTACTCCTGTTTTAACATTGGTGGTTTCGCAACTGTTTTGTGTGCGACAAAAATCACAATTTACAACGTGAGACGAGAATGATTTTACATTATAAGCGTTGCAGTTTTTACATACATAAGTGGTTAATATGTTTTTTGCATCAATTTCTTTTTCTTTTAAAAGCTTTAATATATCCCAACCTTCGTTCCAAGAGGTATGTAAAAGCAGTTTTACTTTGGATTGTTTGTTATTTTCTTGAAATAGTTTGAAGCCATCAAGTAAATTTGGAACTGATTTACGCAATTGGTTTCTAAAAACAAAACCAATAATATATTCATCTGATAGCTTAAATCTATTTCTTAATTTTAATCTATCTTCATCAAGAAGGCGATAAAAAGAAGAAGCGTCTAATGTTCCATGTACGGTTTTTACATGAGTGTGACCAAGTTTATGCATCGCTTTTTCAGCGAAAGATGCCCAAACAAAATAATTCTTTATCTTGTCTGCGGCGTTAACCGCATCAGGAAGTATTGGAAGACTGTCTAATGTTGTATGAACGATGCAATGAATTTTATTCCACCATTCTTTTTCTATAAAGCCGTTGAACGCCCAAACGTCTTCGATTCCTAAATAAATATCGGGTTTTAATTCTTTTACTGCATGATCAATCATTTCGGCTCCATAGCCAGCAGCATTTTTACGTCTTTCATCAATAGCTATTTCTTTATGAATCTCTGGATCGCTAGGTAACGTACCGTAAGATTCCCAAGGAACAAATTTTAATTGTTCAGATTCCCAAGTATATCCATTACTTAATTCTATTATATCGTATTTGCCGGTATTATATAGATATGATAATAGATTCTTTTTATGCTTACCGAAGCCGGTAAACATTTTGCAAAAATTGCTATGAATTAAAACCCGTTTTTTACGCATTAGAAATCCATTTCTTCTGAATCAGCAACAACTGGTTCTACCTTCTTAGTCTTTGGAACGGATTCTTGAACTGGTTCGCGCTTTTGTACTGGCGTTTGCGCTGGAGCTTGATCTGTCTTTGGAATCATCTTCCGAGAATCATCGAGAACAGAATAAAACTTATTAATAAAAGCGATTAACCTAACAGCTTCTCCCGGTTCTAGTGGAACCTTGAAAGTATCAGCACCGTTTCTAATAAAAGAAATACCGAATGCAGTATACTTTACAGCGTAATCGCCAGTACCCTTAGTCTTTTCATAAGGAGCTAGTTTAATTTGTGTCTTATTTGATTCGCTTGAATGGAATGCGGAATAAGAAGTCTTTTGCTGAAATGCGTTGATCATTTCTCCAAGCTCAAATTCGTTGAACTTAACAGCAATAGTCTTTGAAGGATTATTTCTGCTTTCTGCGAATGATGCAGTCTTGGTCTGATCATTCCAAGAATGTTGAGCGATACAGTTTACATAAAACTGAGGCTCATTGTTTGGCTTTTGTGAGATTTGAAAACTAATTGCACAACCTTGATTCTTTGGGTTGGGCTTGTAAATCTGAAGATTCATATATCGCAGGATATTATTAGTATCCTGCGATATTTCTAATCAAATTATTCGAAATAATAGAACAAACTTCTAGCCGTTCCGCTAACAACTGGACTAGAAATTTTAATTGGAACAGTGGGGTTTAAAGATTGATTTGCGCCTAAAGTTACAGTGCCAAAATCTCCGCTAAACGAAGCTAATGCAGAAACAATATAGACATCTTTATCGCTTGTTGGAGTGATAGTTGTTCCAGTATTGAAATAACAAAATTGTAGATCTTGATTATAAGACATATAATTTATTACACTTATTGACTAGCTTTTAGAAGAGCGTCTAATTTATCAGTAGGAGTTGCAATGCCTCCGATAGCGGTAAATATAGAAAGACCTTCTTTAACCCCTTTATAAACGCCTTGATGAACTGTACTGTTGGTTTTAAGAGTTCTATTCAATTGATTGAAAGCGTTGTCTAAGTATTCTTGAGGAATACTATCTAATGTCTTTTCATCGCAAATAGCCACAGCAGCAGCGGTGCTACCAGTAGAAAGATCAAGCTCGCCGCAAAGAACATTTCTCTTAAGATTTTCGCGTACTGCTTTGCTGATCTCGGATTCACTACTAACATTAGTAATGTTAGCTGCACCAAAAACCATAATACCAGAATCGAGAACAGTTCTGAAATCATTTGTATCGAATGTGCTATACTGACTATTTTTAGTAATTATGTTGTTAAACAAATGGAACAAAGAACAAATATTTGCATTTGCTACTTGCCAGAATTTATTTACAGATAATTTTGGATAAAGAGAATTGATTCTTTCGTTATCAAGAATGATAAGAGGAGAAACAATCTTTTGTTCTACTAGTTCACAAGCTTCTTTTAATGTTTCATAAGCGTTTTGGCTTACCTTTTTACCTTCAGAAAGCTTTGGTAGAGCTAGAATCAAACCAACATAAGGAGAACCAGCTTTAATTGTATTCTGATATTCTTTAACGGTTTTAACAAGCTCAGAACAAACACCAGCGCCAGTTCCACCGCCAGCACCAACTGTTACAAAGATACGATCTATATCAGTACCGATAGAAGACTTAATAAAATCAACGACATCTTCTTTACTATTTAAAAAAGCTTGTTTAGCGAATTCTCTATTTTTTCCCGCTCCTTGTTGTTCTCCAAATTTCATTTTATTTGGCACGTTAATTGTCGCAAGATCTTGATCGGCGGTATTAATAACACCAACGCGAGCGTAACCAATTTGAGAAAATGTTTCAGCCAATTTTCCGCCACCTTGACCAGCACCAATAAAGCCAAATTTAAAACCTACAGAATCTCTATCTTTAGGTTCTGGCTTTTCATTTTGCGGTGGTTCAGGAATGTCTGGCATCACAAAATCAAATGTGTCATTAGATGATGGCGGATTTGGATTTATACCATAAATAGGGTTATGTTCATTCATATACTGTAGAAATATTAAAATGTTTTATTCTAATTAAATTACACAAATATTACCATCTTTGATAGAAATTTCTAAATTCAATTTCTTGTCCGCATCTAGCATTTTTTCTGCAACTTGAGTTTGTAATTCACGTTGAATGGTTTTGATAACTTGTCTTGCGCCAAAATTATTAAATTGAATCTTACTAAAGATGTGGTTTGTAACTTCTGAAGAATATTTAATAGTTACGTCTCTATTAGATAGATCGTTTTTAAATAGTTGAAGTTCTTTTTCTATGATTGATTTGATATTCTCTTCATCAAGGGAATCAAAAATAACAATTTCATCGATTCGATTAAGTAAATCAGCGGGAAAATGTTTTTTAATTGATGATAGCACATCTGATTTGCTAGATTTTTGTTTACCGAATCCAATAGCAGAATGATTAATGCTTTCGGCACCAATGTTTGTAGTCATTACAATCATGGAATTAGAAAAATCAACCGTTTTTCCTGAAGAGTCCGTTATCTTGCCTTCTTCTAAAATTTGTAACAAACAATACAAAACATCTTCATCGGCTTTTTGTATTTCATCGAAAAGAATCAAAGAATATGGATTCTTTCTGACTTTTTCTGTTAAAACTCCTCCTTTATCAAATCCAATATAACCGGGGCTAGAACCAACTAATTTATTTACAGCCGCTTTGTCTGTATATTCAGACATATCGATTGTTATAAAATTATTTTTATTAATAAATAAAGATTCAGCTATAATTTTTGCAGTCATGGTTTTTCCAACACCTGTTGGACCTGCATAAAGCATAGAACATATCGGTTTGCTAGGGTTGCGAAAGCCAGCCTTGACCCTAATTAAAGATTTATAAATATGTTCTATTTGAGATTCTTGACCGAAGACTTGTTCTTTCAGTTTGATCTTGAGAGATTTAACTTTTTCAAAGTCTTGTAATTTTAAATCATCAATTGGAATATTTGTTTTATCAGATATAACTTCTAAAATATCAGAGTTTGTTATTTGATATTTATTATTTCGCCAATTGTTTATCATCTTTTTTGTTGATTCTTCGTATTCAACTAAAAGAGTTTCTAAAGAAGCTATTTTTTTGTTTTCGCTAACTCGTTCGTTTGAGCCGACAAATTTGCTGAGTTTTTTTTCTATCTTGATCATCTCGGCGGATTTTACAAAATTTTTCAATTTAACTTTCGCTCCAACTTGATCAATAATATCTAAAGCTTTATCAGGGAATCTTCCTTCAATATATTTCTCAGCACTGTTAATAGTAAAGCGTAAAACTTCGTCAGTAAAATCAATAATATGAAAACTCTCGTATCCGCCTTTAATATTTTTAATTAAATTAAAAGTTTGTTCTTTTGTCGGCTCTTCAATTTTGATAATTTGAAAACGCCTAGATAATGCCGGATCGTCTGAAATAGTTTTCTTGTATTCATCGAATGTTGTTGCTCCAATACAACTGATCTCTCCTCTAGCTAAATATGGTTTTAAAATATTAGCCATGTCGTTTCCATTCTCTGGATTGCCAGCACCAATAATAGTGTGAATTTCATCTATAAAAAGAATAATGTATGGATCATCAGTTATTTCTTTTAATAGGTTCTTAATCTTTTCTTCAAATTCGCCGCGAAATTTACAACCAGCAATCATCATGGGAATGTCTAGGCTATAAATTTGTTTAAGACTAAGCAAATCCGAAGCTTCTCCTTTTACTATCGCTTGAGCCAAAGATTCAACAAGTGCGGTTTTACCTACACCGGCTTCGCCAACAATTAAAGGATTGTTCTTGTTTTTGCGGCAAAGGACTTCTGAAATTTTTTGTATTAGTTCTTTATTTAAATGTAAGTTATTAATTTTTCCATTAACTACTTGTGTATTTAAATTGTTAGCATAAGTGTTTAAGATTTTATACTTCTTAATATCAAAGGTTTGCTTCGCTTTATTAGGAACATTTATTTCTTCTTCTTCAACACTTGGAAGCATGTCGTCGTTTTCTAGCTTTTGTTCAACGTAATCTACTATTTTAACAAAGTCATAATTATAATCTATTAAGTATAGTTCAAACTTTTGATCAGGCACTTCAAATAAACTTATAAATACATGTTCTAAACCAATATACTTATGATCAAATTTAGAAGATATACTCTTGGCGCATTTAAAAATGGTCTTTATGCCTTCAGATAATAAAGGTCTAGTTACTGCTTTCTTTTGCGCTGTAGTGTTGGTTTTTAAAAATTTTATAGCACTGTTTTTTATTTTTAAAGAATCTATTCCAAAATTACCAAACGCTTCTTCTATTTGGCTTTGACTAAGATTAAGAAAACTTATAAACAAATGAAGATGCGTGATCTCTGTGTGTTTGAAATCTACAGCTATTTTATAAGCTTCTTTGATTAGTTTTTGCGCTCTAGGAGTAAGATTTAAATTTTTCATTCTATATCAGATAATTTCATGTAGATCTTTTCGTCTAAGATTCCTATGTTCTCTATCCATAACACATCATCTCCTTTTCTGCCAGTGAAAACTACAATACTTTCTTTCTCTGGTATCTTTAGACCGTCTTCAAGATATTCTGTTAATCTCTGATGTTTTCCACCATCTAAAAACATAGCACTTATGCTGCCCACTTCATCTTTTAATTGAAAACGATAAAACGTAGAGTTAGATTTTTTAGTCTTTCCTTTATATACGTCATCTATTACACCAATCATTTTAATTCTGTCTTCTTTAAAAGCAGAATGAAACTCTAACGTATCTGTGAAAGTGCATTCAGATTGTTGGAAAATTGTCTTTAGTCTAATTGTTGGAGTGTATCCTAACAACCTGTTTTCAAAGACCCAGTTTGCAAATTTTTCATAATTCTTGTTTTGCTCGTAGATTTTCTTATACTCATCATACTTTTTCTTGAATGTGACCTTACGCTTTTCATTCATGAATGGTTTTCCGCTTTCATTAAGAGATTGAGCTTTGAACGCGCATTCACTAATAATATTTAAGATATCATAATCGTATTTTGGGCCGACACTACAAGCGAACTTCTTTTCTTTGTCTGTTAAGACATTAAAAGCTTGAGCTTCAAGGACCAAGCGTGATCGTCGATGAGTATATGAGCCAAGAGTTCCAGCTTGAATCAAAGATGAAAGTACGCCTATATTAATTCCTGCTTGTTTTGCAGAAATAAAGATATCGAATTTTGTGGGAGTAGTTGTTTCGCGAAAATTCTGAAGAGATTGAAGAGTCTTTTCTGAAACGCCTTTGATAGAATTCAAACCAAATCTAATATTTCCATCTTCAATCTTGAAATCAAGAGATGACTTGGCTAGATCAGGAGGCAAAAGCTTAATGTCAAAGAATACTAACTCTTTAGATATTTTGTTAATTTCTTGATGTGAATCAGGTTCAAATTTAGACAATCGAAGAAGAGCTAAGAAAAATTCATGTGGATATTTGAATTTAAGATAAATCGTCCATGCAGCTAAAATAGCGTATGAAATCGAGTGCGATTTATTAAAAGAATAATTTGCTGAGTCTTCAGCTACTTTCCACAATACGTCGCCAATCGCAGGATCAAGATTCTGTTCAGCTACTTTCTGACGAATCTTTCCTTGCCAAGCTGGCATTTGATCTACTTTCTTTTTACCAACAATTCGACGCAACTGTTCAGATTCATCAAGAGTAAATCCAAGACGCACGGCCATCTTCATTAATTGCTCCTGATAGAGAGGAATGCCTCCAGTGTATGAAAGCTCGTCTTTAAAGAAATCATGCACCAATTGGAATACTCCTGATGCGGAATATGTAGCGTACTGATCAGCGAAGTCCAAAGCACCGGGGCGAGCAATAGCCACCACTGCACTAAGTTGTTCTAGCGACTTGGGTTGAACTTTACGACATACTTTAAAATTAGTTTCAGCTTCAATTTGAAATAATCCTTGTGGAGTTCTAAGACCCTGCAAGTTTTCATAAATAAAAGGATCTTCTGGATCAATAGAAGCCATTTGTATATTTAACCTCTTGCAAACCTCACTAACCACAGTTAAAGTCCTCAACCCAAGAACGTCAAACTTCACCATCAACTCAGCTACATAATTCATATCGTAGCCGCTAACTAAATCGCCATCCGAAGTCTTTTGTACTGGGCAGACTTCTTCAATCTTGTAATAAGAAATAGCGATACCGGAAGGATGAACGCCAGTATTCTTGTTCAAGCCTTCAATCTTCTTTCCTATTTCGAAAACGAATTTATTCTGATCCACCCAAGCTTTGAATTTATCGTTAGCTTTATAAGCCTCTTCTAATTCAAAAACTCGACCAAATAGTTTTGGAATATTATCGCTGACTTCGTTTACCTCTGTCTCGGAAAGACCGCCGACAATTTTTCCACATTCTTTGATGCAAAGTTTGCTAGATAAAGTATTAAGAGTTAATATCTTTGATGTTTTACCTAGATGCTTTTGCTCAATATATTTAATTACTTCAATCCGTCGATCATAGCTAATGTCATTATCAACATCAGGAAGCAAAGAACCATCAAGATAAGTTATATCGTCTTTGATAATTTTCTTTGCGCGAGAACGACTAACGAAACGCTCAAAGAACAACTCGTATCTTATTGGATCAACTTTCGTAACACCCACGATAAACAGAACCAAAGAACCCGCAGCACTACCACGGCC
>ERZ807358.35-NODE-35-length-13447-cov-5.952431_pt1 | contig 13447 bp, 29 predicted proteins | sample MGYA00521254_ERZ807358 | MGnify/ENA primary metagenome ERZ807358 (study PRJEB31431, sample SAMN03801314) | freshwater metagenome | biome: Freshwater; feature: Lake; material: Water | place: Canada:St Catharines | collected 2012-08-09 | depth 1 m m ...
GTGCTATGCCTGGTGCGATTGTATCAGGTAATGTAAAAATTTACAACCTTGTCTATATGGGTAATAATTCTTCAATACGAGAAAACTTATCGGTTCATAGTTTGTCCACAATTGGTATGAATTCTGCGGTTGTTAAACACATTGAAGAGAGTGGTGTTTATGTTGGTTGTCCTGCCGTAAAGATTAAATAAAATTTATATAAAAATAGAAATATCAAAATGAAATTCGCAGTAACTATAGCAACATACCAACGAAAAGATGGTAAAACACCCGAACTACTAAAACGTGCTTTAGATAGTGTATTCAATCAAACCCATCAAGATTTTAAGGTTTTTATAGTTGGGGATGATTATGATAATGATGTTGAGTTTAAAGAAATTGTATCACAATATCCACAAGATAAAATTTATTCAGTAAACCTACCTGAATCATACGATAGATTAAAATATAAAGGTATTGGTTCAGAAAATTTTGAATTTGATACCAAGCGGGCGCTGTGGTGTAATGGTGGTAGAACTGCAATGAACATTGGAATAGAACTTGCATTACATAATGAATATGATTGGGTAGCTCATTTGGACCACGATGATTTTTGGGAACCAACCCACCTTGAATTGATAAATAATGTAGTTGAAAGATATGGTTATGAGTGTATTTGGATAACTACTAAAGCAACATTTGGTCCAAACGATGTTATGGAAGTAGAAACAAATGGATGGGATGTTGTATATCATTTACCAAGGGGTTATAATGTCATTCATTCAGCCATAGCTATGAGTATGAAACGTATCCCACTTCGTTATAGAGATGTTTATTATGAAGATGGTAATATGATTCCAACTGATGCTGATTTTTGGGATAGATTGGGTAAATTTATTGTTGAAAATGGATACACCGGAACATATATCAACGCATTAACTTGTAGACACGATTCAGAGGGTGAAGACAAATACTGATACTTTACCAAAAGTAAAGAATGTAAATAAAGGTAAATACCGCCTGAAAAAACACAAATACAAATTGTGGGATATCGTGGTATTAAAATGGATTGGTGAACGAGAAATCGGATTTATTTCTGAATTGAAAATGAATCGTGAAGGATTTGCATCATACACAATTCGTTCAGTATCAAAACAGGCCTGTATTTATTATGACCTTGAGGTAGATGACCCTACCGACCCGTATTGTTATGTATCAACAATTTTAACCGAAAATATAACCGATGGTGAAAAAACACTTGCAACCGAACGAATCCAATCCTACAAAACAAGGACTAATGTCGTTTCAGAAACACAACCCAAGCGCTTATCTAATAACGAGCGTTCTGAATTGGATATCCAAATTAACAAACAAAAAGAATTTTTAGATGAAAACTTTTGGTAGTTTGGAATATTTTTTGTATATTTGTATTATAAATTATTAACTATGAAAAAATACTTTGAATTGTTTATGACTATTATGTTCTCGTTTCTTACGGGAGCTAAAGTCGTATTGTTAACCAGACAAGAAATTGTAACCAATTGGGATTTTGTCCATCTTGGTATCAATGTTTTCTTTATTTGGTTTTTTTCTTATCAACTATATAAAACTATTAAAGGAGAATAAGTTATGAAATATCAACCTCTAAATGATTATGTTCTACTTAAAAAAACAAAAGTAGAAGAAAAGACCAAAGGTGGTCTTTACAAACCAGATAGTGCTAAACAAGCTCAATTCGCAGAAGTTGTGGCTGTTGGTCCTGGCATTTTTACCCAAAACGGAAATCTTATTGAGATGAGATTGAAAGTGGGTGACAAAGTAATCTTGGATATTCCTGGCAGCGAGGTTCGTTTGGATGGGGAGAAATATGTAATGGTTCGTGAAAGTGAAATCTTAATTCGTATTGAGCAATGACCGGTGAAGAATTTGAAGATTGGGTAGATGATGATTATCAGTATACCGAGTATTTAAAAAACAATCCAATCTACAGTGACTACGAAGATTCTGAAGATTAGATATGGATTTAGTAAATCGTGAACTTCGTAAACATCGTTTGTTTGTTTTGGATGCTGAAAAGTATATATTCAAAAACCCAAAACATTTAAAGGGCGTTGAGTCATATAATGACAAAAAAACAATAGATAAGTTAAAAAATAGAGTTGGGAGTGGTAAACTTTTACGAGTTGAAGACCTTCAATTTTTGGAAACTATCTACGAAAACTATTGAGTTAACTACTTATATAAAAATGGAGTGTTATGCAAAGGGGTGACAAAATGCCCAATGGTTATGTTTTAGGAGTTGGTAGGACTCCATTAAACCTCACGGAGGCTCAGATTCGTTATGCGATGAAGAACTCCAAGAGTAATAGTGGTGCTGCAAGATTTTTAAATATATCATTGACCACCTTTGAAAAATACTCTAAAATGTATATTGATGAGACCACAGGCAAATCCTTGTGGGACTTACATAAAAACCAAAAAGGAACTGGCGTAACTAAACCTTATAATGTAGATAAGGGTAAATACGCATTAACGGCTGTGTTGGAAGGAAAATACCCCGACTATTCCGTTTACCTACTTAAACGAAGACTGATTAGTAATGCTGGTAAAATAAAAGATTTTCCAGCAGAATGTCATAATTGTGGATACGATGAAAAACGACTATCGGATGGAACTATCCCTTTGATTCTTGACCATATGGATGACAATTGGCATAATCACAAAAAGGATAACATTAGATTTTTATGTTATAATTGTTTTCACAATCTTCGTGGAAACCTTCGTGGTAGACAACCTGAATGGCGAGTAGAACAAATTGAAAAAGCAAAAGAACTTTATAATCAACAACAAAAAGAACAAGAATAATTTATGGGAAAGCAAGTATTTCACGGAAAACAATCAAGAGAAAAGCTCTTGGAAGGTGTAAACGAATTAGCCAATGCGGTTAAGGTAACACTTGGACCTCGTGGTCGTAATGTAATCATTCAAAAAGACGGCGCACCTCACATCACAAAAGATGGTGTTACGGTGGCTAAATCTATTGAGTTTAGTAATGCGGCTAAAAACTTGGGGGCGCAGGTTATTAAAGAAACCGCCCAACAAACCGCAGACCACGCTGGCGATGGAACTACTACATCTACTGTATTGGCTCAATCAATATTCAACCAAGGTATGGATGTGGTTGAGATGGGTGCTAATCCAATTCTACTTCGTAGAGGTATGGGAATTGCTGTGGCTGAAATTACCAAAATGTTAACTCAAGAAATCTCAATCAAAGTTGAAGATAACGAACAAGTAAAACAAGTGGCAACCATTTCTGCAAATGGTGATTCGGTGATTGGTGGTATGATTGCTGACGCAGTTAAGGAAGTTGGTCGTGATGGTGTAATTACAGTTGAAGAGGGAAACTCAAATGAGGATGAACTTGAAATCGTAGAAGGACTTCAGTTTGATAATGGATACCTATCTCACTACTTTATCAACAACCAAACAAAACTTAATTGTGTTATTGATGAGCCAGTTGTATTGTTGTATGATGGTAAGATTTCTACAATGGACCAAATCATTCACATCCTTGAAGCAGTATCAACTCAAAGTAAACCAATTTTGGTTGTAGCTCACGATGTAGAAGGTGAAGCTCTGGCAACAATGGTTGTAAACTCCGTTCGTGGAACCTTACGGGCCCTTGCTGTAAAAGCTCCTGGCTTTGGTAGTGAACGAACTGAAATCCTGCGTGATATGGCTGCTCTATTGGGTGGTAAGATGTTTGGAACTATTGACGCTGAGTTGGAAGACGCAACTTTGGAAGATTTGGGTTCTTGTGATAAAGTGGTGTCTAACAAAAAAGAAACTACTTTGATTGGTGGTCACGGAAACGCGGATGCTTTGAAACTTCGTATTGACCAAATCAAAAATGAAATTTCAGAACAAAAATCAGACTTTGAAAAAGAGAAACTCCACAAGCGTTTATCTAAATTGAGTGGTGGTGTGGCTGTAATCCGAGTGGGTGCTCAATCAGAGGTTGAGATGAAAGAAAAGAAAGACCTATTTGATGACGCACTCCTTGCAACTAAAGCTGCTTTGGAAGAGGGTATTGTCGCGGGTGGTGGTGCTGCTTTGTATCATTGTTCCAAAAACATTAACCAACCAAAAGGTGATGAACAATTGGGATACGCAATTGTGATGAAGGCTTGTAAATCTCCAATGGAAGCAATTCTAAAGAACGCAGGGCTTGACCACCACAAAGTGTTTGGATTGTTAGACGCAAATTACGCTTCAGACACTTCTATGGGTTACGATGTAGTTAGTGAACACCTTGTCAATATGATTGAAAAGGGTATCATTGACCCAACAAAAGTGACTCGTATTGCTATTGAAAAAGCAGTTTCAGTCGCTGGAACACTACTTACTACTGAATGTATGATTGTAGAAGAGCCGGCGGAGAAAGAAAGTGACCCGAAATCGTAAAAAGTTAAAAATGAAATACGAATACCTCAAAATGGAGGAAGAAGATGTTCGTATTGAGCTCAAGAACTACATTTTAGATTTTGAAAAACATTTCAAAAAATATTATGATGAAAGTGCTCGTTTAAATTTACAAAAAAAATCTAAAGAACCGGAAGAAGCTCCAGATTTTGAAGAATTGGAGAAAGAATTTGAGAAAAAGCGTTTAAATTTAGCCCAAAAGCGTAAAAACTTAAAGGTTAAGTCTAAACGCCTCAAATCTTTGTATAAAAAACTATCATCTATAACACATCCCGATGTAAATGGGGGTGATGATGAAACATTCTTAAAAGTAAAATCTCACTTTGAAAATGGTGAATTTGCTGATTTAATTTCTATTGCAGAAGAGTATAATGTTGAATTTGAGATGGGTGAAGATGAAATACAACTTATATCCAAAAGTATAGAAAATATTGAGTCTGAAATACAAAGAATGAAAAATACTTTGGCTTGGGGTTGGGGTTCTGGTGATTTAAATACAAAAAAAACTATTATTAAGATAGTAGAACAACAAACAAATTTAAAAGTAAAAGTTGATGACTATCCAAATGATTTAAAACCCGAAACGCCAAAAGAAATAAAATTAATAGGCGAGCCCGGAAAAAACTTTGATAATTCAAATTAATTTCGTATATTTACAATATGAATAACGACCAAATTTTCATTTATTGGGATGAGTATCCCACCGAAACCACAAGTTCAATTAACAAGGATTAAAAATGGCAAACCACGTTACTACACTTATCTTTATTTCAGGCAATTCTGACTTAATTACTTCATTGGATAAAAAACTATCATCGGTAGATTTACAAGACAATCCATCTGAAGAAATGAATACTGAACAAACCGCACGTTTGTTTTATGAAAATCAATATCAAAACACTTACGAGTGGATGATAGAGAATGTTGGTGCAAAATGGTGTCACATCAACGAATGGGATGTGGTTAGTGATACTGAAATGCAAATTACTATGACTTCAGCATGGTCATTTCCAGAATCACTTGTTGAAAAAATGTATTCAGTTTGTAGTGAAACGGATGAAGAGTGTGACTTTTCTATCACTTACGAAGATGAATCACTTGAACCAATTGGTGCTATGTATATTTCAAAGGATGGTTCTCATATTGAGGAAAGTTCGTATAAATGGCCACAAGAGGAAGATTTTGAAACCGAGGATGAATATCTTGAAGCTCTTGAAACTATGTGGGAAGAGATTGGTGATATTAAAGATGAACTATTGGAACAATGTAAATTGATAGTCAACGAAGCTGACTACTTTGATAATGAAGGAAGTGATATTTACACGGAAGAAGATTTCAGAGATTGGGATACCACTTTGATGGATGGCTTAGAAGATTTAGATAACGATAACGAATGAATCAATTAGATGAAGATTATAAAGGACTACTTGGTAGTTGCTTGTATAATGGTATAGAAAAAACGGACCGAACCGGCACCGGAACCCTATCAGTATTTGGTAGACAAATCAAACACCGAATGGAGGATGGGTTTCCTTTACTAACCACAAAGAAAATGCCATTCAAAACAATCGTAACCGAATTGTTGTGGTTTCTTCGTGGTGATACCAATATTAAGTATTTGGTTCAGAATGGTTGCAATATATGGACCGGTGACGCTTATAAGCACTACATGAAAACATATGAGATTGAAAGCAGAGAAAGTGGTGGTAAAAACTATCTTGAACAGCTTCATATGTTATCAAACTTGACAATTGATGAATTCACGGAACGAATCAAAACCGATGATGAGTTCGCTAAGAGGTGGGGTGAATTAGGACCAATTTATGGTTCACAGTGGAGAAAGTGGAAAACATTTACTTCAACTAACCCAAATGCTATAAAAACCAGAACCGATAGTGTTGAGTATGTAGACCAAATCCAAAATCTAATCAACGAACTTAAAACAAATCCTGATAGTAGAAGGTTAATGGTATCAGCTTGGAATGTAGGTGAATTAGACCAAATGGTACTTCCACCTTGTCATTATGGATTTCAAGTTTATACAAGAAAGTTGAGTAGAGAAGAGCGAATGAAAATTCTTTCAAAGACTCAACCGGTTCAAAGTTGGGAGGGTTATATGAAAAAAGATTTAGATGCTGCTAATATTCCTACAAGAGCAATTTCCCTAATGTGGAATCAACGAAGTGTAGATACATTTTTAGGTCTACCATTTAACATCGCTTCGTATGCTACATTACTAATTATGTTGGGTAAGGAGGTCAATATGATGCCAGATTATTTGATTGGAAGTTTGGGTGATGTCCACCTGTATAAAAATCATATTGAACAAGCGAAAGAGCTCATTACACGAACTCCGTATAAATTACCAAAACTTGAAATAACAAATTGTAATATTCAAAATGGTGAGTTTGATTATGAATTAATCGGATATCAATCACACCCAACAATTAAAGCACCTTTATCAAATTAATTATGAAAAAAACACTATTTCTTTTACTTGCGTTTGTATCGCTGAACGCATTTGGTCAACTACGAGATTCTTTGTGGTGGACCACTCCCTATTTTAAAATCGCATATTCAGAGGTATTAGAAGAACCACGATGGATTCAGTATCGTGTGGCTTGTCCAACGGGTAATGCTTCAAGAGCAGGAATGGATTTCTATAAAGAAACTGCAATCAAAACATCAGACCACAAAGACTACGAAGCAAATGAATGGGATAAAGGTCATATGGCTCCAGCAGCCCACTTTAATTGCACTCGTGAAATGTTATTGGAAACATTCACTTATATGAACTGCGCACTTCAACATCAATCATTAAATCGTGGTGTTTGGAAACATTTGGAAGCCAGAGAACGAGAATTGGCCAATAAACACAATGTTGTGGAAGTAACTATTCGTGTTCAGTTTGATAAGAATCCACCAAGAGTTCCAGCCGGCGCTGCAATTCCAAAAGGATTCTACAAAGAAATTAAATACGGAAACACCCGTGAGTGTTATTATTTCCCTAATACAACTCCAAGTATGAAAACTTACAACGATTACAAATGCAATTGTAGATGATATTAAAAAATTCCATTGGTGTATCCTATATGTGGAATAAAAATATCAATTCTATGATGAGTATGTTAGGGATAGTGATTAACGCTCACAAAAGAGTAAAAACAACAAATATTGATTATGAACAACTTGGTATAGAACAAATAGATAATGGTTCAAGCGGTCTGCGGAATACTCCGAAACGGAGAAAAGTTTCTAATAGGAAAAAGAAAGAGTGATAATCCAAACTTTGGTGGTTATTGGGAATTGCCAGGAGGTAAGATAGACCCATCCGATACATCAGATTATACCGCATTGATTAGAGAATTCAAAGAAGAATTGGATATTCAAATCAAACCAATACACAAAATCAGACCCGTAGAAAAGAATGGTATCTATATGGAATGTTGGGTGGTAGACTTTGAAAGTGGTAAAGCAAAATTGATGGAACACGATGAAGTGAAATTTATTAAATTTTCAGAAATAAAAAACTATTTATTCACTCCATTATCACAAAGTTTAATACATATTACAAGAGATTCTTACCAACTATTTTTTAAATCGCCCCAAGGAGTAAAATGAAACCCATCTATGGAATGTTCAAACGAACATTAAACAAAAAAAACAATATAAAATCAGTTCCAATCGTGTATGACTTGGAAGACGCGGATGGGTGGTTTTCTCACCAAGAGCGACCATTTGTTTCTTATAAACAAAATGAAAACAAATAGAAACGATAACCCCACGATTGTCCACGAAGTCCAATCCGATTTCGTGTGTCTTAAAGAAAATTTTGGAATAAATTCCAAAATGTTTCGTGGCGATGCTTCTATTAAGCATTTTGAGATTAGCAAGGGCGATGCTCTTAATGCTTGTAGCAAGAAATTTGAATGTGAATACGATAAGTGGTCACCAAATGAATCTATGAGATAATGGAGAACGACAATGATTACGATAGTATTTTGTGGGATTCTTTTGGTGATTGCAATTTATTTAATTAAAACGGATAATAAAAATGGAAATTAATATAATCTTAATTCCTATTGTGATAATAGTCATAGTGGGACTTTTAGTGATAGTAGCAAGGAAAGACAATGATGTCTAACATAGTGGATGGATTTTTAATTGTGAGTATATTGTTATGGTCATGTTATACTTTATTCATTGGCGTATGGAAAGATACCCCATCACCAATGTGTAAATGTGGTAAAAATCCTAAATGTAAATGTGGAAATTAAACACCACATAAAATAAAATCCATTATATGACACATAATTTTGATAGGAAATCCATCACCGAAGAACGAAATTGGGTGATAGTAAAGGACAATCTAATTGTCGAACGCTATGAATTATTTCAGAACGCGGTATCAGATAAAAGAGGTCACTTAATGACTGAACAATATTATAAACAATATAAAGGGATAAATGAACGATAAAATAATTTCAGTACAATTTAAGGATGATTACTATATTGTAGAATCAGTAGGTGGAACCCATGTAATCCCAAGGGATTCTAAATGGGATTCAATACAATGTGAGTTTATACAAATGGTTGAACAAAGGGATAAGAAAGAAAAGTTCTTTTCTCAATACCATAGGGATAAGATAGTATGAAAACAATTGATTTAACTAATATACCGGATAAGCGGGTAGAAACTTGGACTACAAGTTTAAAATTTAAATATGATTTAATTCATTACTTTCAAAACATTGAAGGTTCAGAAAACTTTGTATGCGTGGAGGTAGGTGCTTGGAGAGGATACTCAACTCATATACTTGCTCAGTTATTTGGTGAAGTATATTCTTTAGAGTTTGATTCCAATAGTGTAAACCTTTCTAAAGAATTTAATAAAAAATATGATAATATTATCTATCGTAATATAAATGTGTATAAAGATGATTGGGGAACTCCAACAATAAATGTTTCCTTTATTGATTGTATACACGATTATCCCCATGTTCTGAAGGATATAGAAAACTCTATTAAAAGAGCAACTAACGAATTATATTTGGTATTTGATGATTATGGGTTAATACAAGAGGTAAAACGGGCCATAGATGATTTTATCCATTCTAAAACAAATATAGAGGTAACGTATATAGGGGAACCCAAAGGTTCTGATTGTAGGCCAGGCAAGATTATGAATGACTGGGAAGGGGTAATAGTTAAAATAATCCTTTAAATAACTTATCCACTAAAAGGCCCTCACGATAGTGGGGGTTTTTTTATGCCCCAAACCTATAATCCTCCAAGTGGGGTTAAAAAGCACCCCATTTGGAGAGATATAGCGATGTCATAATCCTCCAAAAGTGGGAAAAAGTGGGAGATAGTGGTAGATAATGGTAAACACGAGGTTCGTTGAACCATTTTAACAAACTCTTTACCAATAATGGGATTTTACTTGCTTTATGGTATAATGGTTAGAAGGAATCCGAATGGTTTAATTTTTATCCAATTTTAATAGACACTTTTGTGGATAACCCGTGGGGGAGATAATGACCCAGAAAGGAAAGGCACCAGAAGGGTCTTTTTTTGCGATTTGCAAAATTTTTTGTGGGGAAAGTTATTAACAATTCGGTGTTGATAACTTTTTTGTTTACAAATGTTAACTCACCGATAGGTTTTATCTATCATGGGTGAGCTTTAATGGCTGAAAACTTAACAATTTAATAACATTGAGATTTGGCCATATTGCAGATATGTTGTATCTTTAGTATGTTGGGAGAGCTAATATATAAAAAAAATAAAGTTTGATTAAGAAAATAGCCAATTTTAATAAACACGCTTGGGGGTTTGATGAAAGATTTAACAATTTCTTAACATTAAAAGTTTGGCAGCTTAATTATTTGTCGTATCTTTACTATGTAATCAATAAGAGAGATATGAAAAACGAGAAAATCAAAATCCAAATCCAAAACGAAATCTACGAACTTCCCAAAAAGGCTATTAAGACTTGGGGTGGTAAGACCCGAATTTATGTATCCCACGCTGAGGCGGGGTCATTGGTTCGCCAATTCGCGAAGAAGTTCTTTCCTGAATATGTGGTGAAGGTTTCTTCAAACTCTTTCGCTGGTGGAAATAGTTTGGATGTGTATGTTTGTACTAAATTAGGTGGACAAGTTAATGAGGTTGATTTCAAACAAATTTCTTCTTTCGCAAATATGTGGGAGTACGGAAGGTTTGATGGTATGACCGATTGTTACGAACACTATGATAATTCAGGCGCTGTGACCGATAACGGAAACGAAGTTCAAGCGGGCGTTAAATATGTTCATTGTAACAACCGACCAAGGTTTGGTACTGTGGAAGCTATTCTAAATGAGGTACTTAACGAAGGACGTATGTACTCGGAAGTGGTTAAATATTACACCGATGCAAGTTCAAGGCCCGCAGCTGCTAAAGCTTGGGATGTGTTACAAAAAATGGTTGGATAATAAACTAAAATAAAATCAGTTAAATTACATAGTATATGAACAAGATTCAAGAATTTGAAATGTGGTGTAAGAATATGGATAACCAATTAGAACAAGCCAATAAGGCTGGCATTCCCCTTATAGTACAGCAGAAGAAATTCTCTAATGGGTATATCCCCAAGATTGGGTATTGGAAGGAGAAGTTAATGAATGCAGAAACACCAATGAAGCAGGTGGAAGCTTTGAATAAAATCCGATACTTCCAAAAACAACACTATAAGGTATATGGTGAATGGGTAGAGTTGGAGCGAGCGTAAAATAAAATAAGCCCTCAAAGCCCGTAAGCCACCAAAGGCGATGAAAGATACTCGTGCAGGGGGGGGGGCAATTGCTTGTAAATGGTTGAAGATGAATGAGTTAGAAAGGCGTGTAGTCGGTTTTCATGCGGAGCCCGGTTTTTTCGCTGGGGAAATAAAGTCCCCTCCGAACCCGTGTATACACGGAACTGGCTCTTTTTTTATTCCCTTGTATTTTCCCTCGTATTTTATTAACCCATATTTGGCCATCTCCCATTTATTTTGTATATTTGTACTATGATGACAAACCCCTTAATATACTATGTTCAAGCTTACCGCTGGGGTAAGGTAGATAACCATTCCTATGTGGTTGGGATATTTTCGGATTCTAACCTCGCCCAAGAAATCGCTAAAAAGGAAGAAGAGTTCCGTGGTGGTAAATATCAATGTGTGGTTTATATTGCTGAACTTAACGAACCTATTGAACGCTATGAACTCTGAACAACTATCAGCCCTTCTAAAGATGTGTTATCACGGAAGTTATAAATGGGAAAGTGGTGACCTATGGTCTCATATATACCATACATCCTATGATAAGGATACTGATACTCATAAGTTTCGTTTATGTTATTCTAATGGTATTGAGGTAGATTTATATTCTTATACTGATATACCTTCTTATGATACTCATACCTTACGTCATATGTATCATTACTATTTAAGCAAATAATGTTTTATATCACTTTTTTATGAACGCACTGAAACGTAAGTTATTAACCAAATGGTTTGTAGAATGGTTGGATTCCGAACAAGACACCGAATTGTTGGATATGACCAAACTGATGATTGAGCGTAGAACCATACAAGTCCGTGGTCCTATCAAGGTTATTGGGTTTCGTAAAACTTAACAATTTGTTAACACACATCGCTTGTTTATCCAAAGGTATTGTCGTACATTTACTATGTAATAAGAAATGAGAGTTATGAAAAATTTAAAAGAAGTAATCCAAGACACGACTGGAATGAATCCAGTTCAGTTCGAAGCCTATTGTGAAACTAACGGAATCCAAACCGAATGGTTGGAAGTCTGTGTAAGTGATTTCAATCATGGTTTCTACAACGTAACCCTACCAGATTATGAGGATGCAAATGTATTCGCTGGCTATGGTTCGGCAATTAAATTTAAACCTAATTAATAATTATGAAAATGAATTTCCCCACCGCTTTAGGTCTTTTGTTTATCGGTCTTAAATTGGCCGGTTTCATTAACTGGTCTTGGATTTGGGTACTATCCCCCTTTTGGATTTCGTTTATAGTTGGAATCGTTGCTGGTGTGGTCTTGGCTGTGATTGAGCGTAAAGAGCGAAATGAACGAATTGAAAAACTTCGAAAAAAGTTTGGTAAATAGTTGCTCAATCCAAATTTTATTCGTATATTTACTATGTAATAAGAAATGAGTGTTATGAACTACAACGTAAGAATCTACCAAAAAGGAGAAGGAGTCCAATCCACTACCTATGTGGTAAGTAAAGAAGGTAATGGATTTGAAATCTACATCAACGCTTATACCGAAGAAGGGGCTATTGCCCGTTACGAAAAGTTTATGAATTAAGACAGTAAATCTTAAATTAAACTTAAAATGAAAAAGACAGCTAAAAAAGAATTCGGTCATCTTATTGGAACTTGTGAATGTTGTGAGAAAAAGGATGGTATATGGACTCAAAACCCATACGATTCAGATGTGAAGAATGAATGTAATATGATGTTCATTTGTTTGGAATGCTTTGATGAATTATTAATGGAAATTTAACACCAACGAGAAATGAAACAAGAAGAACCAAGCAACGATATGTGCGAATGCAAAGTCCCACAACCACAAATCAAAGTCAGTGAAAATGGAACATATGCTTACTGCACAAAATGTATAAGAACAATTAACGTCAACGAGAAATGAGAGAACTATTAGAGCGTTTGTATGTGATACAAAAGAAGACGCACGTAAATGAGTACGGAACATACACACTTAAGCGACTCAATCCATATCACCCATTAACATACATCGTTATTCCAATGTACTATGCTTTGGCTATTGCTATGTATGGTTTCGTGGGCTACAAGCAAGAAATGGATTCTGACTTTTTTAGATGGCAATAATCTTTAACACCAACGAGAAACGGAAAACGCTATGATAAAATTCAAAGTAGGTGATAAATTAGAGGCACTTTATTGGGA
>ERZ807358.36-NODE-36-length-13277-cov-4.616591_pt1 | contig 13277 bp, 24 predicted proteins | sample MGYA00521254_ERZ807358 | MGnify/ENA primary metagenome ERZ807358 (study PRJEB31431, sample SAMN03801314) | freshwater metagenome | biome: Freshwater; feature: Lake; material: Water | place: Canada:St Catharines | collected 2012-08-09 | depth 1 m m ...
CCCCACCCGAAAGTCAAGCCTTACCGTGAACTTTTTTTAGAAATGCGTGTCGGGTGGTTGAGGAGAAGAGCCAAATCCTTGTCAGCCTCACCTGTCTTGACATACTTGATGGTCTTGCGGATGGCATCGATGCGGTTCTTGGTTTGCCGACGGCGGCAATAGTCTTCAAGCTTATCACAATAGTCGTTCCAGTTCTTGGTAATACGCTCGTTATACTTCTTGATGTTCTTCATCGTGGGAATACTTTACAGGTTTTCCTCTGGGAAGTCAATTCTTTTTCTTGATTTTATTCGTCTTATTTGAACCCGTCCATTTAGTCAATATCTGCTGTAACATCTTGTTGGCATTAGCCTTATTATGATAAACGGATACGTCCACACACTTCCATGGGTATTTAGTCACTATCTTTTGTAACATCTTGTTCATCGTGGGTATTACTTTAATATACAATATAGGGGACTAATAGTAATAAATTTGTTTCGTTGAACATACTTAATGAAATTACTACCATACACTTTGACCCTCTTATTAAGCTTGGTATTACTCTTCAAAATACTTTCAGTAACATATCCAATATCTAATATATTACCATAACGACTAACCTCATTAGTCTCAAACTGAACAAAAGCGTACAATTTCATTGTGGTTATGTTTTATTATTATCGTTTAGTTCCGTTGATGTTAATCCTAATAATCTTAGTATCCCGAGCAACAAACAAAGCATTCGTACCACGCTTTATCTCAACCTTCTCCCAATCCTTGAGCTTGAGTCCATTGATAGTATCAGCATATCGGATGTCCGGACCAGCCAGGCTGTTGGGGTTTCCTAGGAGCATATACTTACCGGCTTTGATCTTCATCGTGGATATATCCTACACCCAACCAGCCCAAACGTCAACAGCTTTTTTTACTTTTCTTCAAGTTCTTCAACGTCTTCACCGTGGTCATATCCAAGTTGAACACGCTTGCCAATGTCATAGTTAGTTTTAGTAGACGGCTTGTATCCAGCCACACTACGTCCACTCAACAACATCATATCCACAGCAGCCGGAATCTGAATACCACTATCACGAAGTGCCTGTACATACACACACTCCAACAACTTACCCTGCTTGCTTCCAACCTTAACCTCAGCCTCACCAAGTACCTTCAACAACCGATCCTGCAGAATTTCAAATGTAATAGTCATATTTTTTATTGTTTTATTGTTTTAGTTACCCACAAAATTAATCACTTGTGGTTTGTGCAGTTACCTTTGTGCGTAATCAATAGCGGCTGAAAACTGGTAACAATATACTCACAATTATCAACCTTGACAAATCGGATTTTCTTATCAACAAATGTTTGAGTTACTTTTGCAGTGTCAACTGCAACTGGCTCAGAACGATTACATCCAACCAACAACACAGTGAGGGTCAATAGAATTTTCATAGTTTTAATATCTTAACAGGTTTTTAGAAAAAATCAACAACTTTTTTTAAGTTTTTTTAAGTACTTGTTATTACCTAACTTGAGTAATAGCAACAATCAATCCAGTACGAGAATACACCAAATTAGCATACTTAGTAGCCATTTCAAGTGTATCAAAAATATTTCCACGGCTAAACCACACTTTGTATCGTTTGTTCATCGTTCAAATAAGATACAGGAAGATCCGGTCACCGTCAAAACTTTTTTTAAATTATTTTCAAGTCACCACAACCGAAATTTCACCGGAACCATCCACTCACCCTACCGGACAACCAGAACCGCCCATAAGTCATTCTAGGCGGTTCTGGCTACCCTTTAAACGGTTTCCATCACTGAATCCTGTCGTTTCCACATCACATCTTGTAATGCGTGCCATGGGCTGTGAATCATGTTTGGATTATTTTCCACTTCCTCTTCCAAGTCATTCACAAACTCAGCCGTCACTTCTTTCCATCCAAATGACAAACATTGAAAGTACAATGCATTCACCGCAACAATATCATTTACACTAAGACTGCGATAATTGGATTTCAAAAACAATTCACTCTCACTGCCACTACCGTGATTAAACATACCAAAGGCAATTTCTAGAATGTTTTCCACTGTATCATCACTTTCATGAACAAAAGAAACAACCTTGTCAGCAGGATAAATAATATGGATAATGTTGCGTTTCATATATTTCTAAGAGTTTATCAACTTTTTTACTTGACCCGCTGAATTTGACAAATATTGCCATAACCACACCGTTTATAAAGCCCAGCCGCAACAAACTTGCGAATCAACGTCTCATCCACAATAGGACGAGTAATAGTCAATGGCTTGGTAACACAAGTATCATAACCTCCACGGCCATCCCAATAAGTAACAACCAACTTGTAGGTTCCGGGAAGGTTCTTAGTAACCGTCTTGTTCTTCATCGTTTAAATAAGGTACAGGAGAAAAGTGTAGCCGTCAAACTTTTCAGCAAACTATTTTTAGGTAATTTGAATGAGGGTTTTAAGTAAAGGATAACCCACAACCTTTTTTATGATGATTAAGCCAACTGAGCAACCGCACGATTACCAATACCACCCTTAGCAATGTTACAATTGATACCATCCTTCAAACCATTATTGTAACTGTTACTATCCATACTAATACGCTTAGTAGCACCAGTACGAAGCTTAGGAAATTCATCTTCAATGAAACTCTGAATCTTCTTCTGTAAATTCACAACAACAATAGAATACTTGTTTTGTTCATCAACAGTCTTCAGCTTTTCCTTTTCAACACTAACCTTGTTAGCATCCAACTTACTAACCAAACCATTGTAGAAACCAAACAAATAACTCTGTTTGTGACTGATACTAACCGTATTACTATTAACATTGTAATAGTTGTGCCAACAATTAACCATAGTGTCACTCAACCAAGTGTAAACATACTTTGCAGTATTAATATCACTCTGCTTACCAATAAAGATAAGCTTACGTCCACCATATCGTCCACCACTAGTGATAATACGAACATTAAAGAACTTGGTCAAAACATTCGTAATATAGTTATTAACAGTAGGAAGCCGCTTACCAAACTCCATATCTTCACGGGTAACATTCTCTTCCTGTTCATTGGAACCAATCAAAGCCAAGTCAATACCATTTTCAATGGCAAGAGCTTGAGCCTTGGAAAGAGCCGCTTCAGCTTCTTGCTGAGACGGGTTGTTACCAGCCAGAGCCAACAGTTTCTTGAGTTTCTGAATCAATGCGTCATTCATCGTGATTACAAGGTACAGGAGGAAATGGGAACCGTCAAGCCTTTGAACAAACTTTTTTTAAAGAATTTTTAGCCATCAATCGGTTCAAAAACCTCATTTTGACACGTTTCACACATTGAAGAAATTTTGAACTCTCGTTCAGCCCGTTCACAACTAAAGATATCCGCACTTTTACCGCAAACCACACACTGCTTACCAGCTTGAGCCAAAGTAAAACTGCGATTAAACATAAGCATTGCCAAATCTTCTTTGATGTTATTAACCTTAAATGACATATGTTTAACAGAATTGTATTTAGTGTTCATATAGTGTATTTATTATTAGATTGTTAATGTGATTTGATGATACCAATAGTACGATTGTTGTGTTTAAAGCAAGCAATATTACGGTCACTGTCCCAACCAGTATAACTAAAGTCAAGACTATTCACTTCAATTACCTTGTCCATGATTTTCTTCACTGAATCCCAACCATCAGGAACTTGGACTTCAATGTAAAGTTGTCCATCAATGGAAATTGGCTTGGTAACAGTTACCTTGTTGGTTGTGATACGTCCTTCAGTCATCAGAACTAAGATACAGGATGATTCACTCGCCGTCCAGCTTTTTTTGGAATTTATTTTTACGAGAATAAGTCTTGACGGACTCGATTTTGCGGGTGCAGGGATTGGTTTGTCCCCAGAATTTGCGGATTTTGATGGTAGTTTTCATACATCTGCAAACAGCTTAACAGACTTTTAGATAAAGTCAAATGTTGTTTTCAACAAAAAACCCCACTTTTTACGGTGGGGTTCATAATGTTGTAATTTAATTATTAAACTTGTTCATCTTCTGGTTCACCATTCAACTCTTCTTCACCCATTTCATTTTCATCACTTACTTCTTCACTTTCTGGTTCTTCGGTTTCACCAGATAACTTTGATTTTAGACTATTCAATGAACCAATGATACTATCAATTTGTGCCATAATTGGATCAGCATCAAGATCTTGTGATTCTGGTCCTTCCATTTCACCTGCGTCTGGTTCTGCAGATGCTTGTGGGTCAAATGGTTCCGTTTCATTTTGTTCCTTGAGTTTCTTTGTTTTCTTTGATGATACAAAGTTCTTGGATTTGGATTCGTTGATGGACTCCATTATAAGTCCTTTGATGATTTGTTTTAGTTCAAATTTTGTCATATATGAATATAAATATTGTAAATAATTTTATTATTCTATTTTTTATTATTTTACCGTCACATTGTTGTATGGCGATTCATAATGATTTAGTATTATCCTAATGAACCACTGTTGCTGCTGATGCTTATATTATAAGCTGGTTGTGCAACTAATTGATTATTTATTACGGTTTGGTCATAACTGGGTATATTAATTAGTATTTTTTTACCCTTTTTATCTTTGCCAACGATTCGTCTCATATACTAAATAAATATGTATTTTTTATCATAATACTTTATTTATTATTTCCCTAACTTTATTGAACCAAATATCATTTCCTCTTTGATTATTGGGAATTTTACTTAAGTCAATTTTATCACACCATTCTGCGTAACCGTGTAATTTGGCATCATTTACATTACAGTATTGTTCATAATGATTAGGCATAGGAATCATTAACAGTGGTTTTTTTTGTAATATGGCTTCACTTGCGGTTTCAAATCCTCCACTGCAAATGACAGCTTTGCATACTTTCATTTTTTCTTGGAATAGTTTACCGTCCAAGTTATTTACTGTTAAATTGGGTGGACAATCAAATTGTTTGGTTAATTTGGTAAAACATTGTATTACTAAATTTGGGTGTAGGATTGATTGTTTAATTAATTCTGGTAACATATCTTCATGCATTAGATATACCAGTATAAAGTTTTCTTGTTTATCTGAAGTAATATAACTTTCTTTTCTTAATAGTGGTGGACATGGTATTACATTAGTGTCTTGAAATTCATAAAAGCTTAGTGCTACAATTTTGGCGTTGATTGTGGTGACTTTATTTATTATGTTTACAAATAGTTTTTGTATGTGATATCCGTTAATTTTTGGATATACGGATGTTTCCATTGCGTGTTGATGTCCAATACTTACATACTTTATATTTTTAAAGAACAATGCGGTTAAACCTACTAATGGTTCATAGAAGTTAAAGATAACATCTGGTTTTTCTTTTTTGATGATGTTACATATTTTGATGAATGACGCAATTAATCTGGGTAATTCAAATGTATTTTTCAATAAACTTTTCCAGACAATTACTTTACCGTTGTTATCAAATACAAAATCAAAACCGTCAAACTGTATTACTTTGAATTGTTCCGTGAAATATTTCGCCAATCCTTTATCTTTTTTAGCAACCAAAGCACAACTAATGTCGTAATCATAGTTATTTTTTAATAGTTGTTTTAACGCAATAGATTGTGTGCAGTGTCCATTTCCTTCACTACAAACGCCAAATAGTATCTTCATATTTTATTAATTGTATGTTTCCGTCAATTGTTTCTACAATAAATGTATTGTTTTCAATCCAATCTCCAGTGTTGTAATAGTTTATACCACCAATAACAGTACATTCTGGTTTATGTATATGCCCACAAAGAATACTATCATAATTACTGTTTTTACAATAATGTACAACAGTTTGTTCATAATTGCTAATATACTTAACCGCTTCTTTTGCTTTTTGTTTTAAGAAATTACTGAAACTAAATTTGAATACTCTAAATAACTTATTTACAGATAAACTATAATCATATATTACGGAACCAATATGTTGTATCCACTTGTTCTTAGTTACTAATCCATCAAATTGGTCACCGTGAATAATCAATATTCTTTCATTTTTCAATGTAGTATGACTGGTTTCTCTTACAACCTGGATATTATCACCAAAATATATGTCTGTAAATGGTTCAATAAAATCATCGTGGTTACCCCACACATAATATACTTGCGTGCCTTTTCTACTCATACGCAATATCTTTTGTAAAATTGTGTTGTAATTGCTATGCCACTTGAATTTTCTACTCAATATCCATCCGTCAATAAAGTCTCCAACAATATACAAATATTCACACTCTACTTCACTCAATAATTTCAGCAGTTTTTCATGGTTACAATAATCACTTCCAATGTGTGTGTCTGAAATGAATAATGATCTTACCTTCATTTATATAAGTATCAAATAGTATGTTACAGATTTGTAACACTTAAATACCAAATTCATTTACATATGGATATAACTGTTTTAATTCATCCATAACTTTTTCGGGAGATTTATATTTTTTTAGAAAATTGTATAAAAACGGTGTATGTTTAATATCCATATATGTTTTACATTTTATGTCTGTAGGAATTGTTTCAATTGTACTGTTTGTTATTGACAAATAATCAATTTCACAATTATTACCAATTGATATTAAATGTTTACAATGATATGCTCTTAAATGTTTTATTATGACATTGTTTGGTATGTGTTCAACCAATGTATTAGTTATAAAAAGTGTACCGCAGGTAAATTTAGCTGGTAGTGTTTTGAATTTAACAGCGGATGTTAAGTTGATAGTTTCTATATAATTTTTAAACAGTGGCAATTCAGTTATATATGCAGCACTATCAAGATTGATTCTATCACATTTTATATCATTTGGTATAACTCTTATACCGCTTGCTTGACAATCAATTACGGTAACTTTTAGTCCTCTTGGTAGTTGGTGTAATTTTGGACATCCAGTAACACTTAATGTTGCAAATACATCATTTGTGCCTATAGTTAGATTATCTGGTAATTTAGTTACACGGGAATTATCTAATACTAAGTTACTGGGTGTACTTTTTAATTTATCTGGTATAACAAACTCACCGTCATGTTGCATTGTACCATATTCATATCCATTATCATCCATTTCTTTTGGTATCAAATTCAATGACATATTGTAACGCTTATCAATAAAATCATCAATAATAGTGTTCACTTCTTTTTGTGTGATATTATTGTATTTAGTTTGACGATCTTCAATTCTTCTGGGAATAAAGATATCATCATTTTCTAATAGTAAATCTTTTAGTTTAATCATACCCCCACCATTCCTTTTACATCAGATACTGATCTAACTTGTTTTTCTGTAAATTTAACTGGATTTTGATAACAAAAAAAATGTCCGTTAACAGTCTTAGGCGCACCTTCTAATGATGTTAATTTATTATCAGTACAATAAAAATTTTCATTAATCACGGTTTCCTTCAATCCTTTTAGTGATGTTAAGTTATTATAATGACAATAAAAAGTTCCATCAACATACTTAGGCGCATTAATTAATGATGTTAACTTATTACGACTACAATCAAAAGTTCCATCAACAGTTTTAGGACAATTTTCTAATGATGTTAAATTATTATTAAAACAAAAAAAATTACCGCCAACAGTTATATCTTTTAATATCTCAGGTAACACAGTTAATTTCAAGTCACTTAAATTTAAGCTACCTTTATTACCATTACGAATATAAGTCTTAATCATCCGCTCAATTCTATCCTCTATTCTTCTAGGAATGAAAATACTTGGCGGCTTACCTTCTAATAGTAAATCTTTTAGTTTAATCATACATACACATCTCCTTTTACATTACACACTGCTCTTACCTGTTTTTCAGTGAATTTAACTGGATTATATCTACAATCAAAAAATCCACCAACTGTCTTAGGTGCAAATTCTAATGATGTTAATTCATTGTAACTACAATCAAAATTTCTACCAACACTCGTAGGTGCAAATTCTAGTGATGTTAATTCATTATTTCCACAATAAAAACTTATGTCAACACTCGTAGGCGCACCTTCTAGTGATGTTAATTCATTATAATGACAATAAAAAGTTCCATCAACATACTTAGGCGCATTAATTAATGATGTTAATTTGTTATTACTACAATCAAAATCTTCACCTACACTACTAGGAACACCAGCTAATGATGTTAATAGATTATTATTACAATAAAAACTTTCACCAACAGTTTTAGGCGCATTAATTAATGATGTTAATTTATTATGTCCACAATAAAAATTACCACCAACAGTTATATCTTTTAATATAGCGGGTAATTCAGTTAAATTCATTAGTCTTAAAACTAAGTTACCTTTGCTGCCATTACGGATATAAAGACTAATCATCCGCTCAAGTCTATCCTCTATTCTTCTAGGAATGAAAATACTTGGCGGCTTACCTTCTAATAGTAAATCTTTTAGTTTAATCATATTCAAAAATCCCCAATCCAAAATTCTTTTACATTAGGGTACATTATCTTCAATGCTTTTAAAACTTTTGTTTTGGTTTTATATTTATCAACCAAAGTTTTTTTGAAAACATTTTTATACATAATATCAACTAAATCTGCTTTAATATCACTTGGCAATGTAGTAAAGTTATCACAACTATAACCAATAAATAAACGCTCAATTGTACAATTTGAACCAATTGATGTAAATTTGTTACATTCATTAATTGTAAGTTCTTTTATTTTTACATTATTAGGAACAGATATAAATGATTTACTTTCTTGAATTAATACTTGACCGGCGGTAAATCCAACTGGTAATGTTTTGAAATATATACAACCTTGTAAATCAATATCTTTTATAAAATTTTTGAACAATGGCAATTGTTTTACTTTTGTATGTTGTAAATCCAAGTAAATACATTGGACATCATCAGGTATTTCAATTAAACCATTATTATAAGCGTAAATTCTAGCAACTTTTAAACCTTTTGGTAATGCTTTTAATCTCTTACAATCAGAAATATCCAACCTACTATTAGAATGTTCATTAATATAATCACCAATAGTTAAATTGTCAGGTAATTTAGTTACATTACTATTTTCTAAATCCAATCCACCGCCTACTTTTTTTAATGTATCTGGTATTATAAATTCCCCACTTAGATTTAATCCACCAGTGGTATCAAAATCATCATCAGGATTAGGAGCGGATAAATCTAGACTATCTTTATTTTTGTTGGCGTTATAATTGTCAATGACTTTATTCACCGATTTTTGTGTTATTTGATTGTACCTGGTAGCTCTATCATCCATTCTTCTTGGAATAAAGATATTAGGCGCATCATTTTCAAATAGTAAATCTTTAAGCTTAATCATACATACACCTTTTCTTTAACATCACACACTGCTCTAACTTGTTCTTCTGTAAACTTTACATCATTACTATGACAAATAAAATGTCTATCAACTTTTTGTGGTGCTCCTTCTAAACTTGTTAGTTTATTCCAACTACAATAAAAATTACCATTAACAATTTTAGGACAATTTTCTAATGATGTTAAATTATTATTACCACAATAAAAATCACCATCAACAGTTATATCTTTTAGTATTTCAGGTAACTTAGTTAAATGTAAATTTTGTAAATTTAAATTGCCTTTATTACCATTACGAATATAAAGACGAATCATCCGCTCAACTCTATCCTCTATTCTTCTAGGAATGAAAATACTTGGCGGTTTACCTTCTAACAGTATGTCCTTCAACTTAATCATAGTATCAAATACCAATGATTTTACGGAATTTGGCTATTTCTGCTCCACTCATTACTTTATCATCACCGTCATAACAACTGCTTACCTTACCATTTTTGTCAACCAATACTGCTGTTACAACCATTGCGCCACCTCTTGCTGGAAATGCTGCTTTTGCCAACTCAATCATTGCTTCATTCTTAAGTTTAATATAATAAAAAGTAATATGTTGCTTGAAATAATAATCATTGAAATGATCCGGAGCCTTATATGTTGTACACCACGCACTATCTTTACCACCACCTTCACAATCTCTGTATTGGAACTTACTCAATCCCAAATATCTACTAGCTTCATGCGTATGTGGTACCGCAATTAAAAACTTATCATCATCCATTATAATTTCATAATCATCACGCAATTCACTCTTGCTTTCACTGCCCATTGCATTCAATTCATCAACCTCTTTCTTTAAATCCGCAAATGATTTGAATTGAAATATATCTTTTGTCTTAGCCTTACCGCTTTTTACAAATGTGTCATATTCTTCTATCTTGTTTCTTAACTCATCAATGTCTGTAATATTCTTAGTAACCCATTGTTTTGCCATCCACCCCATGTATTTTTTGGTTTGTGATGGGTCAATTGATTGTAATTGTTCAAATTCTTCTGGGCTTAACTTGCCTTGAACAACTAGTTCTTTAGCAACTTTGCGGTTTTCTTGTAAAATTGATGGGTAAAAATCTAAATAATTCATATTCTTATAAATATGAACGGTTTATCTATTTAATTAAATAATGTTTTAGACATACACATTACCTTTTACATCACATAATGCTCTTATTTGCGCTTGTGTAAATTCTATTTTATTGTTATAACAGTAAAAGTCTCCGATAACTTGTTTGGGAATACCTTCCAGTGACTCTAATTCACTATTATTACTAACATCAAACTCTCCACCAACATATGTAGGCGCACCAACCAATGATTTAATCTTATTCTTTCTAACTCTATAAGTACTATATACATTAGTATGTACAATTCTTACAGGTCCACCTTCCAATGTTATTAAACTATTGTTATTGCAAATAAAATTTCCGTAAATAACAGTAGGTGAACCTTTTAATGTTGTTAATTTATTGTAACTACATAAATAAGATGAACCAACTTCAACAGGTCCACCTTCTAGTGTTGTTAATCTGTTACGACTACAATCAAATTCTCCTCCTACTTTTTGCGGACATCCTTCTAATGATGTTAATAGATTACTATAACAATCAAACTCTCCGCCAATATATTTAGGTGAACCAATTAATGATGTTAACTTATTTTTATATATTTCAAATTTGTATTCAACACTAACAGGACAATTATTTAATGATGTTAAACGATTATGACTTAAATAAAGACTGCCTTTAACAGTTAAACCATCTAATATGTCAGGTATTTCTTTTAAATGTAAATTCTCTAAAATTACATTACCTTGTATTGCTTTAGCCATATATCATTATAAATATATGGCCGTCAAATCTTATTAAAATATAAATTAACCAACAGCCAATTCACGAACATCTTTCTTTTTACCATACCCGTGAATTCCCTGCTTCTTCAACACACTCAAAGCCTTAGAAGCATCACTACCTTTAGGCTGCACACCATGCAAAAGCAAAGCAAATGACTTGTCCTGCATAAAAGCACTGGTATCATCATGGTCAATCACAAGATTACCAGCCTGTTCAACAGTGTACACCACTTTAACACTCTTCAAATTGTACTGTTCAATCAAACTATCCTGCTTACCACCATAACTAGCATTCAACTTAAAGTTACTAGGAATGTTACCTAACTGGTTAACCCAATAACTAATGCTCTTAGTGTAAGCATAGAAAACAATATCAGTACGCTTCTTAGCCACTTCCATCCACGCCATGAAATAAGCTTGGCTAAAGAAATCACCTGCCACATGAACACGGATAATAGTAGCTTTCTTAGGAATACTGTTAAGAATCAGTTCAACCAAAGTATTATTCTTAATTGCATTCAGAATCTTTTCAAAGTTATCCCACCGGCTTTTACGAACCGCAGGAAACAAAGCTTCTTGGGAAGCACTAAAGCACCTAAACTGCGTATCAGGTCCATCAGTCAACTTTCCGGTGATGCGGTCAACCTTGGCCAAGCAATCTTTGGCGAACGGACAGGTGTAGCCGGAAACGATGGAAAAAGTATAAATTTTCTTGCCTAATTTTGCGTTACCCTTCTGGAAAGAAAGCAGTTCAATCATCATGCAAACAAGATACACCAAGGAACCGCAGCCGTCAAAACTTTTTTTAAACTTTTTTCAAGAATTTTTTGGGTCTCTTTCAAAGGGCGCCATATATATCTCCCTTTACATTACATACGGCTCTAACTTGTTGTTCTGTAAACTTTATTTCATTAAAACCACAACTAAATACTCCACCAACAAACTTAGGAGCACCAGTTAATGATGTTAAGTTATTAAAACCACAATAAAAACTACCACCAACACTCTTAGGTGAACCTTCTAATGATGTTAATTTATTATGTCCACAACCAAAATCTCCGTTAACAGTTTTAGGCGCACCTTCTAGTGATGTTAAATTATTACCATTACAAAAAAAATCTCCATCAACACTTATATCCTTTAGTATTTCAGGTAACACAGTTAAATTCAATCTACTTAAATCTAAATCACCTTTACTGCCATTTCTTATATAATTCTTAATCATCCGCTCAATTCTATCTTCCATTCTCCTAGGAACAAAAATGCTTGGCGGCTTACCTTCAAGTAATATGTCTTTAAGCTTAATCATATATTCAATCAATTACTTTATGATTCTTTAAAATTGCAAGTGCTTTATCCAATACTTGCTTTGACATATCCAAATAATGCTGCTTCTTGATTAAACTACTACTTTGCTTACTCTTGCTAATATAATCCTTTTCTTGCTTTCTCAACGCCAAATATGACATTCTGTCTTTGACATCTTTAATACCATCCTCATAATTCTCAACCGTCAATGTTTCATTAATAACTTCTTTAATCAATTGCTTAAGTTCACTTTTAGTCATATCTTAATAAATATATGATATTTATATTAACTTATGTCTTTTTAAATAGATTAATGTTTTATAACATCTAAACAGTAAATATTTAACCCATTCACAGATGTTGAATACAAAATCATCAACGGTACTTTACTTTCATTAGTAATATGCATACCACTGTACTTAGCTACCATATTATTAAAATACACTGATATAAATACCTTATCCCATCCATCTCTATTCTTGACTGAATAATATTCCGGATGTATCACATTACCATAATAAACCAAAAATTCCCTATTCCACGGGTCAGCATTATACGGCTTTAATCTATCATACACATCATCACCCACAAAATTATCACGGGTTATAACATTTCTACCAAAATACTCCGTCACACTATCCAATTCATTAATACTAGACAGAATATCATTAGGTATTGTATCTATTCTGCCATTCATCATTAAT
>ERZ807358.37-NODE-37-length-12872-cov-2.693474_pt1 | contig 12872 bp, 12 predicted proteins | sample MGYA00521254_ERZ807358 | MGnify/ENA primary metagenome ERZ807358 (study PRJEB31431, sample SAMN03801314) | freshwater metagenome | biome: Freshwater; feature: Lake; material: Water | place: Canada:St Catharines | collected 2012-08-09 | depth 1 m m ...
CCATCATATCTAAACTCATATTATCATACAGTTTAGTAAATTCCGGATCGGGTAAATGTAAAAATGCTACGCAAAGAGAATCAGTTTTCCATCGAGGACGGTAACTTAATTTTTTAATTATTTCATCATACCCAGTTGGGTAGTAACCTCTTCCTTTCTCTAAATTACATACGTATGTTGTATCTTTATCTAAAAGATGTGTAATTGGTTTGTATACTAAGGTATCGTTATCCATTAGTATAACCGGTTCTGTTTGTTGGGAAAGGACTGCTACTTTACTAGCTGCCCAAAAAACGGTTCTATCAATGTTTCTCGTATGAGTGTACTCTTCTATACTATCCCATAAATGACCTATAGAGAGACGTTCTAAATAACGTAGGGTCAATTTATCACAGTAGAGTACGCAGTTGTCTGTGGGGTGGTTCTTCTTCCATAATTGTATGGAAGCAATTAGCATGAGAGTGTTTAGTTTTCCGTAGATACCCTCATCATCTTTAATATTTTCTAAAACCCAAATTACTTTCAAAACTAAGTCAATTAATTATTAAATTTACGAACTTTTTTGCATATATCCAACTACTATGCTTATGGACTTATGTGGGTGGTTGTAAAGTATGCGTAGTAGTTAGCATAGTCTGCATTACTGCTATTGGTAATGGTAAATGTAGCTGATGTTGAAATTACGTCACCTGTAGCTCCGGCTCCTGATCTCCATGCCGAAAATGTCCAAGGGTATGTAGCGGCTGCAACTATTGTTATATTATAGGCATTTAAGAAAACGTTCTTCACTGTTATATTTCCACTAGTTGCGGTAACAGTGTATGGTGCAGTCATTGCAACCGTACCTCCTGTTTGTGCTCGTATTACTCCTTTAAAAATTGTACTATTCGCTAACTCACTTGCACTGAATGGAGACGTGTTCGATGGGTACATATCATTCATGGCAGTACTAATAGAAGTGTTACTGTCTGAAGAAACTGAGTTTGACCATTCGTCAAAAGACCCCCAATTTATATTTGATCCACCGTACGTTTTTCTTGACATCTTATTTTACTGTTTCGATATTATCTTTAGGAAACCATTTTGCTAACTCACCTTTTAAAACTTCATAAGTGAATTCTGCTAATCTATTTGAAACGCCGTAATCAATTACTTTTTTTACTTCTTTTTTAACACCTACTTGAACTTGTTTCTCTTCAGTTATAGTTCTGTAGAGTGTTACCTCTTCTCCATTCTCATCAAAACTAACATAGGGTACTTCTCTTTTTACTATTTTAGCTTCTAATATAGGAATATCTACCTCTTCTTCATTTACTGCAAATACATCTAAGTACTGCGGTAAGTTTATTTCAATCTCATCTGAGCTTTCTGATGGGTAGTATATTACTCTATCGTAAATTAAACCTACCATGTTTCTCGGCTCTTCATCCAAAAAAGTCTTTGTGGCTTTTATTGCATGATTTTGATCTACCCAGTATGTAATTTGAAACATTACTGCTGCAGTAAATTTATTATAACTGATGCTTTCTACTCGAGCATAGACCTCTTGAGAAGGTCCTGCGCTCGTCTCTAGATCGACATTTAAACGTAAACCCATTTTATTTATTTTTTAGTACTTCTATTTCTGCTTTTAGTAATTCAATCTGTATTTGTTGTTCTTTAATTGCTTCAATAAGTACTGCGGTTATGTTACCGTAAGATACTCCTAACATACCATCTTCTTGTTCATGTACTACTTGTGGAAGTACTTCTTGAATCTCTTGAGCAATTACCCCTATCTTTTCAGATTTATCTTCTTTATCTGTTCTATTATATGTAACTCCTCTTAGCGCTTTTACTTTATCTAAAGCATTTTCAATTGTGTTTATATTCTCTTTTACTCTTTCGTCAGAATAAGCAGTTATATCTCCTGTTGCTGTTATACTACCTCCAGCAGCTAATGTAATCGCAACACCACCTGTTCTATTTCCTGCGTGGACTCGAACACCTCCGGTAAATCTCATTGCGCAGAAAGAATCATTTAAGTCTACGATATCTCCATCATCTGCTAATATAATACCGCCGGCGCTTGAGTTACCGCTAGATACAGTTAAGTTACCTGTAAGGCTTAAAGATGTAGCTGAAGATGTAATATATCCTGAGTTGTTAGTCCATTGTGATATGTTACCGCCTTTATTAGTTAAAGTGTCTGAAGAACTTGCTGTAATATATCCTGCACCGTTTGATATTTGGTTATTATTTGTTACGTTAGTAGCTCCTGCTGCAATACCGTCTAATTTATCTCTACGAGTTGTAGTAAAGTTTACAGCTGTTAAACCTCCGTCACCTACTGAGTAGGTTGTATTAGTATCTGTTACTGTTTCTGTACCAGTCTCGTATCCTGTTACGTGACCGTAAGTATCAAAAGTTAAAGCTGATACATATCGTCTACTAGATGTAGTTAAGTTTGTAACAGATGAAGTATCTGAGTGGCTAAATTCTGTGCTTGATAATGTTAAACCTGAGCCTGCAGTATATGTTGTATTTGTATCTGTAGATGCAATTGTAATAGTGTCTGTAGAAGCATTTGTTGTAATTGTTACATTACTTCCTGCTGCTAAAGTTAAAGTATCATCATTACCATCAGCTGCTACTGTAGTCTGACCTGCTACTGCAAAATTCTTAAATATGTTTTGAGAAGAACCTCTATCATCGTTTGTAATTGTTACTGCTCCTGTTGCTCCCGATACTGTAATACCTGTACCGGCTACGTTTGAAGTTACACCTGCGTTAGTTAGAGTTACTGAACCTCCTAAAGAAACAGCTCCTCCTCCACTCATTCCAGTTCCTGCTGTTACAGTTAATGATGAGGTAGCTAATTTAGCATTTGTTACAGAAGCATCTACTAATTGAGAACCATTTATTGTTTTATTTGTTAATGTCTGAGTTCCTGATAAAGTTACTACTGAGCTATCGATACTAAAGGCTGTGCTTGTTAACGTTAAACCTGTAGAAGCTGTATATGTTGTGTTTGTGTCTGTAGATGCAATTGTAAAGCTAGGATATGTTCCTGAAATACTTACATTTGAACCTGCAGTTAATACTACTGTTTGGTCTGGAGCAGAGTTTGTTATTGTTGGTGTAGCTCCTTCTGCTGCTGCCCCAACTGTAATTCCTGTACCTGCTACTAAAGATGCTACATAGTTACCAGATGTTCTAGTTCCTAATGCGATATCACCCGTTGTAGATGCAACATTAATCTGTGATGAACCGCTTACGGTACCGGCTGGTAGTATAGCTGCTACGTTACCCGCAATTACTGTGCCAATTGTTGTAATAGAATCGTCACCACTATAAGTACCGCCTGCTACTGAAGCAAGTGTTGCGTTATATGCTTGAACATCTGAACCAATTGCCACTCCTAAGTTAGTTCTAGCAGTGCTTGTACTTGTTAAATCTGATAAGTTAGAAGCTTTCGCTAATTTACCGTCTACTAGAGTGTTTAATGTACTATCACCTGATGCAAGCGATGCAGATATCTCTAATAAAGTATCAAATGCAGCATTTGCACCACCGATTAAGTCGGTAAGTTCTGTTTGTACGTAAGCAGTTGTTGCAATCTTAGTAGAGTTATCGTTACTACTAGGGGTTTGTGCTTGTGAAGTGCCGTTAATGGTAACGTTATTAAATGTAACATTACTTCCTGTGCCTAAACCAACTACTGTAGCAGTAATTGTACCTGATGTGTTAGTAAAATCGATACCACCTTGTCCAGTAGTATCATTAAATGTTAATCCTGATTGATATGATCCTGTTGCTGCCTCTAAAGCTGCTAATCTAGTATTTTGAGTTGTGTTAGTTGTTGTTGCAGTAGTTATGTTAGACTCATCTGTTGTTAATCTAGTAGCAAATGAACCTGATACTGTGCTCAATTCTGAATCAGTAGCGTATGTGTTTCCTAAATTACTTATTGTAGTATTTACACTATCAATTCTTCCTGCTAATGAACCAGATACTGTAGTAAATGATTGTTCATTAGTGCTAATAGTATTAATAATAGAGCTTGAAACTGCTATAAGTTGTGCGTCTGTCGCATAAGTACTATCTAAGTTACTTATTGTGGTGTTAACAGTGTCAATTCTTCCTGCTAATGAAGAAGAGACGTTTATAAGTTGAGAGTCTGTAGCGTAAGTACTGTCTAAACTACTTATTGTACTATTAATAGTTGCTATACCGGAAGCTAATGAAGAAGAAACGTTTGTAAGTTGGGAGTCTGTAGCGTAAGTACTGTCTAAGCTACCTATTGTGTTATTGATACTTGTAATACTTGTAGCAAAAGAAGAAGAAACGTTTGTTAATTCACTATCAGTTGCAAAACCAGTACCTAGATTATCAAATCTAGTAGCAATGGATGCAGATACTGCAGTAAATGATCCCGATATTTGGGATGCTATTTGTGCAGACCCGGATAGTAAGGTCGGTTTATTTAATACGTTAGCATACTCTACGTTAGAAGCTGCTACGCCTGTTAAACCGCTACCGTTCCCATAAAAAGACCCACTAAAGGATCCTGTCAGTGCGGCGTTAATACCTATTGGATTGTCAATTCTCATGTTATTCTTCTTTTATAGTCTTTTTGCTACGTTATTAATAAATATCTACTTATTCACTACTACACTTCCTGAAATATATGCACTAAATTCCACTACTACAGCATTACTTGAAGCTGAAGTTATCTTAGCTGGTATAATTTGTTCTCTTTGTGAACTATATACCTGTACTACTGGGAAATCCTCAGAAAGATTATGTGTTATAGTAAAAGGTCCACTACCTGTTATAGTTTGTCTATAAGAAGTAGAAGGTATATTTGTAAAGTTGGTGTAGTTTAGGTAATATGCAGGAGTTTGACCGCCTAACTTAGTAGAATCAACGGCAGAACCAGAAACTATGTGTCCGGCTTTGCCTACTACTACAAATCCTGAAGATACTTGTGTAAATGTAACAGTAACGCTGTTTAAATTTGCAACATTAACTGTTTCTGGTATAATTTGATTGTATTGGTTGTCGTAGACCGATACTAATACGTTTCTTGTATCAAAATTATGTGTGACTACCTTTGATGTAGCACTTGTAAAGGTATCTGTAACGGTTGATACTTGTGATATTGTAGCATTACCTCCTACAATGTGTCCTCCCTTTGCAACTACTACTGTTCCTGTAGATAGTTGATTAAATGTAATAGTAACCGAGTTTAAATTTGTAAGATTTACATTAGCCGGTATAATCTGGTTATCATTCTGATCATATATACTTATAATTAAGTTTTTTGAAGAGAAATTATGATTAACTACCTTGGTTAAGGTACTAGTGAATGTATCTGATACCGTTGCTTGTTCAGATACTGTAGCGTTAAGATTAGTTAACCCGGAACCGTCTCCTACAAAGTAAGAAGCTGTTACAGCGCTAGCTACGTTAAGATTGTATAAGTGTGCACTAGACCCACTTACAATGAGTTTTTTCCAGTTCGGCATTCGTATTACTATTACGGTTGGTTACACCAATGTGCGGTGCCCACTTCCCTTTCGGGCCTATAATGTACATATAAATAGCAAAAGGACCTATTAAGGTCCTTCTACTCTCTAATTGTTTTTCTCTAATTCGTTTGTGAGCTTAACCCATATATTATAAAAGGCTTCGAACTCATCCCCTTTATAAGTCGCAGATCTAAGTTTAGCGAGTAGAAACTCGATTTCCTTTTTTGTGAACTCCGACTGAGCTTCTTGTTTACTGTTTTTTGCTCCGAGTTTATCTAATAACCCCATAACTTTATTTTATTTTTATACGTAAATGAATATATCTGATCCGTCTACTCTAATGTTACCGATATGATCTGCTTCTGCAATTGCTGCGTTTGCTTCAGTTCCTTCAAATACACCTCCTACATAGTAAGCTGGTGTTTGTGCTCCTGTTGCGTTAGAAGCCATGTTAGCAACTACTGCAAGACGTCCGTCATTCGTGTTGTAACTAGCATCCCAGATTAAACCAGCTCCTGCTGCTACTGCTCCATTAGATCCACCGAATATGATACCTGAATCACCTGTTGCAGATGAACCAGAATTTAATAAGATGAAAGCATCTTCTACATCTAAGTTAGTTGTATTGATGTTTGTTACAGTACCTTGTACGTCTAAGTTACCTTGAACGCTTAAGTTACCTGCAACGTTAATATCGTTTGGTAAACCGATTGTAATTGTTTGACCAGATGCAGTAGCTTCAATTTCATTAGCTGTACCAACAACTGATAATGTCTGGCTTCCTAGAGCAACTGTACCGCCGCCTGTAGAACCAGAGATTGATAATGTTGTACTGATGTTAGCTGTACTAGCTGCAGTTAAACGACCGTCAGCATCAACTGTAAAAGTTGGTATAGCTGTTGCACTACCGTAAGAACCTGCTGTTACTGCTGTAGCCTTCAAGCTAAGCTTAGCTGAACCGTCAATTTCGATAGATGTGTTATCTACATCTGCTGCAATACTTAAGTTATTACCACCAATAGTACCGCTAGATGTGATACCATCACCACCTGTGATACCAGTTCCTTTAATAGTAGCGTCAGCGCTAGCAAAAGAAGAACTAAAAGCTGCAAAGCCTGTAGTATCTGTAATTGTAATCTGAGAAGATCCTGATACTAGGGTTGGTTTTCCTGTAATATTACTAAATGCTACTGAAGCAGCTTGTACGCCTGTTAAGCTTGCACCATTTCCTGAAAATGAACCGGTAATGGACTGGTTGGCCACTCCGTTTCTTGCATAATTTAAGTCGTTTGTTAATTGACTGATACTACTACCAGAAACGACGAGTTTTTTCCACTGTGCCATGTTATTTTTTTAAGTTATTTTTGCTTATTAATAAATATTCCTGTTTTTACAATCCAAAATAGAAAGCATTATCTATTCCATAATAAATACTACCTGTAACTGGTGTTGGGGGTGTAGAAAAAGGATGTAATACTACAAGCCCTTGTTCATTTACCTTAAACTTATCATTTCCACCTACGGTTACTGCGAAGTAATCTGATACTCCATCTAATTTAAGTCTAAAAGATCCTGTTACGTGTACATCTGTTGTTGCTGATGCGTAAGATCCTGTTTTATTAAAGACAGAAGCATCAATAGTAGAGATAGGCTGTCCGTTTAAGGTAAAAGTACCTAATACGTTTAATGAACCTGTTAAATCTCCAGATCCACTAAGGTGAGGGCTTATCTGTTTCCACTGTATTAATGCCATCTTATGCTAATTTTCCTATTAATGTATATTCATCTGTAGAAGCAATAGCAAATCCTAGTGTATTATTAAATGTTACCACTAAGTTACCGCCTGATTCTACAATTGTATCGATTGCATCTGTTTCAACAATCATACCATTAATAAATACTTGAAAATTAGCTTTAGTAACTGTTGGGAAACCTGCTGGAGCTTCAGCTAACTGCTGTCCTGTAAATGTTAATGTTCTAGCCCCTACATTTACTTGTGTGTTTACAGTATTGCTTGTAATTACCTTCTGTAAAGTAACGTATGCTTTTTGTTCTGATGTCATAGACTCTTCGATTGTTGTTAAATTTAAAGTATCACTTGCTTTATCGTAAAATCTTGCTTTTCCTTTCACGGCTTGTGTTGTTGTTTGTGTTTCAATGTTAGAAACCATTTCAAAACCGAAATTAACTGCTGATTTAGAGTAAAACTTGTTCATACCTCTTACAGTAGCGTTTATTGAGTCAGGAACTATGTGTCCTAGTAGTTTAATAGTAAAAGTAGTCTTAACTGTACGGTCAGATCCGGTAGCTAGCTCAGTAGTCTGTGCATAACTATCAATCATTGCTCTAAAACTAAACTTTTCTGGGTCTCCCCAGTAAGAATCCGATGCAAAGTTGATAGCTTCTACTAGTTTATTCATTTGCTCTACATAATCTGTAAAGATTATACAAGAATACGTTATATCTACGAAGTCTGGCATAACAACAGCATAGAATTCCTTTACTTCATCTCTATTATTTAATAAACTGAAGCGGTCATACATGTTTTTCTTAGAAAACTTCTTTTCAAAGATGCCATAATTTAGTGGATTGTTAGCATCTAGCTTATTTCCATAGCTTCTATTCTTTTCTACTGAGTCTCTCTTAAACATTATAAGAGGAGCTTGTATCTTTCCGCCTTTATCTCTATAGAATCCATCTTTCTGTACAGCAGCCCATCGTTCTGGTGAGCCATATAGTAATGGTACCTCCTTTTTTAATCCATTTTGTATTACTGTAGGTCTAATTACCTTAGTAAAGTAGTAGAATATAGTCTCATCTATGTCTTTTAGACCTAAAGAGAACTGTTTTACATCATCATTCTTTACAGTCTTCTGTAATTCTCTTCTTTTATTATCAACAGACGGGGATTTACCTGTAGTCAGTAGTGGATCCACAAAACTTTGTGCGATTTCTAGCTGTGTTTTAGGTATTGGTTTATTATTAGCCATCTATTATATAGTTACTTTTGTTATTCCTACTTTTTCTGCTCTTGTTAGGTGACATTTAACTATAATTGATACCGAGCTTCCGAATTGAGAGCCGTATTGTGTAAAATTATAGCTACTATCCCTACCTAAAAACAGTTGATTCTCTACAACAGTATCTACTTCGTAGTAATTTTCATGCCAAAGTAAGATATCTCCTACCTCTGGTACTATACTTGTATCTACTAAGTCTTGTCTTATGAATGCAAAGGAAGCTTCTCTTGTTAAATCTGGACCAAAGTCGTCATCTGTAATTATTTGGTCGCCTCTAGTAATAAAACAGTTTAGTTTTACTGCATTCCAGAAGGATTTACTAAGAGCTTCCCCGTATATATTAGCTTCTGTATCTTCTACACTAAATTTATAGTATAAGATCTCTTGCTCAACTATGTCTTTGAGTAATTCTCTACCTATATTAGTAAGTAGTCCAAAATCTCTTGTACTTCCAAATATCATTTTACCTCAATTGTTTTAGGTGCGAACTCAAACTTTGTTATTTGAGGTATTTTACTTAATGAAACTTGTTTTAATTTAGCAAAAGCCGGTTCTGCTTGTTGTTTTGTAATGATTTTCATCTTCATTACAGCTGTATTATTACTATCGTTATGTGATACCTGTGTTACTGTTATAACCCCAGGCATAGCTCTCATTAATTCACCGGTTTCCTGTATAGTCACATCAGGGGATATAGTAATTCTTACTAATCCTTGGTATGTATTATACTCTTCTTCGGTTAATATCTTAAGTAGTTTTATCATCCTATGTAAATAAGCATTGGAACACCTTGTAAAGTGTCATTTAAAAATTTAGCTTCGCTTGCTTTTGCTTCTAATAAGGATGTCATGTTAGTTGAAGCTAAATTAGCTCTAAGACTTTCTATTAACCCTGCTTTTTCTGTTCTAGCATCTGCTAATAAGTCACCTTGGTTTAATGTAGCTTCAGATCCTGGTATAGGTATTGAAGTATACTTACCTCTTATGTATGCTAGCATCTCTTTAGCTGTAGCGGCTGCGTAATTATATACCCAGGCTTTAGATGGGGCGTTAAAATCAGAATATACCGGATTTGCATACGGTACGTTAGAAATATTTGTAATTATATTATTTGTATTTGTAGTACCCCCGTAATTAGAGCCTGCAGAACCTCCTCCTAACATTACTCCGTCGTCAATATACCTTTTATCTGAATTTTTATAGTATTCAAAGAATAGTTTACCGCCATTCTTAGGTATTGGAAATAATTTTAGTTGATTTGCTACTAATTCGAAGGAATAAGCTGAACGTCTTACCTGATCATTGAATTCAATTGCTTGAACTTTCAACATATCAAAAGATGTTGGCATTAATAAGAAGTTTACACCTGGACTATATGATCCAAAGTCAAAAGCATCCATTAAAGACTGTACACCTGTACCAGTACCTGCATAAGGGTCAAAATATCTTAATATAGCAGGAGGAGCTTCGTAGAATACTTTTCTAATTTCAATTCCTCCTGTTATACCTTGTTGGGTTGCCCATAAGTTTAAGTCGTAGTTCTGTTGATCAGGTACTGTATCTAAAGATCCTGAATATTTTCTTACAGTTCCACCTACTCCTGCTTCTGTACCATAATTCTTACTAATTTCGATCATTCTATTTAAAGAAGGACGAACTAAGGTAGCATTTAGGTTTATAGATGAGTTACCCCCCTGTACTGATAAGAAGTTTTGTTGTATTTGTTGTTGGTATAGTTCATTACCGTACTGTGTAATTGCTTCTTCAAATGCAGCATAAAAAGATCCAGATGTTAATTCAACATCCATCAAAGGCCATCCTAATTTTATAGCACAGTATTTTGCTACTTTATCAGCTTCAGCGATAAACTCAGAATCTGTGTCATAAAATCCAAACGGGGTTTGCCCTGCTGCAAACTGTGATGAACCGTTCCATATCTGTATATTAGCCATTCTACTTTATTTTATTAATAAATAGTAACTATCTTTAGTCCCTAAAAGTTTCGTATACCTTTAGAACCGGAGCTACTATTGCGTGTCTGTGATTCTTTTCTAAGTTGACAACTCTAAAGCCTTTTACTTGTTCTTCTACTCTTGTTAAAAAAGAAAACCCTGTCTCTTTTTTAGAGTGTAAATCAATTTGTGCCATGTCGCCACATATTACCATTTTACTTCCTTTTCCTAATCGACCTATTACAGCTTCCATTTGGGAATGAGTAACGTTTTGAGCCTCGTCGACAATTACAAAAGAATCAACAAAAGTCCTTCCTCTCATAAATGCAAATGGTACAATTTCTATCTTACCGTTATCTAAGTCTCTATCTATCTTAACCTTATCATAAAGCATGTATAGATTGTGATAGATGGGTGCTAACCAAGGATCCATCTTCTCTTTAATATCTCCTGGTAAGAAGCCTATATCCTCCTTGGAAACGGTTGGTCTTGTAATAACAATACGTTCTACTTCTTTATTAAATAACATATCTAGAGCTGCTTGAGCTGCTACTAATGTCTTTCCGGAACCTGCCATACCCTTTATAACTGTTATCGGGTTTTCTATAATTATAGACTTGGCGATCTTTTGCTCCTCGTTGAGCTGAATGTTAAACTTAATTGGATACTTAGGTTTACGTTTTTCAACATACACCTCATCAGTGTGTGGTTTTGATGTCATAGATCTTTATTTAATGAAACAACTCTTTATATGTTTATAAATAGACGATAAAGACCTATATAAACAAAAAAAGAGGCCCGAAGGCCTCTCTCTCTATTATTCTATCCTAGATTAGATTTGCTCTAAATCTGTGATAAAGATCTTACCATAGAATTCTGGACGGATCATTTTCTTAGCGTAACGAGTCATCAAACCTTTACGTGGAGTAAATGTTTCTGGATCGTATACTAATGGAGTCATCATTAAAGGCACATAAGGAGCGTAAACCGCACCAGCCTCTAAGAATTGACCACCACGGAAGCCCATTAAGATGGTATTCTCAGTCATGTAAGGGTTTTTGTAAACCTTGAAACGACTGTTTAAGTTACCAACTTTTTGAACACCCATTGCAAACTCCATTTTGTCGCCGTTTGTATCAGCAGCATATCCAGGAATTGATTCCAAGATAGTTGCTACGTTTGGAGAACATACTAAGAAGTTAGCACCACCACGTAATGTCTTTTGGTGAATTTTGTTAGATACTTTTTGAATCTTAGTACCTAAAGTTTGGAACCACTGACCTTGTGTGTTATAGAAATCAGAAGTTGAAGTAGTCCAAGCTGAACCATTCCATACTTTGTTATTCTCTACAGACCACTTTTCAGTAGTACGAGCATCTTGAATCAACATGTCGATCAATTCTAAATCGATCTCCATAGAGATATATTCGCTCAACAATGAAGTCAATTCAGCTTCAGCATCAATGCTATGGTAAGCATTTAAGTCTTGAGCGAATTCTGGAGTCCATTGTGCTTTCAATTTACGAGTTTTAGCAACTACTGCCTCAGAACGTAATTGAACGTCAATTTCAGGGATTGTGATAGAGCTATCTACCGCAGCTGAAGAGTTAGCTTCGAAATCACCACGAGCGTTATCAACTGGTTGTTTGTGGTAAACTACATCGAAGTTAGAAGTACCAGCAGAACCTGTATCAGCTGCTACTTTAGTGATAGCTGAACCTAATACTACGAAAGCTACAGTTGATGTACCGTTTGTAGTAGTGTAAGCTTTTAAGATATTTGCATCTAAGTTAACAGAAGCAGATAATAAAGCAAAAGCACGAACACCTTTAGCGTCGAAGTTAGTTGAAGATGGTAAAGTTGCAGTTACTACTACGTAGCTAGATGGGTTAATACCGCTTTCATATCCGATAGAAGCTGAACTAGCAGCAGATACTGTGTAAGCTACGTCTTCTTGAGTCTTTGTGTTCAAAGAGTAAGAGAAACGACCTACGCCGTAAAGACCACCTGTAGGATCAGTATCTAATGTATCCAAAGTACCGTACATGTTATCACCATCCGTGAATGGAGCTTTTGAAGTACCGTATTTGAAATCAAGATAGAATACAAGACCTGAAGGTAAGTTCATTGGTTGAACTGATAAAAAGTCTTTTGCAGAGATCTGAGCGAATACTTTACGTACTAACGGTAAAGCAACACCAGCCCATTGTTCACCATTACCAGCAGTAAATGTACCACCAGTTCCGGTTGTGTTAGCTTCAGCAACGATTTGCTTAGCTTGGTTTTCTAGGATCATAGCCATGTTAGTCTTTTCTTTCTCTCCAGAAAGACCTTCTAACAAGCCTGATTGGCTCCACTTATCTGCTAAACGAGCTGAATCAGCTGCTT
>ERZ807358.38-NODE-38-length-12860-cov-3.298365_pt1 | contig 12860 bp, 22 predicted proteins | sample MGYA00521254_ERZ807358 | MGnify/ENA primary metagenome ERZ807358 (study PRJEB31431, sample SAMN03801314) | freshwater metagenome | biome: Freshwater; feature: Lake; material: Water | place: Canada:St Catharines | collected 2012-08-09 | depth 1 m m ...
GTGTTAATGGTTTTGATAGTCTTCCACCTACAAAACTACCAGGTCAACCAAACTTAACTGCTCCTCCTACCAATCTGGCTGACTTTAAAGAGCCAGTGAGTGCTGGTCCATATAGACCAACAGCAGTTCAATCAATGAATCAATACGCTTTAAATGTAAGAGATGCATCTAAATCAATTCGCACTGAAGCTGTGTCTTCGAAAGAGAATCTTGAATCAAACATATACGGTAATAAATATATTCAATCAGGCAGAAATGCCTTACTAGCTGCTAATGATGTCAGAAAAACACTAGGTACACTAAAGGGTCTCAACTCTTCATTCAAGAATGAACTAAAACAAGAATTAAAAACTGCCCTAGGCGGACGCAGTCCAAAAAATTTCTTTAAAATATAACGTGAGGTGAATCATGCCACTACCAAAAATTAACCAACCAATCTTTCAACTAACTCAACCATCTAACGGTAAGGTTGTTCACTATAGACCATTTACGGTCAGAGAGGAGAAGCTTCTCCTTATGGCTCAGGAGTCTGGCGAGAGGAAGGACATTATTAATGTCTATAAGCAAATAATCAACAACTGCGCTATTGATCCAATTGATGTTGATAGTATGGCTGCAGTTGACTTAGAATACTTCTTTCTTTGCCTAAGATCAAAGTCTGTATCTAATATTTCTAAGGTCATTGTTAAGGATCCTGAAGACGAACAAAATTATGAAGTAGAGATCAATTTAGATAAGGTAGAAATTCAGAAAAAAGATAATATTCCTAACAACATTAAGCTAACAGAAACTGTTGGGGTGATTTTACATTTTCCAACATTTAGCCTTTTATCCAAAATTGAAGAATCTGACCAGATGAATGCAACCTTTGCAATTCTAAGAGGCTGTATCCATCAGATCTATGAAGGTGAAGAAGTATTTGAAACAGCTAATTACACATCACAAGAAATGGATGACTTTATTTTATCTCTCAACAAAACCCATGTTGAACAGATTCAGAAGTTCTTTGAAGCAATGCCAAAACTTGTCTATAATGCAAAGTATGTAACAAAGGACCAGGTTGTAAAAGACCTAAAGATTGAGGGCCTCGAGAATTTTTTCTAGTACTGGCTGGGTATAGCAACCTAGCCAATTACTACCAAACGGTTTTTGCATTATGTCAACATCATAAATATTCTATTAGTGATGTAGAGGAACTTTTGCCATTTGAACGTGACATTTATGTTGCCTTATTGATTGATTATCTCGAGAAAGAGAAAGAACGATTACGGAAAGCAGGATATAAAGACGTATAATGGCCTTACCTAAATTAGACAACACACAATTAGAAAAGCAAGGCGTTGAGGTTATTGCTAAACTTGACCTTATGCATGTTGACGTATTGAAGAAGCTGGATAAAGTAAGCCAGGAAGATACTCTACAGCAAATGTTAGTTTTTACTGCTCAATCGGCAGATAATCTCTATAACATAGCTGCCAAGATGGATGCCCAGGTTACTTCATTGAAGGAAACAAAAAAAGTACTTGAAGATAACATGATGTTGAAACCCAAACTGGGCGCTGATGAAGAAGCAATGAAAGTTGAGGAAGAAAGAGAAAAAAAGCAAAGGGATAAGCCAAAAGAAAAAGAACCACCTAAACAAAAATCAGCTCTAGAAAGAATTTTTGAATTTTTTGAAAAAGTCTTAATACCAGTAATAGGTGGATTTGTTCTAGGCTTAGCAAGTGCGCTTGGACTCCTTGAAAGTACTGCTGGCATACTAGGAACAGTTGCTGCAATCTTTCTTTTAGTATCTAAAAATCTTAGACAGACCTTAGGTTCGTTAGTTTCTAAAGCCTTCAAGTCTTTGTTTGGTTTTGGTGGCAGGAAACCTGAAGCACCGGGAACTGGTGGAATAGCTGGACCAGTTGGACCTCCAGGATCACCTCCAGGACCTCCAGGATCACCTCCAGGACCTCCAGGACCTCCAGGAACACCAGAACAACCTAAAGGACCATCCCGTCTTGAGAAGTTTTTAGAAGGCTCTCGGAAAGTTGGCAAATCTATTAAAGATTTGTTTGTTGGTATTGCTGATACAGTAAGTAAGATTCTTGGCAAGCTGGGCAATGGCATTAAGCAGTTTGTGACAAAGATTGGACAGGGTTTAAAATCAATATTAACAAATATAGCTCAAGGTATTTCGCGCTTTGGTACAACAAGTGTATTGAAAGGTGCAGCCGCTCTTGTAATTTTATCTGGTGCATTGTTTATTGCCGGTAAGGCATTCCAAGAGTTTTCAAAAGTTGATTTAAAAGCTCTTGGTATGGCTGCCGCAGGTATACTTGGTCTAGTTGGAGTAGCAAAGCTACTAGATAAAAGTAAAACAAGTTTAATTAAGGGTGCCGCAGCCTTAACTATTATGTCTGCCGCATTGTTTATTGCCGGTAAGGCATTCCAACAATTTGCGGAAGTTGATTGGAAGACACTAGCCGTAGCTGCTGTTGGTATTATAGGATTGACAGCAGCTATTGCTGGTATGGGATTAATACTTCCATTACTCGCAGCTGGTTCAGCAGCTCTAACAGTAATGAGCGTTGGTCTATTAGCGTTTGGCGCTGCTCTAAATGTTATTGGAGCAGCGCTGCCATCATTCAGTGAATTTTTAAAAGTACTTAGCACTTTAGATGGTGGACAATTAATAAGCGCCGCCGCAGGTATAACAGCAATCAGTGTGGCGCTTGCTGCGCTTGGAGCAGGAAGCGTTATTGGTGCCATTGGTAATTTTGTTGGCAAGATTCTAAGCTTTGGTGAAGATGACATTTTCACAAAACTTACAAACTTAGGTAAAGTAGCTGGTGATCTTAATCAGCTGCCAACAACAATTGAAGCTCTAGGTAAGCTATCCAACTTCAAAGTTTCTAGTAACTTTATGGCCAATGTGGATTTGCTAGCTGAGGGATTAGAGAAGATTGCCGAGGCAGCTGAAGGCTTTGAGGATTCAGGAGATGCTCTAACAGCACTTGCTAGGATTGCCGAAGCCCTGAATAGGCCAGCTCCAGGAAGTGGTAAGTCAACAGAAGCCAAACCAGCTGGTGGACAACCTGCTCCAGGTAAGCCAGCAGCAGGTCCAGCTACTAAACCAACTGGTGGACAACCTGCTCCTGATCTAGCAGCAGGTAAGCCGCAAACTGCCCCTGGTAGACAAGTAACTCCTGAAGTTGAAAAAGAGGCTGAAGGATACGAAGACAGAGCAGCTAAGAAAGAACAGCTAGCGGCCAATTTCCGTAAGTCTGGTAATGAAAAAGAGGCTAAAAGGTTGGAGTCTCAAGCAGCCGCCGACCGCCGCTTTGCTCGACAGGTACGAGATCCTGTTGATTCAAAGGGGCGTCCATTAACAGAAGAACAAAAATTAGCAATAGCTGAAGGTAGACCAGCAGTACCTGGTCCACAACCAGCCCCACAAGGTAATGTTCTTGACCGTACAGCTGCAGCAGCAGTTCGTGGAGCAACTCCACCTCCTGCCCAAACCCAAGGTGCCCAAGGTCCATATAATGCAGCTGACATTCAGAAGCAGCGTGAGCTAGCTGCAAAGATGCCAGAGGGGTCTGCTGGTAGAAGAACTGCAGAAGCTCAGCTACAGAAAATGGAAAGTCTTAATAAAGTTGCCGAAGCATCAGCCCAAGCAACCCCAGAACAAAGAGCTGCAGTAGTTGAAGGTAGAAGGGTTCAACCAGTACAAACTGCCGCACCAGGTGAGCGCATTATGCAAGATTCTCAAGCTGTTGCTTTACAGCAAGGTTCCGGGAAAGGGGGAGCAACAGTTGTTGCTCCTAATAACAGTAGTCAAAGCACAATCAACAATTCAACTTCAGTTATGAATAGTAAACCTTCAACAGAAGGTTACTATAGCGGTGAAAGACGAGGCCGCGAGAATAGAGTCGTTCATAGTTGGTAAAAAGGGGGCCAGTTTCCTGGCCCCCCAAACATCACTATGGAACGCACTCCGTGCTTATAAGTGACGTTTATTCTTCAGCTAGCTTCTTAAAGAAGTTTGGAAGATCATCTTCCGAGTCAGATGGCGTGAATGCCTCATCATCAGAATTCCATGCTTCCTTTTCCTGCTTGGCAGGTGCCGCCTTAGGACGGTAGACAGGAGCATCCTCTTCCTCTGCCTCTTCTTCAATAGCACGTGACATTGGAGCCGACTGACCAAGGGACTTAGCCAAACGGTTGGAGAGATCAGCGTAGGACTTAAACTCCTTCTTTTCAGTGAAGCTGGCAAGTGAATGTTCACTTTGCCAAAGCTTCTCAAGCTTATCATCATCATCTAATAGTGCAGCTGGACTATCGAACTCAGACTTATCGTAGTTGCGGTAGCCTTCGACCTTCCGAATCTTCAACTTGAAGTCAGCACCTTCCCACATATCGAAAGGATTGACTGCCTTCTCGTCTTCAAACTCAGGATACATTGCGTTGTTAATCTTATCGTAGATCTTCTTACCATACTTGAACAAGAACACCTTACCTTCGTTAGAAGGATTGGCTGGATCACGAACAACGTAGATATTAGAAATAAAGTTTAGCTTTCGCTTTCTCTCAGAAACAATCTTCTTGTTGGAATCAACACCACTGTTCCAGAGCTTTGTATTCTCTTCACAAGCAGGGCACTTCTCATTAAGAGTAGTTGGGCAGTTCTCAATGAACCAGCCACCTGGACCCTTAAAGCCATGCGAAAAGACTCTTACGAAAGGATTGTCTTCACCTGCTGGAGCAGGGAGGAAACGAATAACGGCGAAACCGTTACCAGCTTGGTCGACGCCTGGTTGCCAGAAGCGAGTATCCGCTCCGCCGCCACCTTGCTTCTCATTGAGCTTCTCAACAGCCTTTGCTAGCTTATCGAAGTCGCTCTTACGACCTTGCTTCAATTGATTAAATGAACTTGCCATATGTATTCTCCGTATTAAATGTATTAGTGTATAGAACGTATTCACAAACAATCATAATATACACTATGTATCTTACCTCTATAACTCGAAATAGTCAACAGTTATTTTCTTAGTTTTTTGTTTGTCATACTTAACAAATGGTTTGTACTTTACGAGCTTGTTATGTTCAACTGGCCATACCGCTGGGTCCATAATCTCTTTTTCCCAATAAGGGAAGAAGTTCAATTGGGAATTTAGCAAGATTACGGTTTCCGGATAAATAGTAGTCCCGATAAGAAGTTTTAGTAGTTTAGGATGCTGGCCACCGACCACTCTTAACGATTCGTCTATATCGTTAGGTAACTTCTTTAGGTCTTCCTGAAATGTATATGATATAGAGTCCTGTCTTTTCTTCCAACGAAGATAGACATCCTCGCTCATCTCAGCATTTACTATATCTCCGATCCATGCATTAGGATCATCAACAAAGTTAGATACAAGAAGACCAATAGGATCACTATGTTTCTGAAGCTTCGAAAAGAAATACTTGTCCTTACGAACTTCAAAAGCAGTGAACTGAACTTTGACTTTGCCATTGTATTTAAAAAAGTCGTAACTAGTGTGAAAGTGATTCTTGATCGCCACGTAAAGTTGATACGCTTCGTACGGACTTTGCAGTTGCATCTGTATACCACTTAGGAGGGGTTGTAAATCGCCAGCGAGCAAACTTTGACTTGCTGCCGATGTAAAAATTTCTATAAGCCTTTACTGGATCTGCATCTTTGTATTCATCTGGCATTGCCTGGACAAATTTATGGTTACCAAATAATCTTTTACCAGTTGTATAGTTAGGAATGTTCTTAGGAGCACCAACACCAATGAGATATTCAAGTATACTATGGCAGGCATGGGTCTTCTTATAGCGCTTTGTATACTCGTGGTTAAGAACAAGCGTGTGGGTCATTAGCCACTCATAGTGAATAATGTCCTCTCTAATCCAAATGTTACATGGATGCTTGAAGTGGACTGCGTGGTAGAGAACTTTATCACGACCATCATCTAGACGATAGCGGGGGACATTCCTTTTACCAGATACAGAAGGAGCAATCTCCATCTTGCCATCTAGCACTCTATGGCAAGTGGATAGCATCTGAGCACCCTCTGTGACCATCTTAACAACATGCTGGTCACATAGCATTTCGGCTGCTACGACGGGATCGCGGTCAACTATAAAAATGTTCATATAATGAATCCAAATTGATAAACAATTCTGTTATCTGGACCTTTGATAACTTCTGTCTTATGCTTATACTTGGTTGCGCTAAAGCACCACGCATCACACATATTAACTTCATATACTTTATCATCTATAATAGGATTATAGCTGATATCATCGCCTCTGTCAACCATTATATTGAATCGTAAGTTATGATTATTTTTATATTTTGGATTGAGGTAAATATCTTTATGTGGGTGAACAAACCCACCTGGTTTCAGGATACTAACTATCTGACCAAGTTTTGGATCAATTGCTGCAGTTTCAATTCCAAGAGTTACTGTTATTTTTTTAAACAGTTCATTAACTAAATTGTTTACAAGATCGGTCCCATCAATTCTTCTATAGTTGCGTGTGCCATGAGGAGCTTCAGCATGATTAACAAAAAGAGGTATTGTGCTAGCGTGTTGTAGAAGGTCTTGCCTCTCACTTTCTGTTATAAATTTTCTATAAACTTTAGGTTCCAGGTCCACACTATAACTCGTTATTGCTTCCAACCATAAGCTTTGTTTTATCATCAAACATATCAAATGTTCTATCCCTCTCCTGCCAATACTCTTCGATTGCTCTCTTGGCAAATTCCATTTCAACATACTGACCAAGAATCATCTCTTCTGTTGCATTGATAGGAATCTTAGCACCCCATATTGAAGTATAAGCCAAGTTGTATATTTGACCAATTATGAGACCATTACGAGCCTGAAAGTAATACTGACAGCCTTTGTCTACATTTCGCCATTCACGTCTCATATCAATCCCAAAGACCGTCATAGTACTTACCAAATAGCTTAAAGCCATTCTTCATACGGTCATCATGTGCCTTCAACCCTTCCGTATCTAGCTTCAATGTGTGCTTTGGACCAGGGACAAGTTGACTATATTTGAATCCCTTAGGGCCCATCTGAGGCCACTTGAATGGGTCACCTATCTTCTGATCTTTCTCATCATATGCTTGGTGTAGGTAGTCGGCCTCGCCACTATAGTATTGTTTTTCCCAATCAATAATCTTTTGACCAAATGCCCAAATCATTTCATCAAGAACATAGTCCCAACGATCAAAATGGAATTGATCAACATCATAGTCATTTTCTTTTGGTGGAGCACTAGTAGACTTGATGCTATCTGGAACATCACAGTCATCAACATAGGGGGCGCCATGCTTTGCTTGCTTCAGCTGGATAAGCATAGGGTGAATAATATGGGCCAACGTGCAGTCCATATTCCATGTGTCCCACTTATCAATCTGGACTCTAACCTTTTGGTCATTACCATTCTTGGGATAGCGACCCATATAGACTTTCATAATTAACCCTTCCGACGACGAGCCTTTCTCTTCTTAGAACCTAGCTTGGCCCGGCCTTTGCCGTAACCCTTTGTACCTGTCTTTGCTGGCATGTTAGTAATCCTCTGGCTTATAATTGAAACCTGGAATAGAGCTAAAGTGTTGCTCTTTACCGTTTGCATCATACTCGACCCACTCATTTGTTGGGGCAGGAGTATCGAACCCAGGATATGTTTCGTTAATCTGTTCACCAGCGGCCTCTGTATCGAGATGGCGGTCGGTGAAGTCATTGACGACATCAAGTCTGTCATCGATATCGAAGCAGTAACCACAAGCCTTCATAAAGTTCATAAACTCATCCAAAAGGTCAGTGACAGTGGCATCATGCTTACTAAGATTAATTGTAACATCCTTACCGTTGCGGCGGTGGGTGAAAGTGAAGGTTGAATGATCGTCATTAAACAAACTCATAGTTCTCTCTCCCGTCTTAGTTGTTCTTTCTCAACAGCAGCCATCATTCGATTTTCATCAAACTTTAGTTGCTCTGTTGCCTCTTTGATTGCATTTAGAAGGCATGCCACTTGAATTTCAACTTTAGCATCTGCCTTGTTCTTATGGATTGCCATAAGTGCTTCAGCGCAAACCTTAGATAGTTCGCTTGCCTCTAGCATCATATATTGTAATGTTTGTTGTCTTGAATCCATAATATTATAAGTTGGTGGGCCCAGTAGGATTCGAACCTACAGTCAACAAATTATGAGTTTGCTGCATTAACCGTTATGCTATAGGCCCTTTGTGTTAGTGCCTATTGAATATTCGAGCAAACCAACCTCTCTTAGGAGGTTCAGCTTGCTCACTTGTCATGTACTGTGTGAAGGAGTCAGCAATAGGGTCTTCAACGACATCCGTATTGACATCCATCTCAAGAACAATATCCTGGAGTGAGAAGAATCCACCCTGAGCCTTTAATGTCTCTGCCTTTTGTTTGGCATCAACAAAGTCGCGGTACTGACCTTCCACATTCCAGAAATTAATAAACCACTTCTTGGCTCGGTACTCAACATGCCACTTTCCATCACGAAAGCGGACACGAATCTTATTGATAGGTCTAAGTACTAGCTCTTTACCGAAGTAGTCAATTGTGTTCATTCGGAACTTTCATCCACTGAGATGTTCTGGCCAACAGCCTGGGCACCACGCTTATTGTAGTAATCACGATGATGGGTATGGGCCTTCAACCAAAGGCGCTTAATCTCACCACGTTCATGGTTGTCTTGAATGAAGCCCATGGCCTGCTCCATGGCAAGCATTCTTTTATACTGACGAGGAAAGCTTGATTGGAAATCACTTCTATTAGCCATTTTGGACCTCTGAAGCCTGCAACTCGTGCTGAGCCTGGCTTGTAATCTTACCAATTAAATTCATAGAAACCTTAGCTGGGAGTTCAGCAAGTGCTGTGAGCACAAGATTTAACTCATCAACAGTTAAGGCAACATTCAATACCTTTTCTTTAGACATTTCAATACCTCAAGTGGAAATATTTATCACTATACTATATGTATACTTCAAATGCAACAATTATTTAATGTTATCTGAATGATCTGCTTCATCCTTATCGTCTCGAACCTCAATGAACACAGGGAGGAACAAACTGCTAACACCAGACTTCTGGTCAACAATCCTACCGTTATATTTGATAGCAATGACCCTACCGATAACTCTCTTAGTGATACTATCTCTATCGTTATCAGTAAATCCGGTGCCGACGTTTACCTTAATCTTACCGTCAGAAGACTCAAGAACCAGAGCACCTAAGCGACCGGCATTCTTACCAGTGCCCTCGACCCAGTCGACGCAAACTAGGTCGCACTCGAGCTCACCTTTGAACTTAATCTGGTGCTTTGCACGCCTGTCCTCCCAATGACCATTGAGGTCTTTGAGGATAATACCCTCTTGACCTTCACCTAGCAGCTGCTCAAATTCCTTCTGAGCCTCTTCTAGAGAATCGATATTCTTATTCCAAACCTTATGGACCTTACCAACTCTATACTCTGTCTTATCGCTGAACCCAGTACCATCCATAGTAGAGAACAACGAATTGAGTCTCATGCGGTATGGAATAGTTGAAACGCCAATCTTGAAGTCAGCATACGGAATCCAATCCCACACTGTTGCATGGATTAAAGCAGCATCGCCTTGAGTAAGAGTGCCTTTCTGGGCCTTAGAGAGAATACCATTACCAATCTGCCGAGGCATGAATTGCATCGAGTCAGTATCCATGACATTCAGCTCACCATCGAATACAACATCCTCGTTCCCAGCAATGGCCAAGAACTCTTGCTCAAGCTCACCAAGAAGGTTGAGAAGCTTACCGTTCCTAGAACGAAACTCTACTGTCTTCTTCTTACCATCAACAATGGCATTAAACCTCATACCATCCAACTTCAGCTGGACGTTAGCTGGCCAATTAATCTTGCTAACAAGTTTATCTTCATAACCAGAAGCCAACATACAAGGATATGTCGGAACAAGGTTAGGCCAAATCTTATTGACCGTTGCCTCTGATACTCCACAGCGAAGATCCTTTTCGATCACTCGTTCTATTACCCGAGCATCTTCTGGCTCAAGTTCTTCTAACACTTTTGTCAAGAACTCGATACCAGCATTGCCAGTCACCTGTCTCGTCGATAGAGCAAACAACTTGTCGAGAGCATGCTGGAGTGTTGTGTAGGGACCAATTCCTGTCTTATACTTTGGAATCTTCCTAATGTAGAAGTTAGTGAAAGGGTCAAGTGCCAGGAAGCATGCCCACCTAAGAACACTGTTGTTCTTATTGGCAGTTAAGATTGCCTCCTTCTCAAGGCGAGACGAGGTGGCTGAAAGGTCCTTAAAAATTTTATCAATCATTACCATATGTCCGCATCAGGTTCTTCCAATAGGCCGTATGTTACACCAATCTCACGAAGATCACGTCTGCTACTTACTTTATAATAATCCAACAATTCGAAGTATTTGTCAACAAATTCTTCGTCATGGTCACCATAACCAAGTGCGTGGACCATCTCGTGAATCAGTACAAACTTCTTACGCTCACCACGAGCAAGTTCTACCCGTTCGCCATCGCAATAAGAATAATACCGACCATTATCCCTAGTTCCTTTGCCGGCCACAACAGTAGGCATTGGCCTAACTTTGTCGCCATGATAGTAACCAGCGTATCCAGCTTCCTTCCAAATGTCATATGCAAGTTCCTGTAGTACCTTGATTGGAAGGTTTGGTTCTCCACGGAACCATTCCTTCTCAAACTTGTACAAACGACGAGTGTCGAGTGTACGCTTACGTTGGCTCTTAGTAATGTTCATCTCCTAACCAAACCTCTGGTTCATTGACAAGATCATCGTAACTAACGATATCGCCATCAGTCATATCCCAATCATACTCACGGTTGAAGTACGCCTCGAGTTCACGTTCACTCAAGAACGGATACTTAACAAGGACCTCATCACGAGTAGCACCCTGAGAGATCATGTCGTTAATTTCAATATCAAGTTCACTAAAGAATCCCATTATGCAGCCCTCTGTTTGTTAGTAGCAATTCGTTCAAGTATCCGATCACGGAATTTCGGACTCCGGTCCATCTCCATGGCAAGCATGCTTTGGAGATAACCAACAGCATACATTGGTCCACCCTGCTTCAAGAGAAGGTCGGTGAACATCTTAGCAAGATTAGAATTCAATTCAGTTTGCTTTGCAGACATTAAAGTACTCCTAGTGTCTTACGGACTTCGTCTAACTGCTCTTTCGTAAAGTTCTCTGTGTTAAAGCTTGGACCAGAAAAGTAATGCTTGCTCCAAGCATTGTAGAGTGCAAGATGATCTTCTGATGTTTTTGAAAGACTTACAATCTGGCTCTGGACACTCTCACCAGCCCGCCAAACACGACCATCATCTGAGTAATTGTAGTACCAATCATGGCCCCTCAGCAGCTTATCATATTCATTTAGTGTCATTAGAGATAGTCCTTAAAGTTATGTTGATGTTCGTTGTGGTCGAAGCCGGCGTTATAGGCCTCAACCTCTTCGGTAGTCATGTCCTTCTCTAAGACCTCATCGCTCATATAAGAGCCACCCTTGAAGTAATGAGGACGACGCGGTCGACGATAATAACTATCAGCCGCACCTCGGTCCCAGGGACTGCCATGACCATTATCAAGACGCATTGTGCATTTCCTCATAAAGAACAAACGAAACCTCTTCGCGAACCGCAGTGTCGACAGCTTCCTCGAAGCCCTTGACCTTGCTGAGTTTCTCCAACATCTGCAACACTACTATCCAAGAGATATCAAGGAGATGTGCTGTAGTGACAATATTGTGGACTGCAGCATTGCCCTCGTCCGTAAACATTCCGTAGTAAGGAGTCTTCATGTTACTTCCACGAATCCGGATCGTTGGTGAGAGCGTTGTAGCAGGCTTGGGAACCACCACAGGGATCGTCCCAACCACCGAGACGGCTCTCGATGTAAGCGAGCAGCTCTTGTTCCTCTTGCTCGGCGTCAATATCACCCTGGACGAGTTCGTACTCGGTCCAGCACTCTTGTTCAATTGCATTCATATCTAACATGCCGCCCACTATACGCGAATGGTCAATTAAGGCAACACGTAAAATCAAGGAGTTAGTAACTCCCTGATTCTAAAGGATATGTAACTTATTGATTCTAAAGGACTTTTAGGAATCGCGTAATTTGGCGAGCAAACACTGGGTGGCTTGCGCCTGGTTTGATATGAAATGGTCAAGGACCTGGAACCTCGAATCGATATACCGTCCAAACTCTTCTAGTGTCCACTCTCTTACATGACAGATGTTATCAGGTGGACCATCATGCCCTCTTTGGAATAACATTCGTTCAGGGGTAGAGAAGACAATCAGCTTTGGCTTAGCAGCCTCGATTGTATCAAGGAGAGGGTCTGGGTCTGGGATATGTTCGATAACATCAGAACAGATAATCATATCATAACCATGGAAGACATCAAAACTATCAGACCACTTTCTGTCTGGATATGTTTTATTCAACCAATTGACAGTTGGCGTAAGGTCTGTACCAAGAGTATCAGCATCGCTAAAGTTCTTCAGAAGCTTATAACCTGATCCTGTTCCAATATCCCAAACACTTTTCAGACCATAGATGTCATACATCTTACGAGCATACTCATACACTTCCTTCTGCCACTCGTCTTTCATATTAGTATCGTTATAGAACATATTCTCTAAACGAACCTTATACCCTTCTTTTATAAAATAGGTTTTCATCTTTTGTGTATCACCAAAGATCCATCTTCAATTGATAGGCTATAGTCATCATCGATACTTGATAGGTATTCATCCACAGCCAACTTGCATCC
>ERZ807358.39-NODE-39-length-12699-cov-5.065362_pt1 | contig 12699 bp, 17 predicted proteins | sample MGYA00521254_ERZ807358 | MGnify/ENA primary metagenome ERZ807358 (study PRJEB31431, sample SAMN03801314) | freshwater metagenome | biome: Freshwater; feature: Lake; material: Water | place: Canada:St Catharines | collected 2012-08-09 | depth 1 m m ...
GCTGTGCACCTCCCTGGGGGGAATACCTTGACATGTAGTTGTTATATGCATCCAGGGAACTATCTCCGCCGCCGGGACGGTTAGGGGGTTGGCCTGGTTGCGCCTGGGCCTGTTGGGTCTGGCCTACGTTGGCAACTTGCTGTTTTGCGTTTTCTAACGCATTCTGATAAAAGCCGGGGGCTGAGCCGCCCCCGTCACCAGAAGTTGGGTATTTAGACGTTGCACCCATGATTACTTTTTGTTTTTGTTTTGCATTTCCCGGAGACGGGCCATCTTGTCCTTGGGGCTTTCCTTAGGAGGAACTGCTTTACCAGCAGGAGCTTTGCCGCCAGCGGCGGGTTTACCTTTGGGTGGCACAGCTTTACCAACAGGGGGCTTGCCTTTGGGCGGTACTGGAGCAGGCATGATATTTATGCTGTTGTTTTTATTATAAGGGAACTGCAACCTTATTGTTATTCTTCTAGCTGCATGCGTGCCCACACTGCCATGGTTGCCTCATGTAGTGGAGATTCAATAGGATCATCTTTAAAAATAAACATGATCTCCCGAATGGCGCGATCTGCACCAGCCATTAAAAGGCCCTTTCGATCCTTGGAAGATGTAAACTCTTCCATTTGTATAATGGTGCCACGTAACTCTTTTTGCATTTGAGCAATACGTGCAACACCTGCGTCACGCTTAACCTCTCCATCTTCAACAGCACCTCGCAACTTATGGATATCTTCTTGCATTTTATCAATTTCATTTGCCAATACCTTGCGGTAGTCCGGCTTTATGTATTGATCCTTGACCCACTCTTCACACGAAGTAATGCTTCCCCTGTACCCAAGGAACCGGGCATAGAGAAAACATTCAATTATGGAATAACTTTCCGAAGCGAATGAGATAAAAGATTCTTGAGTAGCAGAATCTAAATTGTCTACCCAAGAGTCAAATAGCTCAATATCGATAAGCTTGGTTGGCCTGTTGGTAGTCTCTTGCCTGATCTTGCTGCTTGTATTGTTGGGCTTGAGCGTTAAGGGCTTCTTGTTGTTCACGGTTGGTTTGGGCTAATTTTGCCTTAGCTTCGTAAGATATATTAGCCGCACTTTTATACGCTGCCTCCTGTTCAGGCGTAAAGAATTGATCGTAATCTTTGTTAAAACGTTCTTTATTGTAATTCTTTTGTTCTTCTTCTGAAAATGACCCCCATCGAGGATCGCTTTGGTAACTAAGATCAGCGGCCATTTTGCTCCATGGAGTCGGTTTCTTTGTTTAGTAGTTTTTGCTTGGAATATGAATACGCAGCATCTGCTGCTGCTTTATATGCTCGCATTTGAGGATCAGAAGAGCCGTTAAGATCCCTTGTCTTATTAGCAGGATTTGGTTGGTCCAAGGCTTACGGCTCTTTGATTTTTAAATCAGAAATTGCTCATCATCTGAGCAAGACCCTGTGCGTAGATATTGGGGCGAGCTGACCGATCTGAGGCTTCTTTCTGACGAATCTTGGAATTTTCTAGGCGACCAAGAAGAGTCTGGAAGTCACTAAGTGAAGCGGCGCCCATTCCACCATACTGCTGTTGTAGTTGCTGCTTGGTAAGGCTGGTTTTATCTTCATCAGATAAACCGGCGTACCTGGGATCGTCGTAAATGCTGGCCATGGTTTTTGTTGTTAACTTTTTAAATTATAGCAAGTTTGGTTTTAATTCCAAAAGCCTGCTGTCAGATTGGACAACAATTGTCCTTGTGTACCTATCCTAGCAGTGGCCTGCGTTCCTGCATCTTTAATCTTTTGGATGTCTTTATCAATTTGTCCTTGCAGGTTGGTAAGGCCTGCGTTGTACATAAAGTCGCGTTTCTGACGCTGAGCATCCTGGAACTGCTGAATTTCGGCTGGTGTACCAGTGACCGAAGACGGCATGGACGCAAAACTAACGCCAGATGCTTTGCCAATATCGCCAGCAAATGTTGGGTCTAAGCCAGTGTCGTAATTAAACGTACGCTTCCCAGTCTTTTTTTCGTAGCCGTCAACCGTTTCAGTGTTTTGTTTTCCATACATTGTATCGTAATAATTTGACAAGTAATTGTCATTAAACTTGTTTTGATATTCTTGGCTTCCCTTAATTGTGTTGGTTAAATCGGTAAGTTTGTATTGTCCTGTCTTAGCAAGATCTGCGTAGGTTTGCAGTTCTTCAGCTTTTGCTTCCCTGCCCAGGATATCTTTATATGTTTGACCTGCTAATTTCTGCAGGTTTGGCAGAGCATTTTCTGTATACTGTAAATTAAGAACGTTGATATCGTTCTGAGAAAACCCTGTTCCAAGTTTGTATTTGTCTGCGTAATTTTGTAGTTGTTTTTCTGCTGCAACATTATCAATAAGGCCAGCCTTATATTGATTATTAATATTGCTTAGATAGGCGTTGTACCCTGCTTTGCCAGTAGACTTGACAGCTTCTGTGTCCGCTAAATCTTGCGTGCGTTGTGCGTCTGTATCTACGTCAAGTTTTTTTTGACGCTCCATCATGTAATTGTTGTAAGCAGTTATAGAAGGATCAAACTTCTGTTCCGGAATACTGGGACCGCCACCCATAATTTTTACCTATACTTCTTGTTTAAGTTTAACGTACTATTCATTTACCTGCCCATCGTGTATGAAGGGTATTCGTAGTTAAATGGTGTGGTGCGAACAGGCCCAAACATTGCATCAGTAACTGCACGTTTTTCAGCCAGGCTTTTGTTTAAATCAAAAAGATTCTTAGTTTGAGCTAATTTCAAGGCATCGGGTGCCAGCTGATCCGATACTCCGCGACCAAATTGTTCGGACGCAAGCGACATCTTTTTGGGATCAAAAATATCTTGTTGAATATTGGTGGCTAACTTTTGCCTTTGGAAATCAACCATAGGCGCAAATGTTGAGTTGTATTGACCTGCAAGAAGATTTTGAAATGCTGCCCTTTCGGCAGCGGCATTTTTGTATTGTTGAATTGCAAAGTCAGCTTCCATCTGACGGTTGGCCTGTTGGCCACCCATGACGCCGCTAAATACGCTGCTGAGGAGAGAGCCCCCAGCCATAATGCCCGCTGATAATGGATCAATCATACTCTTCTCTGCGTCTAAAAGATTTGCACCACCGTTTCCATAATATGCAGCCATGATTTAAGCTGTAAAATACTGCCTACTTGGCTGGCCTGCTCCAAGTTGAGCAAGGTGTGCAGTACTTGCAGAAGCTCTTGCATAAGAATCTCCAACTGTTCCAAGGGAAGCAGCCAAAGCGGCAGGGTCGCTATACCGACTAACAGCGGCCTTGGCCCCTGATCCAATGTTTGCAATAATATCATTCATCATACGATATTTCATTTGTTGATCTCCTTGCTCTTTGTTATATGCAAGTTGATCTTGTAAGTATTGCTTCCGTTCGGCCGCCCTTGCTGCTGGGGTATTTTGTTGTTGTTGTGTATAAAGACTCATGGCGGCGCCAAAACCAAGAGGATCTTTTTTAAATGCTTCGCTCATAGCCTCAAGGCTCAAGCCATAAGGATTAAATCCTGCTCCAGGAATTTGCGCTGTTGGTGCTCCAGGGATTGTTGTTGGTTCAGGAAAAGGATTATTACCAGCCTGAAGCACTGCTCCAAATCTTCCTGCCAGGGGAATGGCTTTAGATAAATTTGAACTACCAAGAATAGGAGGCAGGTCACCATAGGCCCCCCTCTTACCTAGTCCAAAAGTAGGATCAAAATTAAGTGCCATTACGCAATACCGCGAACGTTTCCGGTGTTAAGTACAGAATCCCTATAAGTGTTGGTACCTAAGATTTGACCGGTAAGTTGAGCAGCGTTATTAGAAGCGCCAGCAGCAAGTTGCCCAGCTATCATTTGTTGGTTAAGTTGACCAGTCAAGATTGCGTTTTGTTGATTTAGTTGCATCTGGCGGTTTACGTCAGAGTTTTTGTACTTCTGCATAATTTGATAATTTTGCGTTAGGTATTCGTTGGGAATGTTAACTCCCATCTCACGCATTAGGGCAACTCGTTGTGCCAGGGCTTTGTCTGACGTGATGTTTGCTTGTGCGCCGGTACCAGCAGCAGAACCTCCTTCTCGTTGTGCGCCTGCAACGGCTCCAGCGGCATCTTGAACAGCTTGTTGTGTGCCGCCCATCAGACGTCCAACGCCACCGGCTAGCTGGCCTCCGATGCCGCTAACGGCATGCCCAAGGCCGGAACCAATACCACCACCAAGTAAGCTGCCGCCAACCATTAGTGCGCCACCAAGAAGTGGATTTTTGGAAGCAACGCCTTGCAATAATTTACCGGCGATAGCTGTACCACCGGCAGCTCCTAAGCCTTCCATAATATTGCCTTGGCCAAATTGGCCAACGGCTACAGCAGCACCTGGAGCGTACCGAGCAGTTCGACTAAGACCAGTCTTAGCTGCTTCTGGTAACGCTTGAAAATTTGAACTCAATCCCGCAGCTCCTTGTTGAATGTTTGCGCCCAACAGATTGATACGGTTCATAAAACCTTCAAAAGCTTGCCCGGCCCTGGCGCCCATACCGTCCAAAGTATTAGTTCCAATTGGATTGGTGTTAATATTAGTTACATAAGGAACAATGGACCCACCACCACCCAATCGACTTTGTGGTGCGTTGGGAGAACCTGCGGGGTAACCAATTAGTGGATCCATTTTAAAACTTATCTTTCAATACATTAATTTTATCAGCCTATGCCTTGTTGGTTATACTCTATTGGAAGTGAACTGTATTGTTCTTGGTATTGTTGCAGGTCGGGAAGCCTTGGTCGGTTTGCCATGGCAATAACTTCATTCACAACATTACCTGCTATTGCTCCAGCAGTAGAGCCTGCTAGTCCCGCCAATGCCATCCTGCCGGGTTTAACGCCTGCTTTGCCTGCATAATGCAATGCTGCTGCGCCGCCAGCAATTGCAGTGGCAGTAGGGACGCTAACCGGCACATTAAGGATACGGGCTTCTGGGACACCTTGCAGGTTTTCAGTTGTTCCCTTAACAAGACCAAGACCAAGTAAACCTTTGTCTTGGTACCTAAAATTCATGTAGTTACCATAGCGCTCAGGTGTTAACTCAGGAATCTCTGCTTTTGCGGTTGCATATTTTAAAGGATCACCTTGGCGTTGCAAGAAGAAACGATCAAACAATTCTTGGCCAGGTTGTATGGAAATCCTTCGGTCGTCTGAACCGAGCTGTGAATATTCTTGTGTGTACCCTTTAGGCCTGAATTGTTCTTCCGGATTCGTGATGTCGTATATGCCCATAGACGCAGCGGCTGGTACAACTGCTCCCAGGTTTACCAACGCTCGCTGAGTTGGAGTCATTGCTTGAGCAGCTTTTTCTCCAATAGCATTTTCTAAAACTTTGTCTGCAATGGCCAGTGGGTGGTTGTAACGCCAATAAAAACGCCTGGTGGAATCATTTCCTATATCGGTGAGCAAACGCGCCGCATAAGCACCTAAAAATTGTACGGGTGTTTCCGTAAGCGTAATTGGTGCACGCGCAGGAACAGTTGTGACAGTTGTGGGGGCCGGCTTCCCCGTCTGCGGATTTGTAACAATCTTACGAATTGATTGCTCTGGTGCGCCTTCTTTTAATTGACGATAAAAAGTAGGACTGAAGATAGTGTGGCCTTTATCTTTAGCAAGCTCCATCATCTTTGCAGAAGATGTGTAGCCTTCTTCTAACCCTTGGTATAAACCCTTACCAAAGTTTAAAATTGATGTTCCTATTCCCATTACATCCACCTGCCATTTAACGTAGCATCTAATGGATCTACATAAGAACCCATTGTTGACTCTATACCAGCAAGCTGGAAGTTAGTTCCAGGAGAAACTAATTGTGGTCCCATGTCATTTATGTATTGCCGTTGTAAAAGCTGTTGATTTGTTCCAACTGTTTGATCCATTTGCGTTGGCTGCTCTTGTTGAGCCTGAAGTAAAGGCATGATTGCCAAACTTGACACAATTGGAGAAACCAGTTGAATGCCACGTTGCATGCGAGATGGAATAAACTGATTATGTTCCACAAGGTTGCCCTTGGGGTCCGTGTAGGAAAGCTTGCCTAGGTTACCAGGAGAATATCTACCTGCTAATTGCACGCCTCCATAATTTATACCAAGATCAATTGCCCCTGCTGCCAAGGCAGTCAATGGGTTTGCTCCTCCAACAAGATTAAATCCTGTAGTTAAAACAGCACTTGGAATTGAATCTTTGAGCATTGCCTTGCTCATTTCAGACATGCCCTGCCTGGCTGCATTGGCAACAGGTTTTGCCGCAACGCTAGCAACCGCTTTTTCTACGGCAGGAGCCTGTACCATGCCAATAGGCATAAGACGGTTGCCAAAGTTGGTCAATGTTTTGGCTAAGCCCGCTCTAAGTCCCATATTGCTACCTTTTTATTTATTATATTTCAACCTGCTTTTACTTCTTTAGGAGGCTCTTCAGGGATTTCTCCGCCTGCTGGTGGGCTAACGGGCGTTAACTTTTTACTGCTCAACAGGCTTGCAACTGAAGGTTCGCCTTGAACGTCGTTATTTGCTTGGCTTTCCGCTAATTGCATAATGTATCCATTGGGATCTGGATTTGACGCAGTAGGCATGCGATTTTTGGCTCGTTTCCCAGGGGGAATGGTTGGGCTGATTTTGTAGGCTTGTACCCATACTGGATTAAAGTCTGGATTTTTCTTAGGGTCATTATCTGTCTGGGGTCGTCCAGCTTGGAAATCATAGTCTTGTCTGGTAAATTTACCTAGGCCAATAAACAGTTGGTGATCCAGAGGTGCTTCTGGATCTACCATGCCGAGATGTGCGTTAAAAGTGCGTTTGCGTGATTGAGCGTAGTTAAGGATATCAGGACCAGTAAATCGGGCTGGGTTCCAAGGGTACTGCCCGCCTAGTCCTTGGTTAGCATCTACGCGAAAATTATCTCCGAATGTTTTTTTAATTCGGCCATCATTTGACGTATTAATATATTTGCTTGGATCAGGCCTATCTTCTTCAAAAAACATGACAGGTTATTTTTTTGTTTTCTTCTTTTGTAATCCTACTAGAGTCCTACGAAGGTTGGCTTGTTTTACCGTTTTGTCATCATACTTTTCTGGAGCAGACAATACGTTCTCCTGAAGCTGTGCGGAGGTAATCCCTTTCTTTTTTGCCTTAGCGGTAAAGGCACCTTCTTTAATGTCAGCGTCTTGAATCCACTTCGTTTCTTTTTTCTTATCGTCAGCCATAGTTAAAATAGTTTGGGTTGAAAGGGCGGAAGCACTGCGCGTCCAGGACGTGCTGCCAAAGGTTCGCGTTGTCGTGCTTTAACCATATAGTCATTTAGTTGTTGAGCAGCAATATCGGCCGGTGATTGTTTTATTGTATTTCTTAATTCATAAGAAGTAAGACCAGGCAAGGTAAGTTGTTTATTCATTGCGGGGCTAAACTGTTGTGCTCCTATTCTAGAAACATTTGCCTGTTGAACAGGTTGAGTGTTAGGAACAGAAGAAGCCATTACACGGGCAGCTGTTTGCTGTAGGTTAGCTTGTGCTGGCGCTGTAGGCGAGTCTAGGTATTGACCATATTTACGAATAAAGTTTGTTTCGTCTGCATCCGCCTTGGAGATTAAAGTCCAATCAGAAGTTTTACCGATACTTTGTGAGTATTTGTTTGCTGCATTAAGAACGGAATTCACATCCGTTCCTTCTTGTTGTGCAATAGATGAAGCAAAGTCTACAGCGTTTTGAGGACTTAAAGCTTTACCTGTTCTTTGCTTGTGATCTATAAGGGCGTTTGCTAAGCGTTTGCCTCCGGTTTTTGCGGCGTCAGCTTCCAAAGTTGGTTGCAGTTTTCCAAGACGAACATCTTCGCTAGCACGTACAGACTGGCGTTGCATAAGAGTTTTTTCTGCCATGTGCCTCATCCTTGGGTTTATGCCCATTAACGACATTTCGCCAAGAGCTTCGTCTGAGTATTTAGACCATATTGAAGGAGCATTTGCAGCCTGGTCTACATCTCCGTATTTATTATAAACAAGCGAAGGTTGTTGCTTGGCTAATTCTGTGTATTCTCCTTCTGGAGTCAAAGCGCCTTCTGGATAATCCTCCAAAACTTCTCCATACAAGCCAATACCTCCTTTATATTTATCCACAAATTTTTGTGCAGATTGTTTTTGAGTTTCTTCCAGAGTTTTTTCTACTGGTTGAAGACTTGCAACATAAGCAGCTTTACGTGATTGTTCTGCAGCAGAAGCACTCATTGGCTCTGCAGAAGATTCCGCTATAAAAGGAATACCGCTTACTCCTCTAATAGCAGTGCCACTAGCTGCTTGCATTTTTTGAGGTTCAAAATTTTCTTCGTAAGCCCCAACATTTTCAACCGTTGGGCGCCTGCCTGAACGCAACTCAACAGTATAAGGATTTATGTCTCCCATGGAAAGAACTACGTCTTCAACAGGCTCGTTAATGTCGTCCCATGTGGGATCTAACATTGACATATCTACTTTGGTTCCTTTAGGACTTGAGGTCTGGAAAAAAATGCGTTTGTTTTCGTCAACATCACTAGCCAATGCAGTTGGAAAACGTTTTTGAATATCTTCCATATTTCCATAAGCTTTTCCGGAAGCACGATTAACTTGTGCTGACAATTGTTTCATTTCATCTTCTCGATGCTGACCAAGAAATGGGTCTTTCCATATCTCGCGCATGTTTTGAATTTGACGTTCTGCATAAGCTGCACCTTGAGTATCGCCTGCGGCAAGAAGGGCAGCTTGCTGTTCTTTTAATTTACCCGCCGTTTCACGTGCAATATCTTGACGCTCTACAAGAATTTGATTAATTTTAGGTTCTGCTTTTAGGCGAATGTTTCCCAGCCAATCTTTTTGTTGGTTACGACGTTGTGTAAAATAATCTTCAGCGCGAGTAGCTGTGTCTTCATTTAATACAGCTTGTCTAAAATCACTTGATGAAGCAGGGAAATTAACGCCGGCTACGTTGACGTTTTGTTCGTTTACATTTTCAAAAAACTTTCCGCCATATGTTGCGCCCATTTGTAGCGCTTGTTTACGCCGAGTATAGTAGGGTCCATATTCTGACGCTTGCGAACCAAGGCGACGATTAAGTTCTGCTTCAATTCTTCCAGGGGAAACTGGAAGATTTTGTTCTCCTAGTTGAGAAGCAATTTCCATTCTTTCACGGGTCAAAAAACGTTGTGCACTTGAAGCAGTGTTACCCTCTGCTTGATCGTTGGGAACACGACCAGTTGCTTGCGTGGCGGCAATATTAATTGCGGAATCAGAAGGATAGTTTTCAGATGTATCAAAAGCAGGATACAGCTCTAATCCCTTTGGAACAATTAAAGCAGGTACCAAAGGACTAGGTTGTTCCATGCCTTGCTGATAGTTATATTTTGCAATATCTTCCAGAACTTCAATCTGACTTATGTCTAAATCTGGATTTTGTTGAAGAGCGTGTTTCATCCGCCCTGTCATTTGATCTTCCGATGAATTAACAGCGGAAACAGATTGATAAGAATGCTGAAGAGCTTGAGTGTTGTGCTGGTCAACCATTGTTTCACCAGCGTTTTGCCCTGCAAGATTAGTTGCCGATCGGCTTTCATAATCTGCGGCTAGCCGATCAAGCACTTCTTCACTGGGTTGAACTGCTTCAGTTAAGAAAGATTGTGAACTACGTAATGCTGTACGTGTTTGATTAGAAACACTGCTTAATGGCACCAGGCGTCCATGGCGACGCACCATGCGTTCCTCAGTTGCTGTTACCAGGGGCTGGGTTTCTTCTACTGTTGGTAAATCAATTAGTTGTACGCCAAGGTTGGGCTTAGCTTCCACAAAAGTAGGTTTGCTTTCTGCCAAGGCCTCTTGCTTAAGGTCTGCAAGAATTCGTTCGGCTTTGCCTTGTACTTGCATTTGATGTGCACGTACCCTTCGGGCAACGTCAGCATCTTGACGAGCTTGCCCACGTACAAGCTTTTCGTACTCTGGTGCATACTCTTCAATAAAACGATCACCTGCATCCAAACCGCCTGGAATTACTGATTGGATTTCCTCAGTTAAAAAAGATTGCGGACTACGGTTGGCTAATGGTGTTCGATTGGAAACACTGCTTAAGGGCACCATGCGGCCCTGGCGACGCACCATGCGTTCTTGTGTAACCGGAGCAGCTGATTGAACTTCTGTTGCGGCTTGCGCAACAGCACGTTGAGGTGACGCCGTGGGACCAGCTAGCTTTAAGTCTATAGGAAAACCTTTTTCATTAAATAACGCAGCGTATTCAGGGCTTGCTAACACATTATTTGGGCTGTCTACCCTAATATTTGCTACTCTTTGTACGGGTTGACGAGCTTGAGCAGTGGTTTTGGCAACTTGTGCGCTACGGGCGGCAGCTTGGCTTTCTGCAGCGTTTTCTACCGCCTTACCAAGTCCTTTACCACGAAAGCGACCGTATAAACCAAGGCCACCAGCAAGGGCACCGGCGGCAAGGGCAGTTTTGCCAAGTGCATCCAGGACATTAAACCCTCCTTGATCAGGTTGCTGTGGGCCCTGGAGCTGCGACTGACGGAATGCGTACACATCAGGCGCTTGCCGTGCACGTTCTTCGGGTGTTTCAGCAACAGGAGCCCCTGTTGCGCGGCTGTAAGCGTAAAAATCAGTCGGTGACAGGGGCATTTGAAGTTATTTGTAGTTTTTGACTCCTGTAAGTATTTTATATGGTAAAAATTCAAAACTATCGGTTGTATAGTAGTTATTATCAAGTGAATCGCTAGATCCACACAGATGGATATTCAAGATCGCACCAAAAAAGTTCAAGCTTTAGAAAATATCAAGGCCAAAGCGCTTGATATGGCTAATCAAGGTGCTAATTCTATGGATGTACGCAATTTTGTAAGCGAGAGTTCCAAGAGAGTGGCATATGAGCTTCCTGATGAGGATGCATTTCACAGGGCCGCAACTGCGACCATGGCTTATAAACAATCAAAAGGCAATACATTCTGAAATTAGGGAAAAATAATTTCATTACCAGGGTTAGCACCCTGGTTTTTTTGTGTAAATATTAGGGCTAAGTGGGTAAAACCATTACAAAATCAACGTTTCAGTGAAAAGGGGCCGTATATACCTGAGGATAGGTATATGATTTTCCTGACGCTTCTTCAACCACCCGCCAGACTACGATGGTGGGAGGAAAAAAGAAAGGCGTGCAGGCCTTGTTAATTCCGTTGGTTGTAAGAAGAGGCGGCTTCGCCGCCCCTGAGAAGCAGCTGAAGGGATTAAGAGAGAAACCATGTAGGTTTCGTTCAACTCAATTCAACCCGGAGAAGATTATGACGACAGCAACAGTTGAGTGTCTGAAGGACACAAAGGTTGCAACGTGGAAGCTACGTGACTACACGCGAGTGTGGGCATATGGTTCCAAGGTGTATATCAAGTGGAGCGAGAAGCTAGGGTTGAGCATAGACGGCAGAGATCCCAAGAGAGCACAACTGCTAGCGCAGCAGGTGTTATCAAAGGGAAGCATCCGACCAGAACTATGGGAGAAGACATTCTACCCAACGTGGGCGTTTGGCACCGTCACTTACATGGACTAAGCTGATACGAATTCGTATTGGCCCGTGATTAGGGCGTGCTACAATCCCCCGCTTACGCGGTACAGAATAGTAGCGCCAGCCAAGAGTATTCCCTGCAGTAATGCAGGAGGGAGTGCAACTCTCCCTTTGGCTATTGCCTCCAGCGGAAATAGGCACCGCACCGCAACACAGATCATGGTCACGTTCACCGCTCGCCCCCCCTACAATCCCGCTGCCACATGGCAGCCTTCAAGCATGAAGGTTGACGGGGTGAGAGTGTGGTTTAATTCGTCGCAGGGATTGCACCTGCACCGCGTTGGGCGGTACGGAACCCAGGAATTCTACTCCTGGTCTCAAGACCGAATTCCTAACTACATCTAAGGCGAAACCAGGGGTGCGATCCCTGGTCCAGCAGCTTGACATGCTGCTGCTGACGAGCCTGTCAGTTATTGCCTCCAGCGGAGATAGGCACCGCACAGTTTACTTCAAGTCAATGGTTAATCCTGTTGGATCTTACAAAATGTGGTTAGCAACTGCATGGGAAGAAGAGTATCAACATCGTGTAATGTTTGCCAATCAAGAAGATGCCTGCAAACATGCAGAGCGTTGGAAAGATGATTTATTCGATTCAGTTGAAGTAGTACAAATAGGCATTATGCCTGACGACGAGTTTCCATTCTGAGTACCAGGCTAGATGCCGGGGGATCAAATCCCCCACTCAGCATTGCCTCCCGCGGAGATAGGCACCGCACATTTCAATTGCAGATCATGCCACTCACCTATGCGCAGTTGTTTAAGTTCATGGGAACTTTCAGCAACGAAGAATTGAATGATGCGCAAACTATTGCAAGGTATCATTCCAATGGCCAGAATTACAACCAAACACTGGTTAATGTTTTGGTTCAAATACGTGAACATGAATTGGAAATGCATGATCCAATGCCAGAGTTGATTTGGCCTGAGCTTTATAGCTGATCCGTTAAAGCGGGTTGGGAGGTGCAAACCCTCCCACAGTTATTGCCTTCCAGGGAGATAGGCACCCTACACACAGGAGTAATCCCGTGATCGTTTCACCTAAGCAAGTCTTAGCTTTATACATTGGCATTGCAGTAACTCTGACAGGAGCTACGGCATTAA
>ERZ807358.40-NODE-40-length-12663-cov-3.761719_pt1 | contig 12663 bp, 16 predicted proteins | sample MGYA00521254_ERZ807358 | MGnify/ENA primary metagenome ERZ807358 (study PRJEB31431, sample SAMN03801314) | freshwater metagenome | biome: Freshwater; feature: Lake; material: Water | place: Canada:St Catharines | collected 2012-08-09 | depth 1 m m ...
ACCTAACACAACAGGCCCAATTAAAGGCAAACAATTAGTTGATAACGTTGTTGATTATGTAAGTGATAGGAACAATTGGGACCGTCAATCAATTATAGAAATTGGTTACATTGAAACTTTAGAATTAAAAAGTGTAGGTTTAGTTAGAGCTAAATTAGATACAGGTAATGGTTCAGAAGTATCAGCATTACACGCCGAAGAAATAGAAATTAAAGATGGTAAAGTATCTTGGAAATATGATGGCAAAAAACATACAAGTAAATTAGAACGTAAGGTAAAAATCTTTAGAGCAAATACTGATGACCAAGATGGTGAAGAAAGACCAGTGGTTAAAATAGATGTAACATTTAATGGGTTTGTTTATAAAGATGTAGAATTTGGCCTTGATGAAAGAATTAGATCACGTAATGACGTGTTGTTAAATAGAGATATGATAAGAAAATTTAACGCTTCAGTAAATCCAAACCGAGAGTTTGTGTTAAGTAGAAGAATTAAACCTATTGACAAAAAGTAAATAATAGTATATAATGATATTATGAGTGAAGTAAAAATATTTAGATTATCAACAGGTGAAGATGTTATCGGTTTAAAATTAGATTCAAAAAAAGAACAACACACCACAATCAAACAAGCATTTGTAATCGTACCAATGCAATCACAACCAGGCGGGCCAGTATCTTTAGCGCTGACACCATATATGCCTTATGCTGAAGATGAAATACTAAACATTAAAACAATTAATATAGTTGCAGAAGTAGACCCAAAAACAGAAATAAGAAATTCATATAATCAGCATTTAGGATCAGGCATAGTACAATTTAAAAAACCTAAACTAATTATTGATTGATGATAACAATATACTTCGTAAGAAACGGCTCTAAAATTAGAGTTGAGGTGCCTATTGGCCGAACTGTAATGGAAGCGGCCAAACATTTTAGTCCAGTTTCTATAACAGAAATGCCAGCCGATTGTATGGGTTGTTGTGCTTGTGCTACTTGTCATATCTATGTTGATGAGAAATGGGTTGACAAACTGCCTAAAATAAAAGATAATATGGCAGAATTAGAATTATTAGAATATGAAAAAGGTTACAAAGAAGGAGTTAGTAGATTAGGTTGCCAAATCTTTTTAACAAAAGAACTTGACGGATTGATTTTACATTTAAAAAATGATGAACTTTTATAAATCAGTAATTGAATATAAAGGCAAACTTCTTGTAAGAGGCATACACGAAGGCCAAGAGTACAAAGAAAAAATAGATTTTGATCCTACTCTTTATTCATTAACTCAACAACAAACAGAATTTAAAAGTTTACAAGGCCAATTTCTTAAACCTATTACATTTAAAACTATTGATGATGCTCGTAAATTTAGACGAGAGGTGGCAACCGAAAATTCACCTATCTATGGTTTAGAAAGATACCATTATCAATATATTAATAAAAAGTTTCCTGAGAACATTAATTGGGATAAGAAGTTTATTAAAATATTTACACTTGATATAGAAACGGCCTGTGAAAAAGGCTTTCCTGATGTAGAAAATCCTATAGAACAATTGCTTTGTATTACAGTCAAAAATCAAAGTAATAAACAAATAATAACTTGGGGTATCGGCGACTATAAAACAGACAGAACAGATATTACTTACGTTAAATGTAAAGACGAAAAACAATTGATGTTTGAGTTTATGAACTTCTGGACTAAGAATTATCCTGATGTTATCACAGGCTGGAATACTAAATTCTTTGACTTACCTTACCTGATGAATAGAATTATATTGATAGCTGGTGATAAGGTTGCAAACAAAATATCTCCTTGGGGATTGTTTCAAAGAGAAATAATATTAGCAAGAGGAAGACCTAAAACAATTTATGATATAAAAGGTATTACTAACTTAGATTACCTAGACTTGTATCAATGGTTTATACCAACAAGACAAGAGAGTTATAAATTAGATTTCATTGGCGAATTAGAACTTGGTCGTGGTAAAGATGAGATGAAACACAATACATTTAAAGATTGGTATACAAACGACTTTCAATCATTTATTGATTACAATATACAAGACGTAGAAATCGTTGATGCTTTAGAAGATAAACTTGGCCTAATTGATTTATCATTAACTGTTGCCTATGAATCTAAAGTAAATTACGGCGACATCTTTTCACAAGTGCGAGTATGGGACACATTGATTGCAAATCATTTACTAAAGAAAAATATTTGTATTCCACCACGTGAAGATAATATTAAGAACGAAAAATATGAGGGCGCTTATGTAAAAGAACCACAACTTGGTATGCATAAGTGGATAGTTTCATTTGATATTAACTCACTATATCCGCATATCATTATACAATATAATATTTCACCAGAAAAAATCATAGGTGAAAAACCATCAGGCATTTCAGTAAACAAAATGTTAAATCAATCTACGCCTTTAGCATATTTAAAAACAGAAGGAGCTTGTATAACTCCGAATGGCGCTTTGTTTAAAAATGACAATCAAGGTTTTTTACCAGAGATGATGGAAACAATGTATAATGAACGTGTCATTTACAAAAATAGAATGTTAAAAGCAAAAAAAGAATATGAGATAACTAAAAATCCTGAATTGATAAAAGAAATATCTCGTTGTCATAATATTCAATGGGCAAGAAAGATTGCTTTAAACTCCGCTTATGGTGCTGTTGGCAATCAATACTTTAGATACTATGACGTAAGACAGGCCAGTGCCATTACAACAGCAGGCCAGTTTATCATTCGTTTTATAGAAGAAAAGGTTAACACATATTTAAATAATATATTAAAGACACACGATAAGATAGATTATATTGTTGCTTCAGATACAGATTCAATCTATGTTACATTAGATAAACTTGTAGAACATACTTGTAAAGATAAAACGGAAGACCAGATTTGTAACTTTATAAACAAAGTTGTTGATAGTAGAATAGAACCATTTTTAAATAAGTGTTTTGAAGAACTTGCAGATTATACAAACGCATTTAAGAACTGTATGGTAATGAAACGAGAAGTAATTGCCAATAAAGGTATATGGGTGGCTAAAAAAAGATATATGTTAAACGTATTAGATGAAGAAGGCGTTAGACTTTCTGAACCTAAGTTAAAGATTATGGGTATTGAAGCCGTTAAATCTTCAACACCACAAGTATGTAGAGGTAGAATTAAAGAGGCCATTCAGATTATAATGAATAAAGACGAAACAACATTACAAAGTTTTATTGCTGATTTTAAAAAAGAGTTTTTTACTATGTCGGCCGAACAAATATCTTTTCCACGGTCTTGTAATAATATGAAGAAGTATTATGACAGTAATAGTATCTTTTCTAAAGGCACACCAATACACGTTAAAGGAGCTTTGATATATAATCACCAGATAAAACAGTTTAAATTATCAAACAAATATCCTTTTATACAAGAAGGAGATAAGATTAAATTTCTTAAACTAGTTGACGCTAATCCATTTAAATTTGATGTAATCAGTTACATTACTACACTACCAAAAGAGTTTAAATTACAACAGTATATAGATTATGAAACACAATTTGAAAAAACATTTTTAGATCCAATGAGATTTATATTACAGTCTATTGGTTGGTCACAAGAAAAGAAAGCAAACTTAGAGGCATTTTTTATATGAGTAAATTACCTATGAAAACATTTAGATTTATGGTATTAATCAATAATCAAATACCAGGTATTATAATAGAACAACGTGCTTTAAATATTACACAAGCAACTCAAGCTGTACAGGCTCAATATGGCAAAGATAGTAAAGTAACATTTTATGGTATGGTGAAAGATGATTAATTGGTTATTTTATACGTTACCAAAAAATAAAAGAATACATTACTTTGTTTGTTTATGGTTATCTTTAGTGGTTATACCATCTTTATTTCCTGAAAAATATAGTCTTAACATTACACAGTCAGCTTTAAATTTTATATGTTATGATATTTTATATTATTTTTTATTAATAAGAGGACACTTTGATAGATGATACCATTTCCTAATAAAAAATATAAAGTAATTTATGCCGATCCACCTTGGTACTTTAAATCATATAGTAAGAAAGGCGAAGGAAGAAATGCTACACAACATTATGATTGTATGAAGATTGAAAATATTAAAAATTTACCAGTTAAAGATATATCAGAAAACGATTCAACTCTATTAATGTGGGTAACAGATCCTTTTTTAAAAATGTCATTTGAAGTTATTGAGTCTTGGGGATTTAAATATAAAACTGTGGCATTTACCTGGGTGAAAACAAATAAAAAAAGTCCAGGATATTTTAAAGGTTTAGGTTATTGGACAAGAGCCAATCCTGAAATGTGTTTGTTAGCAACTAAAGGTAAACCAAAAAGAATAAACAATGGCGTAGATCAACTTGTTGTTTCTAAATTAAGAGAACATTCAAAAAAACCTGATGAAGTTTATGAACGTATTGAAAAATTATTAGAAGGACCTTATATAGAATTATTTGCTCGTAATAAAAAAGATAATTGGTCTAGTTGGGGAAATCAAATATGAAAACATTAAATAAAGAACAGGCACTACATTGTGCTAAAATATTTAAAGATTATTTTGGTAATTTTAATCGTATAGATGATTATATGCGAGATCAAAAATTGGCCTCTATACAAAACATTTCTGCTGGATTACCGGGTATGAGTTTAGAAGATGATTTGTTTTCCGATTTTACAATGTCACCTAAAGATATGAAATTAGAAGTATTAGAAATAGACAATGTTACTTGGGACACTTGTATTAATATGATTTCAAGCCATAGTAATATGGTAAGTATTCCTGGTAAAAATTTAAAACTAGCAGTAAAAGAAATGACAACTAATAAGTTTGTAGGGTTTATAAGATTGGCTTCACCAGTTATTAATATGAAACCTAGAAATGAAATGTTAGGCAATACTCCTGATCTATCACAGTTTAATAAAACGGCCATTATGGGATTTGTTATAGTGCCGTCACAACCTTTTGGTTATAATTATCTTGGTGGTAAACTATTGGCCGCTATTTGTTGTAGTCATAAAGTAAGAGAGATGATGAACAAAAAGTATGATATGAACTTATGTTTATTTGAAACTACAAGTTTATATGGTAACAGCAAGGCATCAAGTCAGTATGATGGTATGAAACCTTATGTCAGATACAAAGGCCTAACTGATAGTGATTTTATACCCATGTTACATGGATTACCTTTTGAAAAATTAAAAGACTATGTTGAGAATATAGTAGGCGATCTAGTAAAAGAAGATGCTTCAAGTAGAAAATTAAAACTTACTAACTCAATTATAGGTTTAATCAAACGATCTTTAAAAGACGATAAGACAGAACTGGAGAATTTTAATAAAGTTATCAACAATGCAAAAGACTTGACAGAACAGAAAAGATATTATATAAGCCATTATGGTATTAAGAATTATATTGATATAGTAAATGGCAAATCAGATGTAATCGTTAAAGATGATACATACGATAAGTTTGAGTTGAATAACATAATAGAGTGGTGGAGAAACAAAGCCATTACTCGATATGAAACATTAAAAAAGGAGAATAGAATAAGAAATGAGATTGAGATTTGGACAAAAAATAAAGACTTACAAATCATCCGATAGAGAAATGATTTATATAAATAAACTTATAACATATTTGATGTGATGGTGGAAGAAATTTTAACAAATAGAGAGATGGATAAAAATAACCTACTAATACACAAGCACTTAATTATACGTGCTGAAGTAAAAAACCCCCCAAAAGACGAACAGAAACTTGCCGAGTGGATGAAGCAGTTTATTTCTTTTATCAATATGAAAATTTTAATGGGACCTTATGTTAAGTATTGTGATAAAGTAGGCAATCGTGGTATCACAGGTGTGGCCGTTATTGAAACAAGTCATATAGCAATACACGTATGGGACGAGACCGATCCGGCCATTATGCAGTTTGATGTTTATAGCTGCTCAGAATTTGACCCTTATAAGATAGCAGATAAACTTCAAGCTGATTTTGAAGTAGTCAAATTAGACTATAAGTTCCTTAATAGAGAAACTGAATTGAAACCTATAAGGTTAAAGAAAGATACAATGAAAAACGTGGAAACCCATAAATATGCAAATAGTAATAATCAACAGACTTCAGAACCCACCCTATTTAATATCTCCTAACTTTCCTCCAAAAGAACTTGACAATCTAAAGGAAATGTTATATAATGAGAATATCAAATACGTATTAATATCTAGTGAAAAGGAGAACTTAGAATATGAGCAATTTTTTAAAAGACATAATTAAAGATGTAGGCAATGAATATGCTTCACTTGTAAGTGATGGTATCGATAGTGCTGATGTAACAAATTTTATAGATACAGGTTCGTATTCTTTCAATGCTCTACTATCAGGTAGTATTTTTGGTGGCCTTCCAGGAAATAAAATAACAGCAATAGCCGGAGAAGCAGCAACAGGTAAAACATTTTTTGCTTTAGGAATTTGTAAAAACTTTTTAGATAAAGATAAAGAAGCAGGTGTAATTTATTTTGAATCAGAAAGTGCCATCTCAAAAGAGATGATAGTATCACGTGGTGTTGATGCCACAAGAATGGTAATTGTTCCAGTTGCTACTGTACAAGAATTTAGAAATCAATCAATAAAAGTATTAGACAAATACTTAGAACAGCCAGAAGATAAAAGAAAACCATTAATGCTTGTATTAGATAGTTTAGGTATGTTATCTACTACAAAAGAAATGGAAGATACGGCTGAAGGAAAAGAAACAAGAGATATGACAAGATCACAAATTGTCAAATCAACATTTAGAGTTTTAACATTGAAACTTGGCAGGGCAAAAGTTCCAATGATAATGACCAACCACACATATGACGTAATAGGTTCTATGTACCCACAAAAAGAAATGGGTGGTGGTTCTGGTCTTAAATACGCTGCCTCATCAATCATCTATCTCGGTAAAAGAAAAGAAAAAGATGCCGACAATCAAGTGATTGGTAATATTATCCACTGTAAAAACTACAAGTCAAGGTTAACAAAAGAAAATGCTCAAATAGATGTAAGACTAACATATAAAGAAGGCTTAGACCGATATTATGGTTTGTTAGAAATTGCAGAAGAAGCAGGCATTTTCAAAAAAGTATCAACAAGATATGAAATGCCAGATGGTACAAAAGTATTTGGTAAGTCTATCAATGATGAACCTGAAAAGTATTTTACAAAGGAAGTATTAAAACAGATAGATGAAACAACAAAGAAAAAATTCCTCTACGGAGAAGAATAGAATAAAATACCTTTTCGTTCAAAAAGAAGGCGATGATTTTACTTGCATCAAGTTAATTGATGATAAGTATTTAAACGTGGTCTACAAGTATGGCAAGGTGGCCTTTGCAAAAGATGAGGGTCCTAATGGAACATTGCCAATGAAATTTAATTATGATATAATTAAAAATCCTAATGAGGTAGATACAAATAACCAAGAATTTATAGACTATATTGGTGATATACTAATAGAGTTATTAGAAAAACAATTGACAGATGGAAAAGTTGAATTTAAACAATGAACGAATAGAGATTACAGTATTACGTAATTTCATATTCAATGAAGCATTTACTAGAAAGGCCTTACCTTTCTGTAAAGAAGATTACTTTACAAATCGTAATGAACGATTATTGTTTAGAGAAATAGATATATTCGTAAACAAATATAAAAACATACCTACAAAAGAAGCTCTTGTTATAGAACTCGGCCAGAGAAAAGATATAAATGAAGATGAATTTAAATCAGTAAAAGATTTACTAGATACAATATTACATGAGAGCGTAGACTTACAATGGCTACTAGACACTACAGAAAAGTTTTGCAAAGACAGAGCAATACATAATGCTGTATTAACAGGCATTAAAATATTAGATAAGAAAGATCTTAAACTTACACCAGAAGCAATACCTGGTATTCTTGCTGATGCTCTGGCCGTTTCTTTTGATAATCATATTGGTCACGATTATATAGAAGATGCAACAAGAAGATTTGACTTTTATCATACTAAAGAAAAGAAATATCAATTTGATTTATCTTATATGAATCGTATTACAAAAGGCGGTGTACCACCTAAAACTTTGAACATTGCATTAGCCGGCACAGGTGTTGGTAAATCTTTGTTTATGTGTCACTGTGCTTCTAGTTTTCTAACACAAGGTTTAAATGTATTGTATATTACTTTAGAAATGGCAGAAGAACGTATAGCAGAACGTATTGACGCCAATCTATTAGATGTAACTATGGATGATTTACATTCTATGCCTAAACAATTATATGATGATAAGATTACAAAAATTAGAAACAAAACTGCTGGTAAATTAATTATAAAAGAATATCCTACGGCATCAGCTCACTCTGGCCATTTCAGAGCATTACTCAATGAACTTGCATTAAAGAAATCGTTTAGACCAAATGTTATCTTTATTGACTACCTAAATATTTGTTCAAGTAGTAGATTTAAAGGTGGTAATATTTCTTCGTACTTCTTCATTAAGGCAATAGCCGAAGAACTACGAGGACTTGCAGTTGAGTTTAATGTACCAATCTTTAGTGCTACACAAACAACAAGAACAGGTTTTGTAAGCACAGATATTGGTTTAGAAGATACTTCTGAATCGTTTGGTCTTCCAGCAACTGCCGACTTTATGTTTGCTCTTATATCAAATGAAGAACTTGAAGCACTAGGTCAAATGAAGATTAAACAATTAAAGAATCGTTATAACGATCCATCTATCAATCGTGCCTTTATTGTAGGTGTAGATAGAGCTAAGATGAGATTGTATGATGTATCTAACAATGCTCAGAACATAGTAGATAGTAACCAAAAAGAAATACCAGTAAAAACAAGTTATGATAAGTTTTCGGATTTTAAAATATGAAAAAACAAAAAGTTAGATTTCATAGAGGCGATAAGAGACCTGGCCACCTAGGTGAACAATTGTCATATGAAAAGAAGATGATTAAGAACAAAGGTGACATTCATTGGCAGGCCATTGAACAGCCTACAGGTACAATTATAAGACAGTCTTTCTTTGAAGAAGATATAGAACAATTAGTTAACTTCCAAAACAAAAATCGTCAATGGCAATCTAATGGTGGTATACCAAAATTTTTGTGTGACAATATTAAGTAATTATAAATAGTATTAAGTGATATAGTGTATGGTTAGTTTGATTTTATTTATGGGAAATATGAGAGGAGTATGTTTAGTTTTAAGGGATTTATTACAAAGGGTACGAATACCCATTTGGAACACTTAGAGGACTCTATAATAGATAGAGGTTCTAAGGGCGGTAAAGATGCCGTTAACTTTCTAAAGTCAATCAAAAAAATGCTGACAGGCCATACAGGTGGCCGACTTAACGTAACTGTTAAATGGGACGGTGCGCCTGCTGTTATCTGTGGTATTAATCCTGAAAATGGCAAATTCTTTGTTGGCACTAAATCTATATTCAACGTAAATCCAAAAATCAATTACTCAACAGGTGATATATTAAAAAATCACGATGGCCCATTAGCCAGTAAACTTATTGTTTGTTTAAGAGAGTTATCTAAATTAGGTATTACAGGCATACTACAAGGCGATTTATTATTTACAAAAGGTGATGTTAAAACAACTTCAATAGACGAACAAGATTATTATACATTTACACCAAACACAATCACATATGCCGTTGCCGTTAATAGTGAAATAGGTAAAAAAATATCACGTGCTCGATTAGGTATTGTATTTCATACATTATATTCAGGTAACAAAATGAATAGTCTAAAAGCTAGTTTTGGTTCAATAAGAGGATTTCCTACACTTTCATCAGTGTTTGTAACAGACGCCACTTACAAAGATGCTTCAGGTTCAGCAACATTTAATAAATCAGAAATGGCACAATTTGATAACATCATAGCGATGGCTGAAGGTTCATTATACAAGTCAGAATCTATATTGAATGATTTTAATAGCACAGATCCTTTAGCAGTAGGTTTTAAACTTAAAACTTTTTTCAATTATTATATAAAAAACTCACAAGGCGATATGGCCAAAGTAAGAGAGTTAATAGAAATGTTTAGATCATATTACGCTAATATGTTGCAACAAGAAGTTGATGCTGTTTCAAAAGAAGAAACAAAAAACAAATATAGAAAAATAAGAGATGGTGGTTTAGATTATATAGACAAAAATAAAATTTCAATATACTTTGCTATTGCTACACATATATCATTGCAACGAGCAAAGAATTTTTTAATACGTAAGTTAAATCAAATACAATCAATAGGCCATTTTATAAGAACGTCAGACGGATTTAGAGTTACAAATCCAGAAGGATATGTGGCCGTTGATAGAGTAAGAGGTGCCGTTAAACTTGTTGATAGGCTAGAGTTTAGTCGTGCTAATTTCACAATAGCCAAAGATTGGGTAAAAGGGTAATATGAAATCATTTAAAGAATTTATAAACGAAGATGCCAAAGGCCTGAAAAGTCCGAGTGGTGGATTGACACAAAAAGGTAGAGATTATTTTAATCGTAAAGATGGTAGTAATCTAAAAGCACCTGTAACAAAAAAACCATCTGAATTAAAAAAAGGTGGTAAGGCATATAATAGACGTAAGTCATTCTGTGCTCGTATGTCTGGTAATCCAGGCCCAATGAAAGACGAAAAGGGTAGACCGACTCGTAAGGCATTGGCATTAAGAAAGTGGAATTGCTAGTGAAATCGTTTGAACAAATACTTTCAGAAGGCTTATATGATCCAGGTATCTTTAAGGCTTTCTTTTTAGCCGGTGGGCCAGGCTCAGGCAAGTCATTTGTTGCACGAAACGTTTTTACAGGAACAGGATTAAAGTTTGTAAACTCAGATATATTCTTTGAAAAAAGTTTAAGAGATGCTGGATTATCATTAACACTACCTGATGAAGAACAATATTTTAGAGATATGTTAAGAACAAAAGCAAAAGCTAAAGCAGAAAATCAGGCCTCTCTTTATGTAAAAGGTAGATTAGGTTTAGTAGTAGATGCAACAGGTAGAGATTATAATGTAATACACAATCAAGCAAGCCAATTAAAACAATTAGGTTATGATTGTTATATGATATTTGTAAATACAAGTTTAGAAGTGGCATTAGAAAGAAATGCTAAAAGAGAAAGAACAGTGCCAGAATATGTTACAAGAACATCTTGGCAAGGAGTGCAAAACAATATTGGTAAATTTCAAAACTTTTTTGGTATGGAATATTTTATAGTTGTAGATAACAGTAAATCAGAACAAGAATTAATTACACAAACAATGAATAAAGTAAATACAATTGTAAGAAGATATTTAAATACACCAATTAAAAGTTATATTGCTAAAAGATGGATGGCAAAAGAAAGAATGGCGAGAAGAAAAGATGTTTAGACTAATACAAGAAGCAGTAATAGATATACCTAGACGAACATACGCCAAAGGTGTATTTGATGATGCTGATACGAATAATCCAAAATTAAAACAAGGTGTATTAGATATTATAAACAATCAAATTAAACAATTCAATGAAATAAAGCCGGTGTTAAAATATAGTTTAGTAGGTTCTATACTTACAAAAACATATAGAGATGATGCTGATTTAGATGTAAATGTTTTATTTGATGTGCCATTACCTGATAGAGATGTGGTCAGAAAAGAATTAGCTAAGTCATTAAGAAACATTAATGGTGCATTAGTACCAGGCACAAAACATCCTATTAATTATTATATCATTACAGATCCAAACGTAAAAGAAACAAACGATAAAATGGCTGATGCTGTATTTGATGTTAAGAACAATACATTTATTAGAAAAGCAAAAGATTTTAAGTTTGATGCTAAACGTTATGCCGCCGACTTTGAAAAGAAAGTAAGAGAGATTGATGTAGTGCAAGGAGAATTAAAAAGAGACCTTATAGATTATAAAGAATTAAAAGAATTAGACCCTAACGATATATTAGATTTACAAGAATTAATAAACACAAAAGTAATAGAAGTAGAAGATAGTATTAATCATTTAGTGGCCATAGGCGATGAAGTTTTAAAAGACAGAGCAACAGCATTTGCTACTGATATGACACCAGAAGAAATAAAAAACTTTGGTAGAAAAAATCAATTACCTAAAAATGTTGTATATAAGATGTTAGAGAAATACCATTATCTAACTTTCTATAAAGCATTAAAAGATATAATAAAAGATGGTGAGATTACAGATACAGAATTAGATTCAATTAAGACTGAAGCAACTAATAAATCTTTTGCCTTTACGTTTGGTAGATTTAATCCACCTACAATAGGTCACGAAAAATTAATAAAAAAAGTGGCCAGTCAAGGTATGGACTTTAAAATATTTTTAAGTAGATCACAAGACACAGTAAAAAATCCATTATCACCGTCTGATAAATTAAAATACATGACAAAAATATTTAAAAGTTATGCTAGTAATATAATGGTTATGCCATCAAATATGGTGTTAGAATTAGCCACAAAAATTTACAATATGGGCTATAGAGCTATACTGTCTCTTATACACATCTCCGAGCCCACGAGACGCTACGCTATCTCGTATGCCGTCTTCTGCTTGAAA
>ERZ807358.41-NODE-41-length-12617-cov-4.795774_pt1 | contig 12617 bp, 13 predicted proteins | sample MGYA00521254_ERZ807358 | MGnify/ENA primary metagenome ERZ807358 (study PRJEB31431, sample SAMN03801314) | freshwater metagenome | biome: Freshwater; feature: Lake; material: Water | place: Canada:St Catharines | collected 2012-08-09 | depth 1 m m ...
AGTTAACTCTTTACCTTTGGTAAGTCGGTCGCTCAACATTTTTTGCAAACTCCGTTGGAGTTGCTCTTCTTGCTTTATAGAGTTTAATCTATCTTGACTATCTTTATTGAGCGCCATTTATACCCCTAAACTCAATATTCGTAATTTTTTCCCCAATCTATGGGCTTGATGTTGTATTGTTTAAGGATTTTTTGATATTCAGGGTCATTGGTCAACTTATCAAGTTGTTTTGTCTTGATAGCGATTTGAATCTTTTTCAAAAAATCACCGATTACACCCTCGGTCATACCTCTTTTGTGAAGCGATTCAATAATGGTTTCTAATTTTTGTGATTTCATAGTTTTCCCTCTAATCATATAGTATAAATATAGAAATACCCAACAAATGTGTTGGGTATTACCTTTTTCGTGTTTGAGACTTTATTTTAGCAGCTTCTTTATCGTGAGATTGCTTTTCGTGTTGTTTAAACTCAATTATTTTACTAATATAAAACAATCTAGCCCAAACCGGCATATTGTAAACATCATTAAAATTGAATCCACCATTTCCGTGATATATCAACTCAAAGATGTGAGTGTGAAGATGTTTTCTATATTCAGGAGTTAGGCCAAAAAAAGGTGACATCCATTGGTAGAATCATCTCCCTCCTTTCCCCCGTTTCCTCTGAAATAAATTCCCAATTAAGGTCAATATCAGGCACAACTTCGTTAATATGGTTTCTTAATGCTTTTGAGTCAACTGCAAATAATTCATTATCTACAAATTGACTAATCACTTTACTATCAGCGTCACCATCAACTGAAAGAATCATCGTTTTTAAACGAGTTGTAAGTTCTCGTGATGTTTCATCTTTTAATTTACGATTTGCTTTATTTAACTCTTCAACTTGATGCTTTACTTTACGCTCCTTTGATTCAGTCATAGCCATAAAGGTTACAACTCTTTGAGAACGAGGTAAGGTAAATTCAAACTCATTGGTATGAGGTGCTACTTGAGCAGAACCATCATATGGTTTGTTATCAAATTGAGTAAGGTCAATTGTTTCTTTTTGCTTTTTACCTGTAAATGGGTCGGTTACTTCTACTTCGTAATCTTTACCATATCCCAGCACACGAGCAGCAATCATAATAGCGTTTTTATCACCTGTCACCAAATCAACATACTTGATTGGTTGACCATTACCATTAGACACGATAAGTGACTGAAACAATCGGTCAAGAACTGAACCATCCTTGATATATGACTGCGTTGTAAGAATATCTTCTTGTTTTGCAGTCATATACTTCATTTCAACCTTACCACTCGAAAGGGGGTTATCTGAAGGGTATATTAAACCACGAGATGGTAGTTCAATAACTTCGGTTGGAAACTGATAATTTTTCAGTTCCGTAATTTCGTGTTCTTTTCGTAATTGGTCAATTACACCTTCGTGGGTGTAATCATCATTTAAATTTTGAGTCATAACTTATTTTTATTACTTTAAACAACAGCTTCAATAGACCAATTACCGTCACTACCAACTAATTTATACGAAGTGTCAGGATAATCAGCTGGAATTTCTAAATCAGCAGCAACACCTAAATAGTTTTCTTTATCCCAACCAGATACCGGTAGACCCCACTCTTCAGTTGCAATATCAATTGTAAAAAAGTTAGAATCTGCAGTATCTACGATTGTTCCAACTCCATTAACATATACAATGACGTTATCATCAGTTTTTTTTACGAAATTTTTCATTTTAAAATCCTTTTTGGTTAAACTACATATAAATATAGAATTAAAACTTTTTAAAACAAAAAAACCCCACCGAAGTGGGGTTTATTATTTTTCAATCTAAAATTAGTATTGTAAGATAGCGTAATCGTAAGTCAATGTTAAATCTACAGTAGCCAAATCTTCACCTGTGTAATCCATATCAGAAAACTTTGCATTTTGAATGTATGCGCCTTTCAATGTCCATTCTTCAACTTTATCACCAACTGGTCCTAATGAGTTAAATGTAATATCTTTTTTGTAGAAATCCGAATAACCATTACGGCCGGTAACTGATTCGTGGTGTAAGCGAACCCACTCCATTACAGCTTGAGCGGCAGATGGAACCACCGCATCATACAAACTGATGCTTAAATCTTGCCATTCTGAACGACCCTTTACATATCTACGAGTATTAATGTGGTCAATAACCACTTTACCATTAGCTATTTCGGGTCTGTTAGCCGCTTTGATGAGATATGCTGGAATTCCTTCAATATACATAATGAACCTGTTTGACATTTTTGGTTCAAAATTTGTAAACATTATCTCCTGCGGTGTGAGTAAATTTGCCATTTAAATTCTCCTAATCTTTCTTATAAGTATATCATTCTTCAAATTATGCACCAGGGAATGTAGCGCCCGTAGGAAGAATGTTGAAATCCAACACAATAAATTCAGCAGTTTTGGTAGGTTGTAAGAAAATCTCACCCACTAAAACATTTCTATCAATTACGTCTGGTGTGTTATTAGTTTCATCCATCACTACACGGAATGCGTATAAACCATTTCTTTGTTGGATTGATTCCAAGTATGGGTTTGCGATTGACAAGAATCGGTTTCTTGTAGCAGCCGTGTTTTGTTCAAATACCAAGTATCTTGTAGAAGATGCGATGTATTTCTTCACAGCAATTAACAATCTTCTTACATTGATTCTATCCAAAGCGGATGGTCTAGCTTGTAAGGTCTTTTGACCAAATACCGTAGCACCTTGGCCAGGGAATGTAGCGATTGGGTTTACACGACCTTCGTAAAGTGTATCTCTTTCAGCGTGAGTCAAACGAGACTTAACTTCAATAACATCAGTTAAACCACCACGATTTAAACCTGCGGGAGCAAACCATTCTGCTGCAACTTGGTCATTGAAAGCAATCACGCCAGGAAGAACAACACTTGGTGGAACCCATACTGGCTTGTTTTTATCAGTATCAAGGATTTTAACCCAAGGATGGTAAGTAGCAACATAATTAGAGTCAAACGAAGTTAATGCGTTTACAACCGTAGTGTTTGAATCACTATATGCGCCTGCATCCATTACAAAGAAACAATCTTGTCTATCTTCACACATATCTTTAGCGAATGTGGTAACTGAAGAGTGTAATCTATGTAAAATACCTGGAAGGACAACCATATTGATGTCAAACTCATCAGGATTTGAGATTGCGTTAATAGCTTTTCTTAAAGCAACTGTGCCCGTAGCCGTAGCAGAAGAACAATCTAAACCTTGAGTATTTCCAGCAACAATACCTGCTCCTGTAAGAATTACACGATTTGGTTCCCAACCATCAAATCCACCTTGGAACGGAACCATAAATTTCTTAGCATCTACATCAGATGTTAATGTAATTGTAGAACCATTTGAGTGACAGGTAGCCAAGTCAAAGTCAGTACCAACAACTTCGGTGTTAGCGTCTGGAGTTGGTGTTAAAAAGTTTAAGTTATCAGTTAAACTGAAATCGTAGTCATATCCAAGGAATACTTTTGTATTTACTACACCACCCAATGATTGAGAAACCACATAAGTTGGGTCTGGTAAAGTATATGAACTATGAAGTGGTGATGTTAGTGCTGCGAATCCAAAAGGAACCAATGATGAGTCAATAGCACCATTTGTTACGTCAGCTTGCATTGCAACACGGATGTGAGCTGAATTATTAGGGTAATCACCTTCTATGTTTAATTTACCATTTACGTCTACAGTAATATATCTATCACCAATAACTCTTGCGATGTAGTTTGGTGAATTTGGGTCAAGGTTAAGACCTGTGAACTCTTCTACGATATTTGGTCTTGTGTCTGCGTCTTGAACATTTGTTCCAAAAATAGAATTAGGAATTTTTGCAGTATCTACTCTACGAACTTGTAAAGTGAATGTTCCGTATTCAGAACCTGGAACTTCAGATGCTGGTTTGATATCACGGATACCTACTTTAAATTCGTAGTTTGTAGCATTACCATGAGAAAGAGTGTGAACTTTAAATAAGTTTGTAGCTACACCACCAACTTTTTGTGACTTAATGTAAGGAGTTGAAGCTTCAGCGTATGCTTTAGTGTAGTCAACATCTACTTGTTGAAGTGATACTACAACATTTTGACCAGTAGCAAATGATGCTGATTGGAATGTTGAAAAGTTTAAGAATGTGTATGCAGCCTTTGAAGATTTAGGAGCGTATCCATAAACTTTAGTAAGGTAGTTTTCTGAACTTGGATTCATAGAAGCCGAAGTTGCAGTTAAACTTACTAAACTACCTGTTAAAGTCAATAAGAATGAAGATGAACCTGCGGTTGCAAATGCGTCTACCAATGAATTATCAAAATCACCACCAAAAGTATTTGTAGTTGGATGTAATACAGCACCTACCTTTTGACCAGCGGATGATGAAATTACCAAAGCAATCGGTTTTGCAGTATATCCACTTGCACCCAATACTCTAACGATAGTTGCGTTTGGAGCATCTTGCAAATAAGATTGTGCGGTATAAGGAAGATATGAATCTTCGGTCAAACCACCAAACTTTTGTTGAAACTCGTTAAATGATTCTACTCTCGTTGGAACGAAAGCGGGACCCTTGATAGTTTGTCCGATAAGAGCGCCACCAATCTCACCAATACCCTGTGGTAAAAACGAGAGGTCCTTTTCTCTTGTAAAGACGCCTGGACTAACAATTCTTTCAGCCATTATTTTCTCCTAATGTTCTATTTTTGGAATTTTCCTTACTAATAAATACCAAGAAAATTAGGGAAACACGATAATTATTGTTTAGGGATGAAAGTATTGTTTTGTAAATCTACACTACCCTCACCATACTTTTCTTTTAATTCTTGTGCGAGTTTTCCTTCATTTTCTTTTAAAGTGTTGTAACGGCTTATAAGTTGGTCAGTTTCTTCGTTTAAAGATTTATAAATACTCTCAAGTTGGAGTTTTTCTATTTCAATTTCACCCAATCTAGCGAGTGATTGTAAGATGCCTGATTGCAACACATTTACCTTGGTTACTTCTTCTTCGGTAAGTGATATAACTGTTTTTTCCATAATAAAATTTATTTAATATACTATAAATATAGAATTATAAATCATAACTTTCATTCCATATAATTTTACCAACTGAAAATGTTTTTCTCGTATTATTTCTAACACCAGCAAATTCTGGCAGTAGGTATGCTTTTACTTGTAAAGTAATTTCCGACTTTACAATTCGGTCTTCACCCACCTCTTGTAAGGTTTCAAATGTATATGAATCTGCTTTTACTACAAATTTGTATCTATCACCAAAAGAACGACCTTGGAAAAATACAATTTGTTCTACAATCTTATTTACCTGCTCTTGGTAATCACACCAAACAATAGTAGAATATTCTATATTTACATAATCCGGCTTTTCAACTGAATAATATTCTTTTGATGGTTTCTGATTAGTTAAAACTGAAAATTGGTCGTATCTATTGTCTTTGGTATAAGTTCTTTCAAACATTTGACTTGCGTCTTCGGCGTTAATCACCTTTAACTTAGCCATATCCGTATTTGGAGATAGGGAGTTTCTTTTAAATACAATAACTGGTGTTAAAATCATTCCATTATCATCTCTCATAAAGAGGTCTCTTTGAGCTGACTTCCATTTTTCAGGATTAGAATACATCACTGGAATTTGAACTAATTGACCATTTTCCTCTACCATTGGTTTAACATCTCTTTCCAAGAAATCTTTAAACGCAAGGTCAATGTCGTATAAACCAATTGAAATGTTTTTAACATTATCCGTATCTCTACGAACTTGATTGGCTTTGTTTAATATAGGGTCATCTTGAGTTGAACTTTGTGTTTGTCTCAAATCTGGTTTGTTTGGGTCAACTACTCTATAACGATTTGCCATTAGATTCCTGCTGGTATTGTATTGGTTGTGTTATTTGAATTACCAAAACGATTGTCTACCAAATTAAGAGTAGTCTGGCGAGTCATATGCGCTGAACATATAATAGAAAGATTATAACCTTGGTTAATACCACCATCCCAATGTTCGGGGTTTTTACCAGCAAAGAATTGTGATTCGTTTATAGAGTCAACCATAAAATACTCATCGTTCCAACTAATAATATCACCAACTTCAGGGTAAATATTTTTATCATCGTTTAGACTATCACGCAAGAATCTAAACTCAGCAGTTCTTGTGTAATACTGACCAAAATCATCAGAGACTTGTTCGAGTGTACTATACTCAATTAGAGCAGGAATTTTTACAGGATTATAATATACCTTTTTGGTTCCTTCACCATACAAATTGGTATTTGACTCATCTACAACCAACTTAAAGTAGTATACTTCAGTATCAATAATATCGTTAATAAGTTCCTTGTTTAGGGTTCTAAACAAAGACATATCTCTTTGACCTCCAAATAATGCCATTTTCTTACCCTATGTAAATTGGTCTTGGGATTCTTGCAAGTGTAGATTCAAGGAATTCAGCTTCATCTCTCTTGGCTTCCATAAGGGCTCTTTTAGATGTAGCTTCCAACATTTCCTTTAATTGAGTTAGAAGCGCTTCTTTTTCTGCAGCAGCTTCGGAACGAAGGTCACCTCCATCCAATGTAATGTCTGCGCCTGGAATTGGAATAGCAGAGAACTTGGCTCTTACTGCTCCAAGGACTTCTTTAGCCAATGCAAGAGTATATTTGGTAATCCATTGTCTTCCTGCAGAATTGATTGAGGTGTATGATAATCTTTCAAACGGAACATTTGAAAAGTCACTAACCACATTTGAAGCTATGATTGGGTTATTAGCTTCACTATTTAAAGTGTATTCAAAATAAATTTTGGTATTATCATCACCAGAAACAGGAAGTGGAAAAATCTTAATACGATTATTAATCAATTCAAATGAAAATTGAGATTTACGAATTTGGTCGTTGAACTCAATTGCTTGTAATCTTAATATGTCATCGTACATTGGCTGCATCATAAATGATACACCTGGTGAGTAATTACCCCAACCAAAAGTATCCATCATTTGTTGTGAACCAAGACCTGTTCCTACAAAGGGGTCAAAGTATCTTACAATGGCAGGAGGTGCTTGGTGAAATACTTTACGAATGGTAAGTCCATTTGTAACCGAACCTGATTCAAGTGATACAACATTACTATCATTTAGATTGTAAATTTGTTGACCTTCTGTTAAAGTAAATGACGCTGTGTAGTGTGTTAATCTACCACCACTTTTTGCTTCAGTTCCATAATCTTTTGCGAGGTTTACTACCCCCTGCATATTATTATTGATTTGTTTATTAGCAAGAGTGTTATTTAAATTAGAACCTTGTAGAGACAAAAGATTTTCCTTTGCTCTATACTGATTGATTTGCGAAGAATATTCGTTTGCCGCTTCTTCAAAACAAGCAAAAAAGTTAATATCTTGTAATTCAATATCAACAATTGGATAACCCAATCGGGTTGCACACCAATTGGCTACATTATCAGCATCTGATTTAAAGATAGCATCACCATCAAAAAAACCAAATGGTGTTGGTTTAGTTGCGGATGAACCTGTGTAAAAAGACGCAGATATTGAAGAAAACGAACTACTACCTGGCCATATTGGAATTTGAATTGCCATTAACTCTCCTTTTTATACCTCACTATAAAAATAGTATGGTTAATACCTTTCCAAATTATTCATAAATGATACAATAATATAACGTGCTCCAGAAGTAACTGCCCTAGCACCATGTTTGTGAGTTATATTTCCTGGATGAATACCACAATACCCAATAGAATTTTTTATCAGTTTTTTTTGACGCTTGAACCAAGTTCCACCACCCTCATATTCATTAGTATCAGATAATTGTACCAAGCAAGTAATATCGGAAGAATCATGGTGAATTGATAAATGTCCTTGTGCTTCGGGTGTATATTTCGCTAAAAAGTTTTCTGATTTTAAATTGTCCCAACCCCTACCTTCAAGTCCCCAAATATAAATTGTAAATGGCATTACATATCTACGAAGCACTTCCATATATACATCGTGAAGACCAATTACATCTAATAACATATCCGTTGTTGGATAATTTGCGTGGCGGTCAACAGTCCAAGAATTTGCATATTCCGCTTCTTCGCGAACCATAGTGCAAAATTCAGAAGTAAATAGTGGGAATGAGAAAAAATTATCAAATGGTTCATCTGAAATTAAATCCCATTCTTTTGTTTTTGCAGAATATGTAATAAATCGGTCAATCCACGCTTCTAAATTTTCGTGAAAAGAGTAAAGTTCAGGATGTAATTTGTTCATTTTATGAATATTTTCGGTGGCAGATGTTTTAAAATTGCTAGTTTGTTGACAAATATGTAAATCATCTCTTAAAGTGTATGCATTTACATCGGATTCTATAAAACCTAAATCATTACGATTTGGGTGAGGTGAATATGTTGCTATAAAAAATTCATCAACAGGAAATAAATTTTGTTTAAATGGTTTTGATAGTAATTTTTTAATACCAGAGCTGCTTAATAAATATGATTGATTGTTGTATGATGGTGCTGATTTTTTTATCCGAGGTAGTTCAGTTTCAATGTCTTCAAATCCTGGAAGCGTATTTTTTCCAAGAAAAAATAAATCCCAATCGGATGGTAGTGATTTAAAATCATCAACAAGAAATCTATCTAAAACTTGAAAATCTTCTTCAAGAACGAGTATGTTTTCGTAGTTATTTTTTAAAGCATCTTCCCAAACTGTAATGTGAGAAATAGCACATCCCAATTCACCAGGAAGAACATCTCTACCATACCAACCAGTATCAACATTTGGAAGTTTCCAATCTTGATATTTTTTATATCCGTTTTCATTCATCCAATCTTGGGATATACGAGACCCGTTTACTGCTTTGTGAATAACAACCGGAGTTCGTGGGTCTAATTGCAACTTTTTAAGTTCAGACATCCACCTTAATTCTTGGTCAAAATTTTCCTCTAAAGCAATGATATAAACACAATCCAACTTTAAAGATGTATTAGACTCTTCTATAACCCGCATCCACGATTGAAATCTAGCATTCCAATTTTGCTTTTCAGCATATGATTTTGCGTTTTTTAAATTTAAACTTTGTAATGCTGTATTTTTATGTAGATACTTAAATTCATCAAAAAAATGATTTATATCAGACACAATATGTGCTTTACCTTGTAATAAATTTAATAAATTACCAGAATCGGTTGATAAAATTTTAACCTCACCCATCATCATTTCTAATGCTGTAATGCAATAAGTTTCATCGTATTTTGATGGATATAACCAATATTCAGCTGAATTTATTAATTTATAAAGCTCTGATGGTGGTAGGTTATCTAAAAAATGGACACCATCGTAGAACCCTTTATAGTCTTCATACACATCAAGAGCATATGGTGGAGTAGCAACCCATAAAGTTGCATTTGGAATTAATTCTTTTATTTTTGGCCAAATGTTTAATAAGTTTTCCAATCCTCGTTCGGCTGATGAGGTGTATACAAATTTACCGTATTCTTTTTCACTTGGATTTTTTATAAAATCATCAGTATCAATTGCATTTTCTATTACTTTTATTTTACCAAGCATTTGTGGATATTTTTTTTCCAGTTTATTTGCCTGATAATCTGAAACTGCAATTATATTTGTTAACCGTGGGTCTTCTAAATAATCAATTCCATTATTTTCAAGAGTCAACCCATTCCAATATGGATAAAATTCCATATTATGAATCCAAAAATAAGAAGATGTGTATGTTATATTACTTTCTTCAAGCTCTTTTATATAATGAATATAATTTATAGCAATTACAACATCAAAGTGCTCACCTTGGTGATGCTCTTTTAATTCTTGATATGTTAAATAATTAACTCCTTGAGTATATGTTGATTCAACATTACCCGTAATCATAACGGAATGTCCATTATTTGAAAATTTATGGGCCAATTTTAAAACACAATATTCGGAACCACCCAAACCCTTACTCAACCAGGTATTAATATTAAATGGTTCTTTTTGATAACCAACTACAAATAAAACTTTCATAATCCCTCTACAATATAATTTAAAACTTGTTCTCTTTCATAATATCTCGTTCTATCCATCCAATTTTGAAGGCGATGTGCTCTACCTTCAACCTCATTCCATACCCAATCTTCTTTTCCTAATTCAAGAATTCGTTGATGAATAAATGGGTCATAATAATCTTTAATTAATCTTGCCCTTCGGTTTATATCAGTTGCGTTGTTATCTACCGTAGAATTTCGGTTGTTATATTGAACATATAACATTTTTTTTAGGTGAATCATCCGTGTTTCTAAAAATGTTTTTACAATCAACTCATAATCATCAGCTACTGATATATTCCTACTATGTCCTCTTATTTTATGATAAGTATCTCGGTTCCAAACCCTACAATGATTTGGCATTCCTATATTAAACCTAATTGTTTTTGGATTAATATCAGGATAGTGATGAGTTAACCAAGTATGACCATCAAACTCTTCCCAAGTATGACCTGCGTATGCCCAATCAAATGGATTTTGAGGATGACCATACCAATCATTGCCAATACGACCATATTGTCGTGGCGTTCCATCTTCATAAACCTCGGTTACATCGGTATAAATAAACCCAGCATCTGAATATTGTTTGCTTGCATTTAAAACATCTTCCAAACAAGTGGAGATAAGAACATCATCGTGGTCTAATTCAAATAACCACTCACCATTACATAACATAGCTGCTCTATGCTTTACCTCACCAACATTACCTGCTGAATTGGGTGATGTTCTATAAACATTTACTCTATAATCTTGGCTTGCAAGTGTTTTTAAATATTCAAATGTTTTATAATCACCTTCAGGTGAATCATCAACAACTACCCACTCCCAATTTGGATAAGTTTGATTTTTTAAAGACTCATATGTTCTGAAAATCCGTTCGTTTGTTTTATATGTTGGGGTAAATACTGAAAGGATTGGCGTTTGGTTATTTGCATATACTTCTTTTTGAGATTTACACGCCCAAAATGTAGACTGACATACTATATCATTTGCTAATATATTATCTGGTGGAATAACATCATAGTTTAAAATTTTACTTTTTATTATGATATGATTTGATAATTCATAAACTTCATCAAAACCATCACCGATTAAAATTATAATATCCGGCCGGTGAGTTGCAAATTGTAGTTTAAAATTGGTAGATGATTCGTATGAATATAAAATTACATTTTCATACAAATTTTCTTCCCAATAAACATCAGATTGAATCTTAATCTCACCAAATCTATCCCACCCATAAATAAGAGCGGTTGGCAAACTTGTTTTCATAAATTATCTATATGGTTCTCCACCAACCCAAAGAACAAATGACTTACGAGTTCCCTTGGTTACAGGCGTAACTCGGTGCAAAAAGAATGATGGGAAAATAACAGCAGCTCCTTGAACTCTCGGAGCCCAAGTTTGACCAGCGCCTAACATAAATTGTAAATCACCACCCTCATATTCATCAGGTTGTGATAATTGAACAGTGACCGAAACTTTGCGTTGAGCTTGAATACCAATACCACAATCCATATGCCAATCATACTGACCACCACCTTCATAGTATTCAGTATATTGAATTTGTTCTCTCATATGAGTCAAATCAAATTTCCACATACTATTGTTTGCTTCAGAAATCATAGTTCCAAGCTTATCGTAAACCCATTCCCAATCTTCGTTTTGAGGACACCATTTAATTGATGATTTACGATATTCGCTTTCTACTCGTGATTTATCCAACTCACCAACGCCTGCGGCTTCAAATGGTAAATTGGAAGTCATTTGTTCAATTCTAGCCAATTCTTCAGAAGTAAATCCATTTTGAAACCAATAGTAATTGGTATGGTCTGCTGAAAATCGTGATGGGTCTTGATTGAATATAAATTTCTTTTCCATAACAAAACTTATTTTTTAAACTTTATTATAAATATAGATTACAACTTTAATTAATACGAACCTGAGCGATATAATTCTACAATAAATAATTTATCTCCACTTGTCCAACCATATGGTTTAAATAATAGTTTTTGAATAGTATCGTTCCATTCAAAAAATCCACCATCAAGTTGATTTCCTTTTTCACCTTGTGTACCAAAATCACCAGTTTGTCCGTTGAAACCTTTAGCACCTGCAGCTCCTTGAGCACCTGTAGCGCCAGTTGAACCTTTTTCTCCAGCTTGGCCTAAAAATCCCTTGTCACCTGCCGCTCCTTGAGCGCCTGTAGAACCTTGAGCTCCCGTAGCCCCTATAGCACCTTTAGCACCTGCCGCTCCTTGAGCGCCAGTAGAACCTTGAGCGCCTTGAGCCCCTTGAGCGCCCGTAGCACCTGCAGCTCCTTGAGCGCCAGTTGAACCTTTTTCTCCAGCTTGGCCTAAAAATCCCTTGTCACCTGCCGCTCCTTGAGCGCCAGTAGAACCTTGAGCGCCTTGAACCCCTTGAGCGCCCGTAGCACCTGCCGCTCCTTGAGCGCCAGTAGAACCTTGAGCTCCCGTAGCCCCTATAGCACCTTTAGCACCTGCCGCTCCTTGAGCGCCAGTAGAACCTTGAGC
>ERZ807358.43-NODE-43-length-12321-cov-3.331673_pt1 | contig 12321 bp, 8 predicted proteins | sample MGYA00521254_ERZ807358 | MGnify/ENA primary metagenome ERZ807358 (study PRJEB31431, sample SAMN03801314) | freshwater metagenome | biome: Freshwater; feature: Lake; material: Water | place: Canada:St Catharines | collected 2012-08-09 | depth 1 m m ...
CTATCCATCCGCGAACGTCGCCAAACTAATCGCCGAAGGCGATTAGTTTAAAACGTGCTAACCACCCTCAAAATCCCATCCCTCCACCCATCCATCCGCCTATCCATCCGCGAACGTCGCCAAACTAATCGCCGAAGGCGATTAGTTTAAAACGTGCTAACCACCCTCAAAATCCCTCCGTCAAAAGCATGGTGCCGCCTGCACCGCGCGAATGCAACCAGCCCGCGCGCATCGCATCGCATCGCAAACAATCCGCGCACCGTGCAGCGCGCCGCCCGCACCGATAACCAGCCCGTAGAGGTCCGTGTATCGCATCCCGTACAACGACCGCGCATCGCCCTCCGCGGTCCGCACGCTTCTCAGTACTTTGCGCTGGTTTCGTTTCGTTTGGTTCGTGGTACTAACTTTTCCAAAATTCAATATATATACATTTTTATTTTCCAAATTTTCATGGCTCATCCGTCATACTGGTTAAGATGTGAAAATCTGATCTGTGGTCCCCGGTTCGATTCCGGGACCAGTCGGGTTATCGTTGTTGGTCCGCGGAGACGTCCGTGCTGCAATGATGATTTCACGACAGCAGAAAAGTGACATGTCTTGACCTGCCGAATAGTCTGTCTGGTCCGCGGAGACGTCCGTGTTGCATGACAGCGAGGATTCCTCAATTCGTGCCTCTTCATCTACGAACCACACGGTGTGAAAACCGTGCGTTGGTTTTGTTCTTTCTCACGTTACCTTGTTCGTAGGTGAAGGGAGAACCCTTTTATTAAAAAAATAAAAAAATTATATATATAAAAAATTAAAAAAATATATTATGTTCGTGTATTTCGTAACTTTCGTGACTGACTTCGTGTATTACGTGCCGGTCCTAACACATCTTCAACTTGTTTCATGGCTTTACGCGCCTCTGTTCGTGTCATGTCTTCATTCCTTATCAGTTTGTTAATTGATTTGTACTTGTTAGTACTCTTCTCCTCTCGTTTCACTCTATCAGTATTAATAACGTCTGTCATATTTACAACTTGTAGTAATTCATGCGGTTTATATCTTCTTCGTTTAACATTTCCGTCAGAGTCTTTAACCTTAAAAGAATATCCAATACGGTCATGTACCTCATATAACTCTTTTGAGAATTGTGCGCTTCCTTTGTCAAATTTGTTCTTATTCTCTAAAACCCGGACAGTATCACCAATTCCAAGCGTCAATTTATTAAATAACCTATCATTATTTATAGTATCTTTCATATTTTGTATATTTTGTTCATTGGTATCGTTCCAAACTTGGTTTGGTGTCTTACCCTTGATTCCGCGATGGGGTGAATCATTATACATATTAATAATTGATTGTATTATATTTGGTAAATTTCCAATTTTACCTATACTTTCTCTATATTTCTTTATATTTTCTTTTAATGTTCTTGTAAATCTGTCTATAATTCCTAGTTTGTTTCCTGTTGTAAAGTGATTGTCAGCGGCAACGCTTGTATCTACTCTAATTCCTTTTTCCTTATTTAATGTAATAAATTCTTTACTTGCAAATTCAGAATCGCCTTCGATGGCTTCAACACGATCTACCTGACTTAAAAATTTCTTGTATGCTGTAACTATCTTGGTCATGTTTTTATAACCTGATATAGGATAACAAAAAGCCTTACGACTCATTATATCAATAAGTAATAAGAAGGGCTTTAGTGTTTGTCCTATTTTATAATACATTATATCTATTTGAAATGTACGAGGTTTAGCCGTAATCTTGAGGTTGATGCCTTTTAACTTTGTATTTACTTGTACAACTTCTTGAGTATTTAAAAAATTCTCAATACCTTTCTTATTCAAATTTGGGTACTTCTGTTGAACTTTACTTATAAAATATGCCTTGGTACCTCCTACAGATTCATCAAATATTTTTTTTAATTCTTTAACATCTAAGTCTTCAGTCTTTACTTCTGTTTTAATTTTCATTATATATATATAAATTATATATATATATAATTTTTTTAACAATATCAATCAGCCCTTTATTTCCGATTGTTATTATATGTTTAATGGTATTGTTGAAACGCCGTCTGGTAATACTTGGCGCTTATCGTAATAGTAACTCAGACCTTTCTTATGTTGTATATATGTAATCATTTCATTGTTAATTACTCGGAAACCTTTATTAATACACATATCTTTTACATTATTAAATAATACGTTGTGAAATCTATCTTTACTTATTTCGTTTTGATTTTTCTGAATACCTTTACATGAATATTTATTATAATTTTCACCTTCTACAAAATATAATTTAGAACACATAGCATACATAGATTTACCTTCAAATTCTACTTTAAATAATCCCGGAGTTCTTTTGTTATATGCTTTTAGTTCTTTAGTTGTCTCATTAGGGAACCAATTATATTTATCTTTTTCATATTCTTCTTTCATGTGTGGTTTAATCACGTCTTCTAACTTATCACCTGATAAAGCTAAATACGCGCTATCTGTATCCATCTCTATGTATTGGAAGTCAGATCTATCTACATATTTATCTAAACAATCATAGTAGAACTGTAACATACGTAATTTAGCCAACTGATATACAGCGCAACCGATTTGTATAGGAGTATCCATAATAATTTTATGTTTTCCAGCCATTACTTCAAATCTATTATCGCTTAATTCTTCAAGATCTTTAAAATGTGGATCGTTGATACGCTTACTAATTTTATCAAGTCCGCAAAAACTTGTAGTAGTGTGTTTTTCTTTGTCCATAACTGTACGACCATATAGAGCATTTCCGATTAATTTCATAGTTTCCGCAATAATAGCCATGTCTTCATCTACATCGCCAGCACGGCGAGCGTTTGCAATATTGTCAGCAATTCCTTTAAAACATTGTTTGGGTGTGTATGTGATAGCCTGATAAAATTTAGTAATTTCTAACCCATGTTCTAAATACCATTTTAACAAAGGAGTATATAATAATATTTTATCTCCTTTCATAGAACCTATTAGTTTTCTTGATTTCTTTATAGGTATGTTATTTTCTATACAATAATTATTCATATGTTCGCCGATAACTTCTTTGGTTCCGTGAATATCAATATTCTTAAAGATTGGACACATTTCCGAAAAGTGATCATATAAATTATCAGGTACTTTAATATCACATTCAACATATCCGAATAATTTATCACTAATAACATCTTCTTTCAATTGTTTTAAGTCATATTCATTTATCTGTTTATAATCACCGGTTGGCATGACTTCAGAAATCGCCCATAAATATAGGGCATTGGCATCATACCCGACTACATTTTTACATATTTTACCTCCTCTAATACGTGTTTTATCTACTTCATGGAAGCGATGGAATATAATAGACGGACCACCAACAATATTTTTTTTTAATAAATAAAATAGTTCTTTGTCTTCTTCTTTGAATAATGAAAATTTCTCTTCAGTACATGTAAGTAACATCTTATAAGCCAATCCTGGAAGACTAATAGCGTCTTTGAACATGTCTAATCCTTTTTCACGGTAAAAGACAAACATTTTATTAATTGCTTCAACCATAGGTATAACATCACAATTATTATACCATCTCAAAAAATCCATCATTGTGTTCATTTTGTTTTCTTTCCATACATCTTTACAATATTCATAATCTTTCATATCAATATTTTTACCTTTAAGACTGCTATACCATTCATTATATGGTGGTAAATGATCTTGATATAATTTATCATATTTGTCTAACCACTCATAAGGAAAAAATCCCTTAGTCATAGTACATTTGTACGCCTTTAGCCATTTATCTAGAGAAACACCAGCGGCAAGAAAGTTCGCAACATCTAAAAATTTAAGGGTTTTACTGGTGATTACTCTATACATACTATTTGTTTTTAGTGGTGTTACTTCTTCTTTATCAGGTTTATCATATTTTGTTAATGCTCCTGATAGATACATTTTCATAATATTCGCATCATATTTGGCACTGTTAAAACCTACTACTGGTACTTCTTTTAACCACTTCATAAATTTAAAATATTTTTGTTCAGCCTTATTTTTGTCTTTTTCATGTATAGCCATATCTATTTTTTTATTAAGATAATCTAATACCTTTTCATATTTTTTTATATTTATTTCATATGCTTTAGCTGACATATCAACCAAAGTTTTTACAAATATATCAATTAATTCTTTTACATTATCATGACAGACAAATATAGGTTCTTTATCATAACCCGGAATATTTGAAAATAAACTAAAACTAACAGGTAAATGTTTATTTGTAAAGGATAATGTTTCAGTTCTTTTATCTTCAATCTTACTTAATATAGTCTCAAAGTCATAGGTTATATAAAAATCAAAAAATTTATTTTCTTGAAATTGTTCAGGTAAATCCTCAAATATATTTTTAGTTTTTTTACAGTATCCACCGATAAATTCATGTTTGCAAAATTCCCCACATGTTTTTTCATGTCTATGACAAGCTGTACTATTACTCCATAATTTACCACATCTTGAACATTTGAAAGAACTTACAAAATTTTCAAATTTTTTAATATAACAAAAATGGTTATCATGTCTAAGTAAATATAGTACATCATCATAGTTATTTACACTTCTTCTGTCAATTTGTGTTACTCCTTTTTCTTCTTGTGTATATATATTGATATTAATTTTAAAATGTAGTTCAATCTTATCAATCTCATCTTCCGCCTTTTCGTATTCCGATTCATCTACTTCAGCATTCATAAATTTCTTATATTCAAGATATTTAACACCCGCATAAGATTCATCATATTTTTTACCATAAAAATTATTATACAATTCTTTTGATGGTGTTTCTAATCTTCTATAATCTTTCTTTTCTGGGTTCATGTAAGCGGCTAAACATCTCCAAAAACAAAGATTGTCTTTTAGATTTTCGAACTTTACTATATTCTTTTCGTTAGAACCTTCATAAAAATGTAATGGTAAGCTGACAGCATAACCAATAGTTGTACCTAATAAAAATGTTGTTATTTCATAATCGATATATTTTACGAATACCCATTCTGTGTTAGGTCTTTTTATATTTTTACCTTCTTCTAATTTTGTTTCTACATCAGTAATTATGTTTTTTAAACTTGTATTATTACTAATTGTTTGAGGATATTCAAATAATCTGTTGTTATATTGTCCATCAAAGTATTTGAACTCATAACCTGTAACTTCAATTCTTCCATCTTCATGTCTAAATATTATAGGTCTTTTTAAAATATAGCCAAATGAAATATTAAATTTATATGCTGTTGATTGTTGTCTATATAAATCTGTTATTGTTTGTTGGACTTCTTCTACTCCTTGCCATTTATAATAGTATTTACTTTTTAATTTAGGTGCAAATTTATCAAATCTTTTTTCTTGTTTATAATTTTTATTCTCAGGTAGTTTATAATTTATTTCTTTAAGATAGTCGTCTATATTCCATCCCATTACTGTTTCATCATCCATATTGTCTATTTTAAATTGTTCAAATTCTTCTTGTGATTTTTTAACAAATTTATCTACCTGTTTAACATTTTTTTCTACTTTAGCAATATCATTCAAATCTATACCGTAATTTTTCATTTCAAAGTATTTTGTCGTTAATGCGTTGATTAATTCAACTTTATCTTTAAAATCGCGTGACTTTTTATTAAGTATTTGTTTCATAAAGCGTGAAGCAATACTTCTATTTTTAAAACCTGTTATAGCTAATTCGGCTTTAGTGAGTTTTGAAATTTGAACCATTTTTTTATATATATATTATAACATAAGATATTAATTTATCTTTAACCCAATTTTTTATAAATTATTATTTAAATAATTTATAAAATTAACTTTCTATAGTATTTATTTAGAAGTTTTTTTTTATTTTTAAATTTCTACAACTTGTTTAGAATCATAATAAGTCTTATTATTTTTCTTACATTTTTGTAAATAGTTTGAGTATTTCACAGGATCATTTTTAACAGTGTTGTGGTAATATTTATTTACTCTGTCACGGGCTTGTTGTTTGACTTTTTCAGCATATGCAATCACCTCTTCATGCGTCATTTCAGCAATATCAATTTTTTTGGGCATGTTAATTATAATATATAATAGATATTTTTTTAAGTCTTTTATGTTAAATATGATTTTTTATAGTATTTTTTTTAATAATTTTATTAATTCTCTTCATTGCCTGTTCGTATGTTGGATACAACCACAAATAATGGAAGGACCAAAAGCCCGCCGTATTTGGATCACTCCAATTTTCACCTCGTCTGTGTCTGCTGATGTAAGCCCACTTTCGACGCTCATCTAAATGTCCTTCTGTATAATGCTGAAATGGATGCATTCCAAAATAAATTTTTTTATTATCATTAGTAATTATATAAAACTTTTTTGCAGGTCTATCACTAGGATAAGGAAAATACTTTTTAAATTCCATTTATATATATTATAAATATATATTATATATTATATATGTTCGATAAAAATAAATTGCTTGATAAATGCGAGGCAATGACCCTACTATGTACTAAAGCATCGTCTCATTGGGCGTTTATTAAATTTTGCTTTAATATTCCTTTAGTGGTTACTAGCAGCGCTATGGCTATATGTAATTCTATTAGTGAAGACGCCAACACAATGAAAATACCTAATATTGTTGTTAATGCTGTAAGTGTATTAATTATGTCATTAAACAATAGTATTAAAGCAGGTGAAAAATTTGAAACTTTTAAAAAATTATCTACCCAATTCATGATGTTATCTCAAGAAGTTGAAGGAATTGAAGAAGATATAACAAAAGAGAAAGCTGATATATTAGTATTAAAATATGACAACTTAATCGCAGACTGTAGTTTTGAAGAAATACCAGAGAAATATAAATTATTAGTTGCCGCTAAGTATTCAGAAGCAGATCGACACGTCCCAATTCAAATAAACGGAACTATTGGTAATGTAATAAAACGAGTAAATGGGCAAAATTACGAAATTAAAAATAATATAGTATAAACATTGAATGATAGTTATTGACGGTTATTGACTGTTATTGATAGATTCCAATATTGATAATCTATTTTTTAAATTATTAATCTCTTCTCTTTGTTCCATAATTAATTTATATAATTCTTGTGTTGCGCAGACATTGAGAGTATAAATATAATTTTTATCTAAATGGTGTAAATCTTTTATTTCATAACCTTTTACAAATACTTCATCTCTATCTATATCTTTATCTATTACAAAATAATCATTATATATTTCTTTTATTTTATATCTTCCTCCGCTTCCTTTTTCTGTGTCTGTTATTATAACTTCAGTATCAATTTCTAAATCTAAAGGAATTGAACAAATTATATTTCTTTTATTATATACAGAACAATTTTTATAAATATTAGGTACAATCCCCGTACTTTTTGTTATTGCTTCTGGTATTACTTCGTCGATTTGTTGCGCAATAAATCCGATGATATCACAATTTTTATTTTTTTCATATTCTATATAGTTATATTTTTTAGGTTGTACTAATAATATTTTTTGTAATCCTTCAACATCATCAATATCTCTAATATTTTTTTTAATTCTCGTGTCACTTAAACTGGAATATCCGTAAGACCTAAATCTCCCAGTATTTTCAAAATAACCAATCATTGCGTCATCGTAGGTTCTCCTCCATTCATGCATTCTTGCTTCAAATCCACCAGATTGACCGCCGCTATAGTATGTTATACCATCACCCGAAAAATAAAATCTTCTATTTCCTCCTACGTCTGTATTCCATGCATTAACCATAAAAATTAGCGGTTTATTAAATTGAATAAAACCGTCCCATGATAATGTAATATATGAATCATTTGTTGATGCGTTTGTTGTGTTATCTGCTACAGTATTAAGGCAAAAACACAAATTATGGCGACTGTACGAACTCATTGCTAAAGCTATAATGGCGCTTTTGGAAGCTTGCAGAGGATTACCAGTAAAAGGTGTAGCAAAATATAATCCTATACTTGAACCTTCATTACTAGAATAAATATAAGTATTTCTTAAATTAGAATTACCACCGACGGTTAAATTACTTTGAACATTTGTAGCACCGACTGACGTAATTGTTGAATGTGAATATAATTGACCAGCTGCGAAATCTAAATGAGTGGTCTCTGCTATGTCTCTCAATCGTACCCACGCATCTGGTCTCACTATTCGAAATGCTCCACCACCTCCTAAACCTTGTAAAAACCCACTACATAAAATATTACCACCAACATCTAATTTTTGAGTTGGAGCAGTGTTTCCAATACCTACATTATTAGCAGTATCAACAGTAATACCCGGTTTTATTGTTGTTGATGATCCAGATTGTAAATGAACTTTATTAGAACCTCGTAAAATTATATCATTTTGAGAGAAAAATGGAGCATTTGTGAGATCTAAAAATATATTCCGCGATAAACCACTATTCAAAGTACCTGCAAAATAAAATTGACTTGAAGTACCTATTGAACCATTGCTTTCTATATTCCCTCTAACGTCTAATTTTATACCAGTTGTAGGAACAGCCGTTCCAATACCAATATTATTAGCTGTATCAATCACTAAAGCAGCACCACCTACCCCAGATTGTAATAATAATTTACCACTACCACTTCTTAAAACAATATCATTTATAGCAGCACTTGTTGAATAATCACCGTTAAAGCCTGCACGTCCTAAATTACAACTAGTACCACCCCAATAAAGACTCGTTGAAGTATTTGCTAAATTTATATTACCGCTAGTTACAATATTACCTGATACATCTAATGAAAACCCTGAAGTTATAGATGTTTTACCTACACCAATTTTTGAACCTAAAATATCACCTGTTACATCTAATTTTGAAGATGGATTTGTTTTACCAATACCAACATTATTACTGACATCAATCACTAAAGCAGCCGCACCTGTTCCAGATTGTAATAGTAGTTTATTAGAACTTCTCAATGTTACATCATTTATTGCTGCAGATGTACTCCAATTTTGCGCAGCGGTGGCTCTTCCTAATAACGACGTTGAACCAGACCAAGAAAAAGCTCTGGCTGAAGCCCCGTCTAAATAAATTGACGCTCCCGATAAACTCATCACACCAGTCGTAGCATTTACAGTAAAACTAGTATCAGGTTTCACACCACCTAATATAGTACTTGTTGCTATTGGTAAAGTATAAGGAGCTGCAACATCAAATCTATTAGTCCCAGTATTCCACGTCATATTTGTACCAGCTGATGTACTTAAAACTGTTCTTACGTTTGTGTCTGTGTATGAAGGAGGAACTGATACGTCAAATTTATTGGTCCCAGTATTCCATGTCATATTTGTACCAGCTGATGTACTTAAAACTGTTCTTACATCTGTGTCTGTATATTGTGTTAATTCTGTGCCATCTCTAAAAAATTTATTTGCATTAATATTTCCGCTAACATCTAATTTATAAGTTGCTGATGGATTTGTTTTACCAATACCAACATTATTTGAGGTATCTACACACATTGCAATAGGATTTGTGGATGCTCCTGATTTTATAATTATTTTGTTATTGCTTGATAAAACTAAATCTCCAACTCCTGCACTACTTGAATAGGTACCGGCAGTATTTGCACGACCTATTAATGTATTAGTAAAACCAGACCAAAAAAACGAAGTATTCGCTGATGAAGATAATGAAACAGTTCCATTTATTTGTAAAGCAGCTCCAGAACTAGATGGGTTTGTTAAACCAATACCAACTTTTCCATTATAATATATTTCAGAACCTGTTGTTGTCCATTGAGAAAAACTAACAGGAACATTATTTACAAGATATGCGCTAGCATTTATATTTCCTGAAACATCTAAATTTTCATTAATATCAACAGAACCGTTAAATAATGTAAATTGAGCTCTACTAATCGCGTAACCTGTAGAGCGTAAAAAATTACTATTTAAATAATCTAAACTGACGGCACTTGAACCTAAATTATAGAAAGAAGGATTAAAATTGATACCTGGAAAATACTCAGTAGGAGGAGTAGCAGAACTCATATTTAATTAATTAATATATAAAATAATAAATATATTATTTTTTTCTAATTTAAATATATATATAAAATGTCTTATAATTTAGTTATAAATTCGTCAAATGTAGTTAATAGTCTTAATAATCAATATAGATACGATTTTATCAATGGTAGTTTTGAGATACCGGAAAACGCTGAAATTATGATTAGTAGCCTACAGATCCCCTATAGTTGGTATAACATCAGTACAAGATATAACAATAGAAATTTTAATATATATTGGCCTACATCAACTGTTCAAACCATAACTTTAACCGATGGAGGAAGTGGTTATGTAACAGCTCCAACTATTTCTTTTGGTATGCCTCTTGCCAGTATTCCTATAACTTCTGGTGGATCAGGTTATATAGCATCGCCTACTGTAAATATTACTGGAGGAGGAGCAACTACTAATGCTGCTGCTACTGCTATTATATCCGGCGGGGTTGTGACAAATATTATAATTAACAATCCTGGGATTGGTTATACATCTCCGCCAACAGTGACTTTTACACCTGTAAATGGAGGTACAGGAGCAACTGCAGGTACAGTTGTTTTACATTCAGGTTCAGGTGCTGCAGCTACTTGTACAATTGCTAATGGTGCTGTTTCAACTGTTACAATAACTAATGCAGGTACAGGTTTCTCTGCTATCCCTTCAGTTATTTTTAATGGGACTAATACAACACCAGCTAAAGCAGAAGTGTCAATTTATAAAAAATATCATGTTGTACTTCCCGAAGGTTTTTATACAACTACTAGTCTGAACGCTTATTTACAAAACTTTAGTATAGAAAATGGGTTATATTTAATAGAAAATAGTACTCAAAATTATATATATTATATAAGTGTTGTATATAATGTAACGTATTATGCCAATCAAGTCGTTTTAAAAACAGTCCCTACATCTTTACCCGCAGGTTTTACAGCTCCTGGAAATTGGGCAGGTTATGCTACTTCTGCACGTACTCCATATGTAGAAATATTATCAGATAATGATTTTGGTAAATTTTTAGGATTTAAAACTGGTAACATTGGTTTTAATAAAACAAGTAATTATTCGGAAAATTCTCCCATTGCTCCGTTAGGTTCAAACGTTAATTCACTTGTTATTAAATGTAATTTAGTTAATAATAATGTATCTAGTCAGACGGATATTGTAGATAGTTTTGCAATAAATGGAACTTTCGGATCCAATTTAAATTTTAATAATAATATTGAAAAATGGATTCGACTAAACGCGGGACGGTATTATTCATTTATTGTGTCTATTGTTGATGAGAAAATGCGAGATATTCAAATTCTTGATAATAATATATTAATAAATTTCATTATAAGAACCAGAAAATAAAATCTCTAGTTATATTATTATATATAGTTTATGTCATACCAGAAAAATTTACGATACGCTTTAATGAGCGGTCAAGCAATTAGAATGAGAGGGCAAGGTATAGTATTAGAACCACTTTCTAATATTGCATATCATCCAGTTCATTCTGTCTCAACTATAACAGGTACTATTAGAGATAGACCATCTGTAGATAGAGCTGAAACAGGCTCTAAAACTAAAAAAAAATCATCTAAAAAAACATCCAAGAAAAAAGGATCATTTAAATCTTTAAAATTTAATTTCTAAATAATATAATATATATGACTGATAAAATTATTAATTTTTATGACAAATTAGGATTAATAAAAAATTCTAATTTGCCAAAGACATGGAAGAAACACCACATATATAATAACTCTATGATTTTATGTCTAGGCGGTACAGGTTCCGGCAAAAGTAACGCTCTAGTAAATTATATACAACGATCATCCGGAGAATTTTATAAAATTATTATCTGTTCTTTCTCAACAACAGATGAACCATTATACAAGATGTTAGAAGGTAAAAACGTTGAATTAATTAATGATATCGAAGAAGTACCATCATTATCTGATTTTGACGACAAAAACAAAGATAAACCAAAATTAATAGTATTTGACGATTTTATAAATCTATCTAAATCACAAATGAAACCAATAAATGACTTCTTAATTAGTGGTCGTAAGTTTGGTTTTACCTGCTGGCTCATGGCGCAGGATTATGCATCTGTACCAAAAGTAATAGTACGTAATATTAATTATTTTATTCTTTTTAAAATTAATGATAACATTTCATTAAATAACATTATACGTAATCATAATATAGCTGATGTTGATTCAGCTATTATAAAATCAGCTTGTAATGTATGTACTAATAC
>ERZ807358.44-NODE-44-length-12317-cov-4.547141_pt1 | contig 12317 bp, 33 predicted proteins | sample MGYA00521254_ERZ807358 | MGnify/ENA primary metagenome ERZ807358 (study PRJEB31431, sample SAMN03801314) | freshwater metagenome | biome: Freshwater; feature: Lake; material: Water | place: Canada:St Catharines | collected 2012-08-09 | depth 1 m m ...
ACTTAGCAAGGATGAGTGAAAAAAATAGATATATACCTAAATCAGAATAAGATGACAGAAAGAGTCGACTAAGGTTGGCTCTTTTTTACTGTACGCTTGGACTAATTAGTATCCGTAGGAATGTTAATGTTTACGGGTACTGCAGAAGAATATATAGTATACGAATACAAAGAATACAACATATAGAGATATAAGTAATATGTATAGTATAAGTATAGCATAAGCATATAAGAGAGTATATACATGTACGTATAAATGTTCTCTATTACCCAGGCGTTTCCATAGGAAAACCTATAGACGCTACTACAGGGTAGAAATTGAGGATAGAGTCTAGTATGATCTCCCGCTCCCCGTTATTTTTAGTTTGTATTCAGTAAAAGTACTAGTCGTATATTTAGATTGATTTTTAAATTTAGTGTCTAGTAGCATCAGCTCGGGAAGGTTATATATCTCCCTGCCTGTCCTTCGCGTTTTAATGGGGCATATGCTCTTTATTACCCAGTCAATGGATATCTAGCATATTCGAGGCCCTAGATGTTCTTAAACGAACTAAAAGGGGCTATCCTATTTTTAGTCCAATATGTGTTATTTTTAGATGAATTGACCTTCTCCCCCCGTCTATTTTTAGAAGCATTGGGTTTATTTTTAGTTGACTCTATATATAGTGATTCTAATGCGTTTATTTTTAGATGGATATAGTCTATTTTTAGTCCAATATGTGTTATTTTTAGACGATTTTTAGTGTGTATGCGTATATCTATTTTTAGATGCGGGTTATTTTTAGGTGCTGTATTTAGGTTTTAGTTCGGTTTCCTAGCTATTGAGCGTAAACATAATCCGTAACTTTTAGCTCGATCCGGTTGGATTCTCGCAGTATGTTTCATATAATATAAGAGTAAAAAGGAAATGATTATGCCTTTAGTAGGATATATAGCAATTGGATTGATAGCGTCTTTGTTTGCCTTAGGCATTTGGAATGACTTCATCCGACCTAGAAAGTAACGTTAGAAGGGATCCGGTGTTTGCTGGACCTTCACTATATAGTTCCAGGTTGTAACCACAGTCGATGCTCTCTGTTGGCGGCTCGATGAACACCTCAACCTGGATCGCATTCGCTGGACCTGGTTTCTCTCTCTTATTTCCCAGGCGTGCACGTAGGGAGTCGTAATGGCTCCCTTTTTTACAGTTCAATCGATGGTTTAAGTTCAATCGTTGCTTTAAGTAGATTAACCCAATCTAGTTCAATCGATGGTTTAAGTTCAACCAACGGTTTAAGTAGATTTCCATAGATATCATTTATAAGGATCCAACTTTCCATAAAAACATTTTATGAAACTTTTTTTGCCAAAATGCTTGACACGCACGGATATTTTGCTTATCTTTATATTATAATAAAAAATAAGAGATATGAAAAAGAACCGTTATTTAGTTAAAGTATTTGGAATCCAGGGCCGAGCTGTCAATGATGTTGATCTGCAATGGATCGTAACAGAAATTTCAGGCCATCATGCAATCCGATCAGTTAAGGAGCAATTGCAATGGTCACGTAAGTTAACCGACTTTGAGATTGCACAATATTCATTTAGTGCTGATTATTTAGAATCTGCATAAAAAACTTTTATGAAACTTTTTTTGGAAAAGACTAGGATCCTATCCTAAAAATGCTTATCTTTATATAAATTAAAAATAAGAGATATGAAGACACTTAGAGAAAAGCAGGAGCATGCATTGCATTATGTATGTGGACTTGATTTTGACACGCTTAAGGCAATGTCAGATTCAGAAGTTAATCAGTTATTTATAAAGCATTTAAAAAATATATAAGAGATGAAAAAGACAGCAAATTTAGCAACACAATTAAATGGATTCGCAAACGGAGTGATCTTAGACCCGCAGGGCAACAACACAGACTGTTTCAATTTCTATGATTGGTTCTGTAAAGATTCTAGCTTGGAACGTAAATCATGGAATTTAATGAAGAAGGTAAAGACGTTCCTTAAACATAATCCGGATATTGATTTATTAACGCATTACGTGTTCTTTAAGAACAATTGTCCATTGAATGGCCCAATGTATGATGATTTTAGAATTTGCAACGTTGAGACAAGCGATGTAGTATATACAGTAATTCCTAAATGTGGCCATTCTGGGTTAGCTGAAATATGGGGACGTGAAAATGGCTTCGAAGGCCCTATTAAGACAGCTGAAACTTTTTCGAAACTTTTTTCATAAAAGATTAGGTTCGCATTCTGAAAATGCTTATCTTTATATTATAATAAAAAATAAGAGATATGAAAAAAGAAATTAAAACACAGTACGGAATCCAAATCGTTAAACCTTGGAGCAAAGAGATGTATGCACACAATGAGATGGTTGCAGAAGCAGTCCGCATATTAGTAACTCAACGTTGGGAGAATGAATTAAATGCATTTGAAGAAACATTGGGTGAGTTTGCTGAAGATGTAGAATGGATCTCTGAAGCACCTAAAAGCTTAAAGGACATACAACGAGCCATTACATGTTACGGGTTTGGTTATGGCTATGACGTAGAGCGAGTATCTCGCATAGTAGAGCAAGAGTTAGAAGATGCTCCATTATACCGTCTCAATGAGATAGCAGAAGAGTTAGAGTTAGATTTGAAAGTAGGGTTTGTTGGCTTTAATTAGCCAGCAAACTTTTCTATATTATATAAATTAAAAAATAAGAGCAATGATAAATTTAGATAAAGCAATATTGATTGGAGAAGGCAAATGGGTTAATGATGTAGCTCATCAAGTATATAAACAAGATGATAGTTACTACGTAGTTACAATTGTTGATCACCAAAATAAAGAAGTTATAGAGGAATTGACTGTTGAAATCGAAGAGAAAGATATCAATCAATATATCTAAAAAAAAGCTGCTAAAAAGCTTGTTTCCTATCAGAATAAACCTTATCTTTAAGTATTATAAAAAATAAGAGCGATGACACATAAAGAGTTTAAATTGACAGTTAAGAAAGACATAATGGAGTCAGCTGGATATAATAGACAAGCTGTAAAGTACCATGTAGGAGATACAATGATAGTTGATGAGGCTACGTTCGAGCGCATCCAATCCGGAAAGTTTGTTGAAAGAATGACACAAGAAGGCTTTATCCATTTTGATAAGTATAACTTTGAGAATGAGGTTTCATTCACAGCCATCACCGTTGAGTATGGGATCCGTAGATTAGGTCAAAGAAAAAAGTAAAAAAAGTTTAAAAAAAGTTGCCAAAACGGTTGACACGCATCGATTTATTCCTTATCTTTAAGTATAATAAAAAATAAGAGATATGACAAAGACACAAAAAAAAGCATTAGCAGAAGAAATGAGAAAAGCATTAGCCGCGGCAGACAAGCAATGGGATGAAAAAGGACCAGATGCAGCAGCATATTGCTACGGGTATTTGATTGGAACTATTCGCGAAACCATTTACCAATTAGAAAACTAAGAGACATGAAGAAATGGCATTTCACAGAAAGGATTGAGAACGTAACAGTGTTACAATTCTATAGCGTAGAAGCAGAGACGGAAGCAGAAGCATTAGCAATGGTCCAAAATGGTCATGGGTTTGTAGACTCGTGGACGGAATCTGGAGTAACGGGAGACATCACATTAGTAGACACAACCGAATAAAAAAGTTTAAAAAAGATTAGGATCGCATTAAGAAAATGCTTATCTTTATTAAAATTAAAAAATAAGAGATATGAACAAAAAATTAGAAAAGCAATTATTTGAAGAATATGGCCTTTATCAGGCTAAAGCTCATCCCGAGGATAGACTAACGTTTTTAGATTATGTGCAACAATTAGGTCGCTTTCAGGGTTATCAAGTCACTCTAAGAGAAACCTGGACTGGGAGTTGTGAATATCAAGTTAGATTCACGAAATGAGTAAGCTAGAACAACATCGGCTCTGGGAAGGGTATTCCGTAGAGCTATTGCAGTCAATCCGTTGGGAATTGGTTACCGGTTATAGATTCGAAGCAGTAAAAATTGTGGATAAAATAATTGAAAAAAAGTTGCCGAAAGATTAGGATCTGAACATTATTTTACTTATCTTTATTAAAATTAAAAAGAGAGATATATGACAAGAGACATTACAGTAGTAGATCGCTTAGCGGCAGTGACAAGCAGATTTGATCAGCAATACCTTTGCCAAGCAGTGCAATCCTTAACTCGACAATCATTAGCAGAAGGATTTGATGCTGAGGATATCAAAGCAGTGTTAAACTTCATGATGGAAACGGAAGTAGATGTGACAGTTGATTGTTACGAGACCGAGTAAAAAAGTTTAAAAAAAGTTTCAAAAAGATTAGGATCGCATTGAAAAAGTCCTTATCTTTATTATAAGGAAGTTAGGGAATAGTCCCACAATTTAAAAAAAGAGAGAATATGAAAAAAAATGAATTGATTGCAAAGTTAGAAGGCGCTAAAGAATTAACGTCAGTAGTATCGATCGACTTAGTATTGACAGCATTGGGTATGTTGGAAGATGAGACACCACAACCAAAGGGCTTCAGCTTTAAGCCATCGCAGTTTGAAATGTTGATGGACAAGATCCAGCAAGCAGTAGACAATATGGATCGACGTGAGTTGGTAGACAGATCCTCAGCAGAGTTTGAGTTGGATTGGAATAATACCATTAGCTTGAATGATGTGGAAGTTGACTTTGATTATGTATATAATAGCATCCGCGAAGAGTTGGAGGAGCTCGTTGAAGATGAAGAAGATGAATTTAAAGAAGAAGCTGAGCTAACCTGTGATCCAGGCTGTGGCTGTTGCACGGAAGGAGGCACTTTCCAAAATTAATGTAACATATCTATCAACATAGTCCAAAGGGTCAATCGAAAGGTTGGCCCATGCGGACGTAAAAAGAGAGCATATGAAAAAATTGAATCGTTACAAAGAGAATCTTCGAATAGACGGAGATCGAGTTATTTCTTATTCTACCCATGTAGCAACCATCGAAGGATCCACGCTGCGTGTATTAGGCTCATGGAGCAAGACAACTACGAAACATATCAATTATGTAGCAGCCGAGCTAGACCTCATAAAGCTATACAGCGAGCTATAGGTCATAAAAAACATTAATGATCATCATAAAAAGTTTTTTAAAAAAAGTTACCAAAACGGTTGTTTATAAGGATAAAAATGCTTATCTTTATATTATAAATAAAAAATAAGAGATATGAAAAAAGTAGCAAAAGTAGAGTACGGAATTGAAATTGTTAAACCATGGAGCGATGCAATGTATGCTCACAATGAAGAAGTAGCTGAAGTGGTAAGAACAAAGGTGCACGCAATGTGGGTAGACGCCATTACAAAATTCCAAAAAGAGTTTGATGGCAATGATGAAATGCTTGAGTGTGAATGGGATTCAGCTTCGGAAGAATTAAAAGCAATCCAGCGCGCAGTTACATGTTACGGATTTGGATTTGGCTATGATGTTAACAGAGTAGCTGAGATAGTAGGAGATGAAATTGAAGAAGCTCCTTTCTATCGCTTAAATGAGATAGCAGAAGATTTAGAGTTAGAATTAGAGAAAGGGTTTGTTGGCTTTAATTAGCCAGCAAACTTTTTTACAGAAAAGTTGTCAGAATGCTTGACACGCATGGTTATTTTGCTTATCTTTATATAAATTAAAAAATAAGCAATATGACAAATGAAACAAAAAACCAAGCTCAAATCATTTTTAATGCAATTAATGCAATGTGTGTTGCATACGAGCAAATGCATGGCGATGAAAATGATGAATTATCTAGCTTTTTATACAGCGTGCATGTAGCCATGGAAAGTGATGATATGACTGATGCGGAAATAATCGAATTATGTATTGACTGTCTTGAAATGGCTACGGAGTCTTTCCAAAATTAATTTATAAAAAGTTTACAAAATGCTTGACACGCATTGATTAATTCATTAAATTTATATAAATTAAAAAATATGACGATAGACAAATTGCAAAGCCTTTATGATGCCGTTTATGAATATACGGATCAATTAAATGATGAAGCATTAGACATTTTAGACACAGTAGCCGAAGCGCATGGAGCTGATGACATTTTGCAGAAGTTTTTGACAGATGGCGTTGTGACGCATGACGAAGCTGTGTTGTTAGCTGAAGTGTTTAAAATGGCAGCTGACGAATGTGAAGCTGAAGTTGAAGATTAAAAAAGTTTCAAAAAGATTAGGATCGCATTGAAAAAATGCTTATCTTTATAAAAAAAAAGGAAATGGAAGGAAGTTTTATTAGTGCTCGCAGAGCAAAGGCGCATTTAAAGGAATTAATGAAAGGCACAAGATCTGACGGTATGGGTGCGTTTACCTCTAAAATTTATGCTAAGCAAATGGATGGTACCGTTTATCGTTTGACAAATCCAGACGATGTAGATCAATTTGCAAAAGGCACTGAATTTATTATTACCGACTAAAACGAGAGATATGTCAAATGATTTTAATTGGTTAGATGGATATAAGTCCACGTATAGATTGTGGACTACATATTCAGTAGCATTGTTGCAAGCAATCCGCTCTGAGATCGTAATGTATGAGCGTTGGAATGAATTGCCGATTATTGATAAAATAATTGCTCAAAAGGTTGTTTCCTAACTTAAAAATGCTTATCTTTAAGTATTATAAAAAATAAGAGATATGACACACAAAGAGTTTAGATTGACAGTTAAGAATGAAATTCTCGAAAATGCAGGCTATGATAGAAAAGCTGTGCATTACCGAGTAGGCGATATTGTTACATTAGATGAGGCAACATTTGATAGACTTCAATCCGGATCATTCGTTCAGCAGTATACACGAGAAGGTGTAATTACGTTTGATAAGTATGACTTTGAGAATGAGGTTGCAGTCACTTCCATAACGGTTGAATATAGTATTAGAAAATTAGGACAACGCAAAAACAAATAAGAGATATGAAGAAAATAATGTTAAGTGAATTTATCGAGAAGGCAACGAATTTGACAACGGATTCGATGCATTTAGCAATAATCAGTACATTGAGAATAGTGAAGCACAATCGAGGAGACTTCGAAGTTGATCCAGTGTTTATGTGCGAGACGATAGGCATAAAAAACTTTAATGAAACTTTTTCTGAAAAAGACTAGGATCGCATTAGAATAAACCTTATCTTTAAGTATATAAAAAATAAGAGATATGAAGCAATCAGAAATTTTAACAGCCAGAATTACCGCATTAGAAGCCGAGTTAGCAACAGCACGCGCCGCGGCAGATGCAGCCAAGCGCGATGAAGCCGCAACCGGCACTAGTGCAGAACGCAGAGAGTATGCCCAAGAGTTGTATAGCAAGATCCTTGATCTCGAGAGCGATTACATGGATGTAGAAAGTGATGCAGTAGATGTATTCATCGAGCGAGTGATTGATCCAAAGCACCGCAAAGAGATTGATGCGGCATTATCCGGAGCTGCATTTTTCGGATCCAGACCAATCATCCAGGTGTGCAATGATGCAACGCTTGATAAGATCATCTCGGTATTAGAAGCTTGTATTGATTATATTGACTACAATGGTGTATTGGATATGTGGCTTACGTATGATCCGGAGACTAATACCATTAAACCAGAAGATGAAGAAGATGACGATCCTGATTTTACAGACAGTGCCGGCTTTAGTATTGCTGACAGAGAAGATGAAGAAAGTTCTCATCATTGTGATGATCCCGGCTGCAATTGCTCAATATAAATTGTGAATAACTTTTCTAAAAAAAGTTTCGAAAAGATTAGGATCCGAACATAAAAATGCTTATCTTTATTAAAATTAAAAATTAAGAGATATGACAAAACAAGAGCAAAGAAAGTTGGCAGCCGAATTGAAAGTGAAAGTAGCTAAGGCGCAAGAGATGTTTGATGATGCAATTGCAAATGCACCTGATGGCAAAAGTCTTTCCTATATTATCGGATACCTGCAAGGAGCAATTAATAATGCAGTATTTGAATTGGATCATTTCTAAAAAAAAGTTTATAAAAAATTAGGATCGCATTGAAATAAACCTTAAATTTATATAAATTAAAAAAATAAGAGATATGGCTAAAGGCACAAAGAATTCAGGAAAGTTTCAGCAAGATGCAGTAGTAGGTCGCTTCATGGCAGACGCAAAGAAACCGCAAACGTTGAACGCAGTAGTTAAAGCAGCAATGGCACAAGCAGAGCGAAACAGAATCTATCGCGAAGCACAAGAAGCTAAAGCAAAATTAAATCCGCGCTTTGTAAGATGATATATGTCATATTAGGGATCCTGGGATTAGCAGTATGCATTACAGGATTAGTTGCTTCGATAGTAACAATAATTGATTCAAGAAAATAAGTTATAAAAAAGAGAGATGGCAAAAAAGATTCACGTAAGTAATGGAGCAATTGTAACCGACGTAGCAAGCACTCGTCGTTATGTTAAAGAGATTAAAAAGACTCAAGGTCTTAGCAAAGAGCAAGAGAACCAGTTAGCAACCGAAGCGCAAGCCGGATCCCTTAAGTCCCGCAACAAGTTGGTAGAAGCCAATCTCAAGTTTGCTATCCAGGTAGCTCGTCAATATCAAGGCATGGGCATAGAGTTAGAAGACCTCATTGCATTTGCTAATATTGGTTTGCTTGAAGCAGTAGATCGCTTTGATACCACAAAGAATGTCAAGTTCGTTACCTTTGCAGTATGGTATATCAGAGCCGAGTTGCAAAAGGCTTTGAATGATTTGTCTCGCACAGTTAGGATCCCTTCGCACCGTACGGCTACTGAGGAGTATTCAACCAAAAGCATTCACACTCCAGTAGGCGATGATGAGAACAAAGAGACATATGCAGACCGCTACTTAGAAGCTGAGGCTACACGCTCACGCAGAGACATCGATGACCTTCGCTTTGATTTGCAACGCGCGTTGAATCAGTTGCCGGAGAAGCAACGAGAAGCTATTACACGTTTTTATGGTATTGAGCGTGAGTATGCTCAGTGCATGGAGCAGATTGCCGAAGAGCTAGATGTTACCGGAGAGCGTGCACGGCAATTGGTTAGAGCAGCAGAGAAGACGCTCAGCACCATGAAAGGCATTGAATTGCTAGAACAATATCTCTAAAAAAAGTTTAAAAAAAGTTTCTGAAATGCTTGGATCGCATTGATATTATCGGTATCTTTAAGTATATAAAAAAAATAAGAGATATGAAAGTAACATTAACATTAGCAGCATTATTCGGAGGTTTAACCTTAGTAGCATTCGGAAACCTATTTGGCTTATTAGGCTTATTACCAATCTACTTAATGTCAGGCAAATGATACCACAAGGAATCACACCAGAGCAGTTTGGGCAAATGGTTTGCCAGGCTGTGTTAGCAGTAGAAGCATTAGTATACACAGAAATTTATAACTAAGAGAGATATGAAAGTATTTAAGTTTGAAGAAAGGATCCCAGCAACGGTTGTGCAATGCTATGAGGTAATTGCAGAGACTGAGGAAGAGGCATTAGCAATGGTACAAGATGGATCCGGATTCCAAAGGGCCTATACATCCACTAACGGCTATGGCGAGTTTGAATTGTTTGATACTGAAGAATTGCCAAAGCACGGCATTGGGTTAGACAACCTGAACCGAAGATTGTCATAAAAAACATTAATGACCATCATAAAAAGTTTTTCAAAAAAAGTTTCAAAAAGATTAGGTTTCAATCATTATTTTTCTTATCTTTAAGTATATTAAAAAATAAGAGATATGACAAAAGTTGAAAAAATGAAAGTAGTATTATTCGTAGGATTCATTACAGCAATGGTAAGCCTAGCAGTGTATAACAGCCTAGTGCATGGCGTAAGATGTGTGTTTTGCGTATAAAAAAAAGTTTAAAAAAAGTTTCAAAAAGATTAGGATCGCATTGAATAATTCCTTAAATTTATATTATAATTAAAAAATAAGAGATATGACAAAAAATGAATTAATTGCAAAGTTAGAAGGTGCCAAAGAAGTTACCTCAGTAGTATCAATCGACTTAGTGCTTGCAGCATTGGGAATGTTAGAAGAGCCAAAAGCAAACAAAGGCCCAGTGTTTAATGATGAGTTGATTGAGCGCTTATGTGAGGAGATTGAAAGTGCATTAGATTACAACTCAGGAGACTTAGTTGATACAGACACCGCGGAGTTTACTTTGAATTATAGTAACTGTATTGAATTGGATCGTGTAGAGATTAATGTGCGCGATGTGATGGAACATGTAGAAGCCAAGATGCAATTAGTGCTTGAGGCATTTGAGTCAGAAGCAGCAGATGAAGAAGCAGAAGCTGAAGAAGAAGGCACACTCCGAGACGAATAAGACATCTTGATCTAGATAGGGATCAGTCCCCGGGGCCAGCTCACAAGGTTGGCCCATGCGGACGTGTAAAAAGAGAGATATGATAAAATTTAACCGTTACCAAGACAACCTGTCCCTAGTAGGAAACAATGTAATCTCCTACACCACTCATGTAGCAACCATCGAGGGATCCACATTGCGTGTATTAGGCTACTGGAGCAAGACAACCACCAAGCATATTAACTTTGTGGCAGCAGAATTAGGCTTGAAAAAAGTTTAAAAAAAGTTGCCAAAAGATTAGGATTCGAAAAGAATAATCCTTATCTTTATGTATAGCAATTAGGGAAAGGCCCTAATAGTAAAACCATCAAAAAAGAGAGATATGATGAAAAACGTTTTTGAGCCAGTAAGAGTAAAAGGTAAGTTAATGGGTAAGAATGTGGCTACGGGCCAGTTCGCTACCAAGGATCAAATCCGACACATTCAATTGCTTAATGCAGAGAAGAACCGAGAAGTATTGTTTGTGTCAGCAACGGGTCGTGTTACCAGAGTGCCGGCAGCAGAAGCAGGAGTTGCAACGACTCCACCACCAGTAATGAAGTTATCATTCCTTCAAGCAAAAGAAGCACAGGACCCAAGTGAGATGTTCAAGAACATTGAGCGACTCACTAAAATGGTTGGGCGTGGCTTGCAACCGTCACTAGTTATCACGGGCGGTGCTGGAATGGGTAAGACTCACATTGTTAAGAGTACATTAGAAGGAATGGGCTTGCAAGAATCATATGACTTCGTTCACTTCAAGGGTCGTGCTACCGCAGCTGGTTTGTTTGTTACCCTTTATGAGAACAATGACAAGATCATTGTGTTGGATGATTGTGATTCAGTGTTCCGAGACGATGATGCAGTCAATATCCTTAAGGGAGCATTAGACAGCTATGACACTCGCAAGATATCATATATCAGCACCAAGAGCCTTAAAGATGAATATGGTGCAGAAGTGCCGCGCCACTTTGAGTTCTCGGGTCGCATCATCTTCATTAGCAACATCAGCCAATCAAAATTGGATGAGGCAATTCGCTCACGCAGCTTTGTAGCAGATGTTGATTTGACCAACGACCAAATGTTTGAGCGCATTGAGCAATTGATGCCACAAATGGAGAGCCGAGTGCCAGCAGCTGCTAAGGAGCAGGCATTGCAATTGATGAAAGAGCTTGATGCAGAGTTTGAAATTGAAATCAACCTTCGTAGCTTCATCAAGGCAGCACGCATATGTGCAATGGGCTTCGAGAATCCCAAGATGCTTGTAGCAGAGCAAATTTGTAAATTGTAAACATATCTCTCAAATAAAGGGATCCGGCGTCGAAAGGCGTCGGATTCTACTGTAAAAAAAGTTTAAACAAAGTTGACAAAAGATTAGGATCTGAATATTATTATTGGTATCTTTATATAAATTAAAAAGATAGAGATATGACAAAGAACCAAATGATTGCAAAGATCCAAGAAGCAGAGCGCCAAGCATGGAGCTCATATCAAAATGCGCAAGAGTTAGTCGCTTCAGACAAGTTCGGCAACGTTGCAAAGGACATAGAAAAACAATCCAGAACACGTTGGGCCACATTGTATGAGTTAATGCAAGACTTAGAAGTAGGACCTAAAGCATAAGACGAATAGAGTAACAAGTATATAAGTAACCAAATAAATAAACAAAGAGATATGACAAACGCAAAAGAATTTATCCAAGAAGAATTGAAATCATTAATGCACCGTGGCTTCGTAGCAACTCCAGAGAGCGCTGATGAGCTTGAAGCATTTGCAAGAGCTAATGGAGGCAGCATGGACATCATCCTAATGCAAATGGCAGTCCAATATGGTGCCAAGCTAGCATACGAAAACATCTTGGAGAACATGCCCAAGTAGGATACGTATATATAGGGTAGCAATGGGGGGTGTAATGGCCCCCCTTTTTTTATGGGCATGCCCCCCCGGTTAGACCCCCTTAGACC
>ERZ807358.45-NODE-45-length-12191-cov-3.408536_pt1 | contig 12191 bp, 34 predicted proteins | sample MGYA00521254_ERZ807358 | MGnify/ENA primary metagenome ERZ807358 (study PRJEB31431, sample SAMN03801314) | freshwater metagenome | biome: Freshwater; feature: Lake; material: Water | place: Canada:St Catharines | collected 2012-08-09 | depth 1 m m ...
GTGGATGGAGATGATGGGGCCGTCTTGCCCCAAGTGTGGTGGAGCAACCGTTGAACGCAATGGTGCTTACGGTGACTTTTGGGGTTGTTGTAATTTCCCTAACTGCAAAGGAATTGCGAGGGCATGAAATACTTAATCCTTCTGCTCGTATTCACCTTGGGGTGCAGGCATTGCACTAGGCAGACCTGCATTGTCCATGTGGCGGAAAAACCCAAGGTGAAGCAGAAACTTACTTCCCGATTGGAATCGGGCACTAAGTTCTTTGCAGAAGGATTTGGGCCAAACAAGGACAATGGAAAGTATGGTGCCTCACCTTATGAAGCAGTCGATTTGAAGGCAATTCTGGAATACAGTTTTGAATGGTAATGGCGAAAAGAAAATCAGCTTGATGGTTACTGTCTACTAACACTACCCTAAGGAGCCGAAAATGAACCAGTCTCAGAAGGATTTGCGTGATCTGGTGATTGAAATGGCTGCGGAGCGTGAGGGCAGGAGCATCCTGCGCCTCAAGTTTGTGTTCGGTAAAAAGTCTGGTAAAAAGGGATGCGGTAGCTGGCATGGTGCTGCCCGCCGGGAAAAGGTGCCTGTCTATAAAGCACGGTAATCAAAACCACCCCCAACCGGGAGTTGTCTTAATTGATAACTCCCGGTTGGGGGTGGCGAATAGAAAATTGGTCTTTCAATTAATATCCAACAAGGAGTGAAAAAAATGGAAGGCTGGCACGAAGACTTTGGTGATGAGGCTTTTCCAATCGAACTCTACGAAGATTTCGAGCCTCGGATTGAAACTCAAACTCAGGAGCTTGTCTACCCATGGTGAAGTCACACGCTTTCAAGGTTCGGCGTTCTTTCAGCCTCCTTTCCGGCAAACGGATGGAGAAAGGGACTGTCTTTGTTGCAAAGAGCATCCCATATGTTCGGGCAGGCTTTGAACTATTCAAACTAGAATTTGAAGATGGGGAGGGACATATCATTCCTTGCGAATGCGTTAGGTTCCATGAGGAAGATGCTATCAAATGATTGCAATCAGCCTTATAGTGCTGGTTGTTGCAATGTCCATTCTCCTGATCCCGGAGTTGATAGATGAGCTTTCGTTTAGGTTTGATAGAAATAATCATGATATGCTTGCTAACCGTCACTATTACCGTGACAGGGATGGCAATCTCAGGTTATCTACCAGACATAAACAGAATAAAACTTCAGGAAAGGGAGTTGGACATTTACCTAAAGTACAAAAATCGTGGGACTCATCAATCTACATTTCGCCAACAGGGAGGATGATATGGCAGACAATTCGGCAGTTATTAAATCAACAATCAACCAAGTAGTGACTGCCCACAAAGACGGGAAAATTACCGCTTTGCAAATCAAGAAACTAATTTGGCACTATTATCAAAGGATGATAGGTGCTTCTATCAAGATGATGCATGACACGGATGGAGAGCAACATAAAAAATACATATTGAATTCTATGCTCTATAGCATTCACATGGATGCTTTGGAGAAAATTAACGGGGCCGAGACATAATCCCGGCCCCGTAGTGGGATTTCAGTTTTAATCGTTGGTTACAATTTATTATATCCATCGCAATATAAAAAACAAAACCTCCATTGTACTTTTTCTTGGCGAAATCAAATTGTTCCCTTTGATTATTACCCAAAGGAGGGAATTAAAATGACTGAGTTAGAGACAGCCTTGAAAGAGATTGATGCAGCCATGTCCAAGTATGCGGACTATGGTGCCTCTGATAGTGAGCCCATCTATGTAGTCCGCAAGATTCTTGAGAATGCCGTTAAAGGCAAGCCTGTTAAAGTACCTAGGACTGGTAATGGCTGGCAGCTTTACTCATGCAGCATGGATTGCAGTGAACCCGCATCTGTACTGCACAATGCTTGCCAGAAAGCAGTTGATATCATTCTTAATACTCCGATAAAGAACAGCGATAAGGTTCGTAGTACGGTTCTGGGTTGGTAATGGCGAAAACAAATTGAGTCATTCAATAGATGTCACTAAGGAGACAATCATGAAGATCTCGACTGACGGTGGAACTACTTGGATCAATGTGGATCAGGTAAGAGTCTTGAAGGCAGTTGATAATCCTGATGGGGTAGATGCAGAAATTGCATTCAACTTTACGGGAGAGGGTGTTGTTACGGATGTTTGGGTTGATGATGTTTGTCAGGGCACATCTTCTGAAACTTACCAAGAAGTTGGGGACCGATTGGTCTAGTAGGCGAAAGGAAAGTATTCAATTGACCTAATGTCCCGGTGTGGGGAATAACTTTACCTAGGGCACACCACCTAGGTTTTTTGTGGAGGATTGGGTTATGCCTATTGAGATTAAGAATAAAGATGGTGTTATATTAGAAACAGTTTTGGCAGACACATTGGCTGGGGCTAAATTGGTTGGGGCTAATTTGAGAAAGGCCAATTTGGGTGGGGATAATTTGTTTAAGGCTGATTTGTCTGGGGCCAATTTATGTGGGGCTAATTTGTCTGGGGCCAATTTATCTGGGGCCAATTTATCTGGGGCCAATTTATATGTGGCTTATTTGTCTGGGGCTGATTTGTCTGAAGCTAAATTGATTGGGGCTGATTTAAAAAGGGCTTGGTTGGTTGGGGCTAAATTGTATGGGGTTAATTTTACTAATGTCAATCTGGAAGGTGTTGATTTGGGAATTGAAGGTTATAAATTGGTCAAGGAGGATTTGAGATGAAGACTAATGAACAGCAATTTGATTTGATTGAACGAGCTATAAAGGGACAAGCAGATGGTTATGAAGCTCTTGATGCCTTAATGGATTTTAAGACCAAGTATTTAAATTTATCAAATGCTTTGATAGATTTTATAGGTTGTAAAGAGACTAGTATAGATATTGGCAAATTAGAGGAACAAAGGACAGAGGTAGCAGAAAGTTTATTTGAAGAAGCTATACTTCCCCCTATTGAAGACTTTAATGGTTCTTGGGAATATAACGGCAAGAATACCTTTGTCCGTACTGTATTCTGGACTGATCCTAATGGTGGTCCTAGTGTTAAAGGTAATTACAAAGTAGAATTTCAAAACAATACAGCTACTGTTAAAGGTTCTTGGCACAGTTAGCAAAGGAATAAACAAGTTATTAATTACTACTCCCGGTGTGGGGACTACTAAAGACCAAGGGCACACCACCTTGGGTTTTTTACTAAGGATAGTTGCCATGAAGGTTTCAAAAAGAGATTTTAAGTATCTGTGGGCTACTTCTTGTCAGATTAATGGTTTGTTGAGGACTCAAGCAAAGGACGGTCGATTTGCTAGTCCTGAAGACCACAAGCCAATTGAGATCGATAAAAAAGCTACGAATGTATACTGGTTTGAAAATTATGCCAGTATTGTCTTAGCTCGTCACTTTCTTGAATCCAACGGTCATATGTGCCAAATTGGTTTGGACGAATGGACTGAGGAATTTGGGGCGATTTTCACAGATTACATATGCGAGTAATTATAACATGAGCAGAATGAACCGAATGGTTAAGTATCAGGATTTGACTTGTCCTAATTGCAAAAACTTCAGTTCCTCATTAGATGGTATCAGTCATGCCTATCTAGAATGGATTACACATACAGTGTTGGGGAAAAGAAACGGAGTTATAGTCATGGATGGTGAAGACTGGGAACAGGGGGATGTAACTGAGAAGGTTACAGTCCAGAATGTACCCAATAAGAACATAGATTGCGCCCACTATCAGTGTAATGCATGTAATTGGAACTGGGTTGAAGATGCTGAACAAGATTGGAAATGATGGCGAAAATTAAAAGCTGGTCATACTAATTGTTCACTTAACCACTAAGGAGAAAAGTAATGAAAATTCGCTGTGTAGTGGCTTGTCACGATGTTGAGGGTCCTAACCTTTACTATGTGAAGGTTGAATGCAACCAGAAGCAATACGACGAAGGCAGCCACTACGAGGCCGCCGAGGGTTATATCAGCGAGAATTATGATGTAAACGGACCTTACTGGGTCTGCGACGAAAATGATGCCTGTGGACTGGCATTGGTTCAGCATCATGAATTTGATTGGGATGAAACCTTTGTGGACGAAGATGAAGTTGAAAGCGTATAATTAGATTGTTGTCCTCGTGGCGCAATTGGAAGCGCTTCAGATTTCTACTCTGATGGTTACAGGTTCGAGTCCTGTCGAGGATATAGGCACCTAGGAAAACCTAGGTGCTTTTTTTATTTTCCACTTAACCTCCTTTGTACTTTACATATCCACACAGGCATATCCACACGCCCATATACACGCATAACAAAAGATTTGTTGTTCTAGTGTAACAAATAACAAACGGCGAAAAGAAAATGGATCCTCTATTAATCATGGAACAAAAAATTACGAGGTAAAAATGAAAACCACTCCTGAACAAGTTCGCAAAGAACTAAAAAACCACCACCTCCCTTTTCAAATCGAAAAGACGAGTAATTGCTGGTATGTGTATGGGGAAGAATGCACCCTCTGGTACTCCCAAAGTTTAAACACCTACAAGGTTTCAGGTCTATCTGCCGCCAAATGGGTAGAAATGATTGTCGATATGGCCTTGGAAAACCGGCAAAGGGTTTCAGACTCACTTCAAACTATCAAAGACCCAACTTGGAAAGCTGGTGTAGAAGCATGCATCAAAGCGGTCGATGAATACAAAGTGTGGCAAGAAACAGTGGCGAAAAAGAAATCTGAAAAATAATTGTTGTTCAGCCGTTTAGAAGCAGGAGACAATCATGAACCTTTCAGAAGTTGCTATCGGCACTCCCGCCACCATCTACTACCCAAGCGACTACTACGCTGCAAAAGTAGTGGCAGTCAAAGGCAAAAGGGTAACAGTTGTGGAAATTGGAACAATTAATCCTAAAGTCATCACCTTTTCCCTTAGGAAGAACGGAAGACTTGTCCTCAAAGGTATGACCGACCGAGGCATCGGCCTCTCCATCGGCAAAGCCGAACAATATATTAATAACGATTGATATCAACTGTTATATCACTAAAAAACAAGGGGCATATACTTGGAAAATATTTTCTTTTCGCCCGTATTAAGTACATGCGGCTGACGGCGAAAAGAAATTTGAAGTCACGACCGTTGTGAGCCGAGGGGATGGCGAAAGAAAAATCCCAGTTTCAATAAGTGTCAATAACCCAAAGGAGTGAAGCATGGCTACCTTAACAACGGCAGAACTGACCACCAACCTCACCAGCATGGATCGCACCGTGTTGGCAACCGTCCGCACGGCTACCGAGCCTGCGATGCGGAAAACCGGCAACCCATTCTACGGGAAGGTGGTAAAGGTGCAGGACTTGTCCTGCTCCGTAGGTTCGTGGAGTTACCGGCAGGCGGTGAACAACCGCCGTTTGAAAGAGTGGCAAAACGCCCTCTTGCAGGATGAGAACACGCCTCGTCCTGAGGACTTTGTGCCCGCTGCACGAGCATGGGGTCAACGGGTTCCCAACACCCCCTTCGTAGAACACAAGGGGCAGACCTATGTGGAACTGAGCGTCCACAAATGCCTGCGTCAGGTCTATCTTGACGATCAAGGCAATCCGGTGTCTAAGGAATTGCTGGAGCCTTATCTCCAGAAATCGCAGGATGGGGGTCGCCAAGACCTCGACAACCCGGTCATCCTACGGGATGTCAAGGTTTGCAACATCGTGAGCGTCACTTATGGTGGTGATACGGTGGAAGTGGTGGAGCAATCCACTCTTGCTCCAAGCAAGTTGGCTATTTAATTTAATAAGGGACTGATATCAAAGATGATATCAGTCCCTTAAATTTTTTTTTGATTTTAATTTTCTTTTTCGCCCAAATCCAAAATCGGGTTTGCCCCGGTTTTGGATTTTTCTTTTCGCCGTCTTCTTTTTTTGGGTGGGGAACCTCCGTTGTACTTTCGGATAATGGTGAAGGGATGGCGAAACGAAAACAACAAACTCGTTTGTTACAACCCAACCAAGGAGTGGAACGATGAAGACCAAGGCAACCCAAGCCCAATACGCAACGGCTTACGACCTGTACTGCAAATTCGGCCCAAGTGCCGTCTACGGATATGCGAACGAAAACAACATAAGTTATTCCCCTTGTGAGGCTTGTGAAACCTCGACTCCTGACTGTCAGGATGATTCTTGTCTAGTGTGTGGCTCAGTTAAGGAAAGGCAGGAAGTGAAGATCCGCAATCCACATCCTGACCAGTTAATCCCCGATGCTGTGAATGACATTAGTTACACCGTCGAAGAACTAGAAGGTGCCGTGATTATTGAAACTGACGATGTGACGGGCAATACAGCTGTCAAAATGAAGGATGGCAAGGTCGCCATTCTGTTGAGTATCGACTTGGAGTAACTGGCGAAAGCTAAAAACTTTTCTCAATAATTAACCTAATGGAGACTGGAAATGAAACTGACAGATCGTGAGAAGGAAATCATTCGTGTGGCCTTGAGCTATATGGGTAGCAATGTGGACGATGTAAACGAAGCTACTGAGAAGGATTTCAAAGAAGAAGAAGTGTTTGAACTCTATGGCCGGATGGAGGGGAAGGCATGAGTGGTTTTCTGAGACAAACCTCTTTTGTACATTTTAGAGGAATGAAACTACAATAATAAAAACTCATTTGTAGGTGAACAATGCAACCAAATCAATCACCCAAGCCTATCATTCTCTTAAAATTAAAACCGGGAGATTTAGTTTGTTACTACGCATTTGATGAAAATAGAGACAAATACCTTAACAAAGCCGTTTTTGTTGAATGGGGCAAATTCGGTTGCATTGTTCTCAAAGCTAATGAAAATGGCAAAGACATCACCACAGAAAAAGTGGTCAGAGATGTTTTCCTGATTTAGGCGAAAAGAAAATCAACTCACCAATTATTGTTCAACTAACCCTAAGGAGTGAGTCATGATCGACATCCAAGCTAGTGATCGTGCGATGGCCGGTTTCTTACCTGTTGCCAACCCCACCGATGAGGTCACCCACTTCCGGGTGTCTGTCACTTACAGCAAGGGCGGCATCAATTACTTCAACTACAAGAACGAACCCAAAGGCTACTGGATAAATGTCAGCCCCGTGAAGCTGGAAGTGAAAGAGTACGGCTCCTACTGGTCTGCTCTACTGAGCAAAGGTTTCCGGCACTTTGTTGAAGAGGCTCCCCGCTTCAACAAGAAGAAACTGGACAGCCTCTTCAGCCAGCTTTGTGACGATGTGAAAAACAAGACGGGCATCGTGACTGAGATCATGAACAAGGTGACAAATCTGGAAAGGGTTGCTGTCTGATGGTCAGGGGCAAAAGCAATTGCTTTTGCCCCCTTTTTGTTTAACCTCCTTTGTACTTTCGGATAAAGGCAGGGGATAACTTTTTTTGGCGAATAGTAAAAGCCACCTGTAAAAAATGTCACCAAGGAGTGGAATCATGCAGACGCTAGAACAACAATTTGAATTGATTGAATTGGCACTAAGGGGTGAGGCAGACGGCACTGAGGCCGTTGATGCCCTGATGGATTTGAAAAGCAAGTTTCTGGCTTTGGCTGAAGTTGAGGGTAATATCACAGTTCATCAAAAACTTGCGTGGTTGCCGGATGGCACCACAGTCAATCTCGAATGTAGCGAATAGTAAAAGCCACATTTACTAATTGTTCCAACACGAAACCCCTTCAAGGAGCAAGAGATGCCGAAGTGCCATTGCGGTCAGAATTTTGAATTCAATCGCTACTGTGGGGCTGATGTTTGCCCCGCCTGTGATAATCACAAAGGCTTCGACCGCTGTTTCTGCGGTTGGAGTGTCTCTGGCCGAAATGGCCGGGTGGAATTGCAGGAGATGGGTGAAACCATCGACCCCGAGGACTATTGAGAATCTTCCCGGTGTGGGGGACAAATAATCACCTAGGGCACACCACCTAGGTTTAGAGGAGTCTAATTGATGAAGAAAGCTATTCACTTTAGAAAAATTATAAATTATAGGTTGTCTGATGAGGGCACCTATGAATATGAAGTGAAGAAAACTGTTAATTGCCTTGCCCTACCTATTGGCAAGATTATTGACAATAAACAACTTGATCAGTTTATTTTCGATAACCCTGATGTTGAATTTGTAATTAGCTAACTGCTATCACCAATAATTCTGGGTCGTTTAATTTTACTCCCGGTGTGGGGGACAAATAATCACCTAGGGCACACCACCTAGGTTTAAGGAGGATTTGAGATGTCAGAAAAGAATACAATTCATTTTATTGTGCCAGTTACAGTACCAGAAGGTTTTTCACACGATCTAACAGGCTATCTGAGCAATTTTATTGGAACCGGCCTTAGCGACCTGCATGATACCGTTGATGATCCAGATATCGAAACCGATGAACTGGATAATATAATTGTCACACAGGTCGAATGGGGGGCACCCTTCATCGAAGTTAAATACTAATTCAAATCCAAGGGGACTAACCATCCCCTTGGTTGCTTTTCATGAACCTCCTTTGTACTTTGTCCAAATGGCGAAACAAAAAACTACACATCTACAGTTGACTCTTCTCAATTACAACGAATAAGGAGAATTCACTATGTCTAAGATGTTAGTCTCCCTTAATGATCTTTCCTCGGCATCATGCGATCTGCATGATGTTATCGGTTCTCTTAAAAGAAGGAAAGGCTTGGATGGTTTGCAGGAGGTCAAACAGTTTCTAAATAGCTTGTATCCTTCTAGTCAAAATGATGAAAATTATGCAGAAGTAGAAATTAACTCTGCAAAATTGAAAACTTCCATAAATCAACTGCAAGCCCTGTGGTCATCACTCGATCAAAAGACCAGAAACGAATCCAAGGACGATGAGGATAGTGAGACGACAATCGAAGATTGTGTGGAAGATGTCTTGGTATTCTTGAAATCTCTCTCTGATTGATAATCACAAGCAACCAAAGGGACTAACCATCCCCTTGGTTGCTTTTCGTTCAACCTCCTTTGTACATTTCCATATCAACAAGCGCATATCAACAGGTGCATATACACATGTACAAGGCATACGACTTTGGAATTCTTAGCCCTGTTGAAATAGAATCAAATGAAACAATCAACGCAAATGCCGTTTTAACGCTGTTTGACGGCAATGAATGGCTCGTGACATGCCAACATGATTTAAATAGCCGTAAACGCAAAATAATGGCTTCTTACGCTGAAAGAAAAGAAGATGGTTCCCCCGGTTACTTCCTTCAGACCAACAATAGACCTGAAAAGCATATTTGGGAAACTATTTCAACTGTTGTGGAAAAAGAGTTGGCAACCTACCTAAGGAAATTGGCGAAAAGCAAAACTGCTTGCCACTAAGTGTTACCACTAAGGAGAAAAGCCATGAGAGAACGCAAAGAAGTTTGTGGTTTCATCTTCCGCAATCTACACCACAAAGGAGTGGTGTATAGCGTCCGAAACACCGAAGGACGCACTGTTGCCCACTCCAACAGCATTCTTATTCGGAATGCTAAGTTTGTAGTTCAGGAAGGGGGCCGGGAAAGAGTTCGGCGTGAAAAGAAAAAGTTTGTCCATGCCGGTGTAAGAGGGGAAGTTGTACTCGATCCAATCGAAGCAGCTAACATCATCAAATTAATGGATCAAAGTAAGACTGCTTATTACAATCCCTACAAAACTGACCACTTCGTTGACAAAGACAATAATAAAGTAGACAAGGCAGACTATGTTCTGCTCACCAGCGATGGTGATAAAGCCAAAGTGATATATCTAGCTATATGAGTGGAAATGCAGGGGGAATAGTTCCTCCTGCATTTTTTCTTTTCGCCCCTGTAACAAACCTCCTTTGTACTTTCGTGGATGACAGAGTCTACCCTGTCTGTAACAAACGGCGAAAAGAAAAATATTCAATCGTTAACCGTAGTCACTAAGGAGATCACTATGGACGATGCAAAGGCCCTCGCTGCTGTTTCAGGAATGATGGAAACCGACCATGACACGCTGATGGAAGCTTGGCAACATTTGGTGGACAACAGGATGGTCTGGAATCTGCCGGGGTCTTATGGCCGAATGGCACAAGACCTGATCGATGCAGGCCTGATCTCGGTCTAGCGAAAAGAAAATACGATCCCTGACATTCAGGAGAAAACCCATGAGAGACAACGATCTGCTAGACGGGGCATGGGATGCCCCTGCCAATGCTCCACCACCACCAAGTGCGTGGAAGCGCAAATCCTGCCGTGAACTCGATGCTCTAATGGGCATTCATGACGGCGAATATGAAGAAAACGACATCTTCGTTGCAAGGCCGATTTCCAAACCAGCCATTGCCAAGCCTGAAAAGGCAAAGGCATCCCCCAAACGGCGAAAAAGAAGAACCAAAGCCACAAGGGTGAAGCCAGAGGATGCTCAAAAGCTCCTCGATCTTTGGGTTAAGAAGTTGCTCACCGCACGGCGAAAGGTACAAAAGTACCGACAAACGGTGAAGAGATACCAAAAACAGGGGAAATTGTGATGCAGACCCAGACACTTGAATTTACTATGGCAATCGCAGGAAATGCAGATGCTTGGGTGCCTGCCTGCGGGGGAACTGAAACCCCCTTCAAGGCAAGGTCAGGTGCAAGGCTCCTGTATTGTTTCAATCCCCGTCTCAGAAAACACGCTTACATATGCTTGGACAACGACATGATCCTTGAGGATGCAGATGCCCAGATGCATCTTAATCCTCAGGACTACCAGTAGCCGAAGGGGGCCGGTGTGGAGCCGGTAGGGTTCCTTATGGGAATAAAAGATGGCAGGTAACCACTCCTGCCACGCCCTTTACAAAAGCAGCCGCCACAAAACCCCTTTGGCGAAAATAAAATTTCCATATCGACAAGTGTTACATATCACTAAGGAGGCCGAACGATGAAAAGTGTTCAGATGCCAAAAGCCGAGTCCAACACGATTGTGGTGGCCAAGCCCACCCAACGGTTGCACTGGGCTCCTGCAACACAACGCTTCCAGAATAAGAAGCACAAAACGGAACTTAAGAAGTTTCGTTACCAAGACTAAAAGAAAGGGGAGACCACCATCTCCCCTTCTATTCTTATTCAACCTCCTTTGTACATTTCCATATCCACAAGGTGCAATATGACAAAACTGCAAGGTGAGATCACGATTGAACGAATCCTGACACTTGAAAACCGTACCTATGGGGTCACTGGCACCGTTGAGTACGAATGGGAAGTGGATGAAGGACACTATTCCGACAGTCCACCAGACGACCCTGAGATCAATTGGAAACTGTTGGAAATCACGGGATTCCCAATTGATGATGAGGGCAAAGAGGGATCAGAAGTGAAAAACGAACGCCTATTGGCCAAACTGAAAGACCTGTTGGATGAACAAATCACTACAGACTGCTTTCCCAGTCCGTGGTGATTTTTGTTTTTTAAGGCAGAAATGCACAACGGAGGTTTGCCCTAACAAAAAAATCCCCGCCCGAAGGCGGGGATCTCCCCTTAGCAAGAATAGATCAGGCCGTCCTCACCGACGATCAGCCCAATTTCACCGAAGCGATGGCTGGCCTCAGTGAGAGTGTCGCCGTGTTCCGGCCAATCACCGTCCCAGAAGCCTGCGCCATGATGGCAGCGTGTGAACCAAAAGTCCCGGCCCGCATCGGTCAGATTGTCAGAAATCAGGGAGAAGTTCCCATCGTAGAACTTCCGGCAGTCTGCCTTGAAACTTTCCACAGTTTCAGGTGCAAGATCCGTCACCGAAAACTTGGAATCCAGAGGGGTGTCATCCACATCGCAGCTGCTGAACAACGCAGCTTCGATGTAGCCTTCCAAAAACTGGTCGAACATGAGGGTTTCCTCTGTTGGTTTTTGATTGGAACACTATCCGGAAAAGCAATTTTCTTTTCGCCTTTTCCCGGTACTGAACAAGTGTACAGTGGCGAAAAGAAAAAGCGGGATGGGATAGGTGTCAACACAAACCAAGAGGACTTGAAATGGAAGTGGAATTAGTTCACCAAGTTTACCATAAGACTCTTCCATTGTGGATCTATGAAAACGAGCACGATGCCAATGGGAGTGCCAGCTGGTTCGCATGGCACTGCAAGATTCCTACGGAGGAAATGGGAATTGTTTCATTCTCCAAGGCAAGTCTGAAGCCTTGGATGAAAATCAGCAAACTGAACGATTGATCCACGGGGAGGGGCCTAAGGGGTTGGGCCTCTCCCCT
>ERZ807358.46-NODE-46-length-12147-cov-3.419967_pt1 | contig 12147 bp, 31 predicted proteins | sample MGYA00521254_ERZ807358 | MGnify/ENA primary metagenome ERZ807358 (study PRJEB31431, sample SAMN03801314) | freshwater metagenome | biome: Freshwater; feature: Lake; material: Water | place: Canada:St Catharines | collected 2012-08-09 | depth 1 m m ...
GCTGAAGGATGATTTCTCATAGTAGATTTATATAATGTAGTTTCCATTAAAGGAGTCGGATGAATCCAAGTTGTGTATTTACGATTTGATTTAGTAAGTACGTTTTTAGATACTCCGTCAAGTACACGGTGTGCTGTTGATAACAACTGTGCATATTCTATAATCATTTTAACTACGTGTTTATCACAATGCATTGTTGCACAAACTTTTGGATCTTTATCTAAGTAAAATATGTTCATTAGTTAATAGTTCTTTTATCAATCATAGAAGGTATTTTGTCCGCCGAATCCGTTATAGCTTCTATCATTTTTAAATAATCTGATTCAAGTAATGTAGTTTTATATATCTTCAATGCTTGTGCCATTAGTGTGCCAGCAATCATTTGAGGTTCATATTTTTTAAGAATTATCATTTCCATTACCTTATTGTATATCTCATCATAAGCCTCTTGTAGTTCTTGTAGTTTTATTTCTTCATCAATCATATTGTTTATATGTATAACTTTTTTGTCTTTAGACCTTTAGAATACCATTCAGGTATTGGCCGTTTAGTCCACTTAGCAAAATAACTCTTTGCTACAATATAATAATTGTAATATGAATGTAAACTATTATTTGGTACAATACATAATGGAACGTGGCTCATAGCTGGTGGTGGATCAAAGAATGGTACATTTGGTATATTTGATGGTGATATTGAAAGAACATCTTTTAATTTTGAATATGTAGAATGTATTTTACCATAACGATATGTATATTCGTGTGAGAGAGCAACCCATAGTTTTGCTGTATATTGATAGTTATGTACACTTTTTCTTACCCATATAGCTGATGGGTGATTCATCATTGTTGATTTGTATAATATATTTTCTAAGTTTGAATTGAGTATAAACCTTTTATATTTACGGTTGTTACTTGTACGGCCAATTTGTTCAACACCATCAAGCACTCTATGAGCAGTTGATAATAGTTGAGCATATTCTATAATCATTTTTACAACGTGTTTATCACAGTGCATCTCGGCAGATTTTATAGGATCTTTATCTAAATAAAATATGTTCATTTGTTTTTATAATGTATTCTACCAAAACCTTTAGGCTTACCCCATCTTTTTTGCCAAGCCCAATTTTGAAGTTTTATACCTATGGTTTCAATTAAACTTAATATTTTATCTATCATTAATGTATACCTTTTTTATATCTTTGACAAAGCTTTTTCCAAACACCAAACCAAAATTTTTTAGCCCATTTTGATTGTGCTTTTTCACAAGCCCTATAGGCATTATCTATAAGTCTTTGTTGTAATTTGCTTGTAAGATTCAGTTTCATATAGCTTCATTATATCACAATTACTATTGAATGTCAACTACCTTGTTGGAAATGGTATGCTTTTAAAAACATCAATAACATTATCTACTGGTGATTTTGGTGTTTTATCTGTACTTGGTGTTGTAGTACAATTTACCAAAAAAATCAATAGAAATATACTAAGTATTTTTGTCATCTTTTCCTTTCTTTTCGTTCCAATCATATATTTGATCTAATTTAACTTTAATTTCATCAGCATTCAAATCAGATAGTTCTTTAGCTCCTAATTTTTGAACAAAAGCTTTATAATCTCTTTCTTTATCTCGTAATGATTCGTTTCTTTTTTTTAATCTTTCAATCTGTTGTTCTAAAGTTTCTTCTTTATTAACTATACCTTTACTTCTTTGATACTCTTTTATAGATACGTTCACTGCCACCAACATTAATACGGCCAATGGATCAAAGACTAAGATTAAACATATGATAATAAACCTTACTGCTCTATCTAGGTTACCATCATCAGCATCACCAAATAATATCTCGGCAACATACTTAAATGGCCCTACCTCTTTGTCTATGGCCAATTGGTCTTTGTCGTATTTAAGTTTTTGATTTGATAAATCTGTAATCTTTTTAGATGAATTGGCAATAATATTATTAACTCTATTTCTTTCAGTGGTTTGTTTCTGTCTTTCTATAAGACCCTTATCGGCGTCTTTATCTATAACTTTATCCAATGCTGTATCTAATTGGTCTATAATCTTCTGAGCACCAGTAATTGCTTTCTTTTCTGAATCTATCTGTCTTTCAATATTCTTTACAAGTAATCTATTACCTGTATTTGGTGCCGCTGTATCTAAGTGTGCCTTTGATAAAAAACCAAAGATACCTATTGAAGTAATAAACATTAACATCAATACAGCTGATAATAGATAGGCTCTTATAGATTGTGGTAATAAATCTAAATTCCAATTACGATATAACCAAGACACTGTTACCAGTTTGGCTATCTCTAATGTAACTCCCATTGTAATGACTGCCCAATAGGCACCAGCAAACAATGCTGCTAGTCCTAGTATAGAATAATAAGCTCCTACAACGGATACGGCAATACCTGATATGAAAAGTAATATCGTTAAAATCATTTAATTATTTGTCTAGTCTATCTAGCTCTTCTAATGTAGGTCGTTTAGGTACAACGATAAATTTTTCATTTGGTTTTTTTATACCTAAAAATTTTAAAAATTGTCTTGTTTCATTTTTAGCACATCTATCAAAATAGTCAGCTGTCATTTTTGATACTGTCATTCCCATAATAAATTCTTTTATCTGTTCTTTATAGTTTTTTGATATGCCACTTTTATGACCAAGATGATAACTTAATCCTATAATTAGAATTGCTCCACTAAAAAATAGTACTTCGTTCATTGTTTCCGTTTTGTTTGTTTAAGTAATCTACCATAATTTGGCCACCCAAACTTATCGTGTGACTCGTCAATATATCTCCAACGTATTACGCCAGTATTAGGATTTCTCTCGTATATTTTTGGTCTCTCTTTTGTCATCTTTTAACTACGACCTTTCCATCTTGTCTTAACTTTTTAATTATATTTATAACTTGCTGTTCATAGTCTTTTGTAGTGCTCCAAGCATCTAAACCTTTTGCTAATTCTATAGCATCAACTTTACCATACCATTTGTTTTGTTTATCTCTTATTTTTCTAAATTCAGCATATGCCTGTTTAGTATTAAGGATTTTAATATAATCTCGGACTGAAGCACATTTAGTGTTATATGATTTAACACGCCAAGATAATGTATCTGTATAACCGTGTGGTAACATACCAGCGTCTTTATTCCATACTCGTATTCCAAACAAATTATTTCCTTCACGAGCAAATCTACTTAAGCCAGCGTTACTCTCAATAATGGCCTGAGCAATAATAAGATCATCTGGTATTCTCTCGTTCTTATGTAATTCTAAATTAAGATAGGCAATACACCTTTGCATTGTTTTTATAAATTCTTCATCTGAACCTACTGTAATTCTTGGTTCGGCAAAACCTATTTCTTTTGCCCATAAAATAGTTTTATCTATAGCTTTTTCTTCTATATTTACTTTAGATATAAAATTAGGATAAAATGTACCAATACCAAAACCTATTAAACATATGCCGGCAATTGCCATTATCTGTCTAACGTGAAATCTTATTTTACGTGGCCAATGATATTTAAAATACCACTTTAAAGGTCTATGTTTCATTATCGTTTACTTATGATATACTCATAATGATATTGTGAAGCATCTGTCAACATACCACTCTCGGTTTTCTCTAAGTATTTTACTTTAACTTTCTTTTGTAAAAATAATAAACGATTGTCATTTAAATATTTTGACATAGTATTAAATATTCTTTCTGATTCTTTTACTGAAAAATTATTTAATACATCTTCCTGAAAGTGTCCTTCGTAGTAAATAGCTTTCTCGCCTTTATTCTTAAACCAAGCAAATTCTTCTACTTTCTTTACTGCTTCTATTATTAATGGTTTTAAATAAGGATCTTTAAACTTTTTTGTTTTCACCTGATTCATAATATCTTTCTATGTTTTTTATAATGATAAACCTACGTATTTTAACTTAGGATTAAAACTATAAAATAGTTTGTTGTGGCTGCCATTATCTTTTACTGTTGTAAATTGATAAAGGTGTACCATTTCGTGGGCTAGTGTGTCCAAGAAATCTTTTTTACTATCGTAATATTTGTTCATTTCTAATTTAAATAACTGTGTGCCTTTACCTTTATATACATACATAACAACCTGACCTACACATTTTTGATATTTGAGTTCTTTAATTTCTATTTGATTAAAAGGATTTAATTTGTTATCGAATATACCAAGGTTTAATATTTTAAAATATTTTTTAATATCTTTATATGTGGTAACGTATTTCTGTTTTAGTGACAGCAATGGTTCTAGTTTTTTCTTTACAGCTAAAACTTTTTGTTTCGTTACTTTTATCATACATTATTTACAATCGTCTTGTATCTTTGTATCCTTTAGTAAACTACATTTATATGATTTGTCTGCTTCAAGTCTTAATTCGGCGGCCGCTTTATCTAATATAGCGGGTAAATACTTCTGTAATATATTAATACTATCAAGAGCGAACAAATGAGCAATTCGTGCCAGTTCTTGTTCCATCAATTTAGAAGCATCAATCGGTTGGTTTGATACTTTTTGTGTTATCACGTGGCCTATAACAGCCGTATTATATTCACTTGCCTTAACCGATTTCATAAAAAGGGTTAAAAGGCCATACACTAGTAAACCTAGTATAGTGATATAAATTAAAAACTTCTTCATATATTTATTGTTTGTTGTTTATATGGATAAGGTAACACTTTAATGTGTTTAGGTCAAGTGTTATAATAAAGAAATATGTGTTTATAATCAATGACTTGAAGTCATTGTTTTTAAAGGGTTTTTTAGGAAAACCCTTAAAACCTTAGTTTCTCATAAATTGGTCGTTCCAATTAAAGGCTTCTTTTACACAGTTTTCTGTAAGGCCTTTAAATGTAAGATTCAATTTCTTGTCTTTTATATCAATAAGTACCTGAGCATCATCTTTATGAAGAGCCTCTAGCATTTGTATAAAAAGAGATTCTTTTTTAATTTTAGGTATGTTACTTCCACCTTTAATGAATAGATAAAGTTTTTTAGATTCATCTAGCAAAGACGTATGTTCTGTCCCTGCTGGTGCTTCATTGGGCATATAAGGTGGTGTTCCTTCTGGTAACTCCCAAGTAATTTTAGGATCAAAAGCTGCTTTTAAAAGCATTCTTAATCCTTGACTATCGTTTTTTCTTAAAACTTCTATTTTTAAAGGTTTGTCTTTAGCGTTATTTACTTTGGTAAATATTTCGTGTGCTAAAGGTCTAGCGTTAGTTGCCGTACGAGCTGCTGCTGTCATAGCTTTCTTACTCATTAGGCTAGGGTATCTGTCTGGTTGTATTTCTGCCATAATTATTTCTCCAATATTCGAATATTAAAAATCACCAATGTTTGTCATCAATGCTTTTAGTTTATGTTGCATAAAATAAGGTAACAGTTTGGACCTGCTAGGTATCTTATACTCGTTATATGTATTTATAATAGTTCTTTCAAGCTCTTTTGGCATACAAGAAAGGTCTATTAATCGTTTGTTTCTCTCATAGTATTTACTTGTTTCACTACCTAATGATATGTTTTCAACATTAGACCATTCTTCAAGTCGTTTCTTATTAATAGGTCTTTGTTTCTCACCTGTTAAAAAGATGTCGTCTGGACTTAATATATTAGGTATACCATCTGAACGGTCACCTTTTATAATCTGTTCGTGTAAAAATTTCTTAGGATCTAAACCTTCACCTACAAATACCTTTTGTATAGGACTATATTGTTTAACATTTGTATTTGATTGTAATTGTATAAAGTCTTTGTCACCACTGATAATCATAATAGGTGTATTTGTATGATTAAACACCAGTGCTCCTATAATGTCATCTGCTTCGGCCTTTTCTATATACATCATTATATATGGAAAGTTTTCTGCTATTTCGTTTTTGATTTCTGTAATACAACTGAATATATTATCCCAATCTGTGGCTGAATCTACACGGCCTTTTCTTCGAGCGTGTTTATAATTAGGGTAAATATCTCTACGCCAAGGGTCACCGGCATCAGCACATAATACCATAGTGCCATACTGTTCTTTAAATTTTAAATTGAATCCTCTTAATGAATTAATGACCATATGCCTTATCATTTCTTTATTAGGTTTAATATCCGATTTACCTCTGGTCTGTGCCATAAGGTTTGATATTAAAACTTGATTTAGGTCTACTAGTATCATTTTTTTAGATAGAGGCGAGCGTTATATATTTCTCGCCTCTATAATTAACTAATTAAGCATTAATTGGAGCTAATTCAGATTTTCTAACACTTACTTTATGGTTAGAATATTTGAACGGTGTTCCGTATAAAGATTGAATACCAGCAGCAATAATTGCTCTTGTTGGTGTTCCAAGTCTATAAAATGTTTTACCAGCAACTTTGTTACCGTAAATCATATAGCCTTCTGATCTTAAAGTATCGATCATAGCTCTTGGTGATTCAAGATCAAATCTTGATCTTAAAGTTTTCCAAGCGATGTTCTCACCTTTTGATAAAAGGTTTAGTACTTTTGCTTTTTTTGATAAAGCTTTTCTACCACGTGTAGAAGTAGCTCTTTTAGCAGTTTTTACAACTACTAGATTTTTTAATGTATTAAACATTAGTTTCTCCTTATGTTGGCTATTTTACAACCGGCGACGGCGATTCCATTAGGAATTTCGTGTGATCTATCTGTCATCTGGTTCTTCAGGTAAATCAAAATCTGCTTTAAAATCTGTCCAACCATCATTTGTTTTTTGAATCTCATCTTTTACATCTTTGTTCAATGGTTTGTGTGGTTTGTGATTTTCTTCTGGTAACACTTTATTATAATCTATTACAACTTGTGGGCCAAATCTTGTAATTTTTACATCTACAATTTTATCAGCAAGTCTTTGTGCTGGGTGTGTTACGTCAAAATCTCTATATATCATACCTCTTAACATATCTACTAATAATCCAAAGTCTTTTGTAAATTCTGGTTTATCTGTCATCATAGCCATTTCTACGAATTGTCGTAGTATATTCATAGCTATTTCATCTACATTTCCTTCTACAAATTCTTTTGTTCTATCTACTCTTACCTTTTCACTTCCTTCAGGATTTTGTCTTGCTGTTTCTTTATTAACAATTCTGTCTGTTGGAAATAAAATAATTTTATCATCAGTCATATGTAAGTTCATTACTTAATAGGTTCGCCCTTAAAGTTAACTAATTTTTTATCCATTAGATATTCTATTAGTTGATTATAACCACCTATTAATTCACCATTTATTTTTATTTGAGGCATTGATCTTACTTGTTTACCAGCATCTTCAAATAGTGCTTCAATATTTTTAAAATCTTCAAATTTTTTTTCTGTGTAATTAAGGCCTAAATTGATTAATAAATTTTTGGCCTTAATACAATAACTACAGTTTTTTTTACTGTATAATATGACGTGAGATATATCACTCATATTACTGTGTTGTTTTTTGATTAGCAGTTTCTTTAAAAGCTTTATCAGCTTTTTCTTTTAGATTGTAAGAGTCAACTACTTCTGAAATTGTGTAGTTATACATCTTATTAAACTCACCTAAAGGCAATCTTAAACCTACCCACGCTCTGTAATAACCTTGTTTTGTTGAAGTTACCTCTTGAGCAAATATTTCATAACCTCTTACAGGTGTATTTTCAATTATATTTACTAGAGTAGATTCAACATCTGATACTACAGTTTTAGTTTCAGATTTACCAAGTTCAGTTATAAATTGCTTAGAACGTTTGTTCATCTCGCCTTTTATAATGTCTGCCATTTCTGCCTTAGCAATCATCTTTGCTTTTTCAATTGCTAAACCAAGATCTGGCGATACTGAAGTACCAACACCAAAGATACATTGTTTTTCGTTAATGTCTTGTGAATTAACGTTACAAGCTTTCTTTTCTTTGAAGTCGGCCATGTACCAAGATGGCACCGTATCTAAAATCTTTTCTGACTCGGCTTTGATCTGGTAAGTTGACGAAGAGCAAGCGCCTAATATAAGGCCAGTTGCTACTATCATTATTGTTCTTATCATCATATAGTTTTATTTTGTACTCCTTTTTATATCATATACTAAATCTTGTGTTTTGTCAAGCCCCTTTTGAACATAGCCAAAAAAGTCTTTACTGGACACATCAAATAGTATAACCCAAAGGAGAGTTATTATAATAACGTTTTTAAACATTATTGTACCTCCCATTCACCGTTCTTGTTAAGGCACGTCTTTCCGAACGATTTAAAGACGTGATTTGGTCTACTATAATATCGGCAATACTCTGGAGCCGATACATCTTTATAATAGAATTGAGCAAACAGATCCCAATAACCAGGCGTATTAATACCTCGTCTGCCGTCAGCACACTCCAAAATTTCTTGTTTAATAATGTCATCACCTATTTGTTTAATCTCAATCTTTACATAACAATATTGGTCATCTACTTTTTTAGGTTCGTAACCTCTTACTGTATCGTATAATACTTTGTTTTGTTCTTGTTTCACTCTTTTAAGTGGTTCTCTTTCTTCATCTGTAATCTGACCTTTTGGCATTATAAACTTCTCATTAGCAGTGGCTCTTGATATGAATATAGCCAATAGAAAATATATAAGAAGTATTACTAAAAAATATCTTTTAAAATTAGGTATTGTTCTCTTAAATCTCCAAGAGTATACCATTTGTTTTTTAGGTAACATATCTTTGATATAGTTAAAAATATCAGTAAGTATAAAGATAGTTGTATCTTTAAGTTCTATAAAGAATGGTTTTAAAAAATTTGGTAATTTAATTAAATATCTACTCATTTTTTTTAATAATCTTGTGTAAATCTGTTATATCTATTTTATTCATATCTACGTTTTTAAGTTCTTCTTTTTGTTTAAGTACCTGTGCTTTATGTTCTTTAGCCAATTTTGTAAAGTATTCAAAGGTTTCTTCATTATGTCCTATGATTGTAGGTTCTTTATCTTTAGCTGGCATTATACAACAATTTTTTTATCTTCTGTAATATACTCATTAAATATTTTAGGTTCTTTGTTTTCAAGTTTATCTAAAGTATCTCTTAGTTCATAGAGTTCGTTTTCTAAACTTCTAAGAGGACTAAATTCTAATTCTTGTATTATAACTTGTTCTCTTGCTTTTAATATTTTAATTTGTTCGTCCATTACTATCTCTTTCTACCCAACGTCCATCAGGTTGTTGACAAGCAGTACCAAATACCACTTTACGATTGATACCACCAATGCCAATTAATGGCCATTGACTTGTAATATCTATTGTTGCTTCATAATCTTTACATTTAAAGGGGCCCTCTAAATAAGTGCTATAAGTTTTTATATTACCTGAATTAGCGGTTTTTTCATTATACCAATTTGTATAAGATGAAGATGAACCTCTATTTAAATGATCTACAAATACAGCATTGTGTACATCATAATCTGAGTCGTACATAAGTTCAGCACCTAAAAAGGCACCTGTTACAGCACAAGCGGCCGCTACAACTGGATTATCTGTAACTTGTAAACAAGCAGCTGTCGTAGTCGTGGCACCTAAAAAGGCACCAGTATGACTACGATTATTAGCACACTGATTAACAACTAACAGTAATAAAAGTAAACTAAATATTCGCCAATTTCTCATTATCTAATTCAAGTTCTTCTTCATACATTTTTTGAGCATAGTTTTTGCCAAAAACTGACATATAAAAATAATCTCTCGGACTATCACTCTCGTAAGCAAGTAATAGTTCGTGGAAATTAATGTCTAATAAATCATAAACTTTAGGATTGAGTGTTTTGTTTCTAATGTGGTCTTTAAAGAATTGAATACGATTTACGTAAATATCAATTTCTTTATCTTCTAATTTTTTCTTTTTTGAAAGAGCAACATCTTTTGATTTGGCGTCTTTAAACTCTTTGAAAAGAGTATCTTTATCATATGTTATCATAATGTATATTTTAGTTTGTTGTTTGTACTATATAAGGTAACACTTTTTTGTGTCAATTACAAGCTCCAAGTCAAAGAAATAAGTGTTTAAAAACAATGACTTCAAGTTACTGATTTATATAGCTATTTAAAATATGACTCAATAACGTCATTTACCACGTGTTCATATTTCCAGCCAGCCCATATTCCTACAATCAGGCCTAGAAAAAACCAAATCATTTTTTACCTTTCTTCTTAGATTTTTTTTCTTTAATTTTTTTCATTGATGATTTGCCACTCTCATCTTTAAATATATCATAACCATCTTTACCATCAAAATAATGGCCGTCATAAGTTTTCTTTTTAGTCATTATATTTCCCTTTGTCCATAAGTTAAAAGCAAAACTAATATAAGAGCAAATACTGCTGCTCCTATTAGGTCGTATGTTTTGTTACTCATATTATACTTTCCTTCCCATTGTTTTAAAATCGCTACTATCTATAACTTGGTAAGCACCTTTATTGTAGGCAATACCTATTGTTTTACCAGCTGGCAATTGTGTAGCATAAGTTCTTTTGTATGTATCACCAACCACTCTATCACTCGTAGGTATAGAATCTCTTACTTTATAATCAGGTATATCAAAACCTTTATGGTTACTGATTACTCTACCTTTATTGTTTAACTTTAAACCAATAGATTTTAACCATCTACGATATTGAGTTAAGGCCAATTGTAATCTTTGTTTATTTGTCAGCATTTTTTTCTTTTGTATTCACGTGTGATTGTTTTTTATAATTAAAAGATTTTGTATCTAAACCTTTTACAGTAAGTTCTATAGAATTTGTATTTGAATTTACTTCTTGTAATATGGCACCTTTTTTAAGTTTCATCTTTACAGTTCTATCACACATATTATTTACCAAATTTACTTTCAGTTTCTAATTGTAATTGTATATCAATATCTGATTCAGCTCTATCTACATCTTCTTGTAGTTTATCTCTAAATCTAACGGCCGTATTTCTAGCTTCTTCTAAATCACTATGGTCAATTTGACTAATGATTTGATTAAGTATATCTATTTGTATGAGTTCAATGTTTGTCATTATATTACTCCTTCTGTAGCATATTTGTCAAGTTCAACTTCATCTTGGTCAAGTGTATCTACTACAACTTTACCTAACATTTCTTCAGTTTGATTATCATAACCAGTATCATAGTAATCTAACTCTAATTGGTCTGAATCTACTTTGATAGAATTTCTAATATCATCATTTGTAATACCACCGTATTCTAAAGAAATATCTCTGGCTTGGTTAGCATCTCTAGCTTTTACTAAGTAAGCTACTTGTACAACGTAATCTTGTACCACTCTATAAACGTTTTTACCAACGTCATCTTTGTTTAAATATATCATAATATAGTCCTTTTCAATTAGTTATACATATAATATAACATCTTTTGTATAATAAATCAAGCGTTTTGATAAAGATTCTTGTGTGTAAAATCAATGTCTTAGCCGTGGTATTCGTTCACGTTTCGTTCTAGTGAAGGTAAGAACGATTATTTCCAGTTATCTTTGACCCATTTTTGGTCTGATTCGTGTGGATTAGGTCTACCGTGAAAGACGGCTATCTTAGCTTCAGGTAATTGTTCAAATGTCCACTTTGATTTATGAAATCTTTTTTGTTTTCTGTCAAGCCATTTATATGATTGTGTCCATTCATCAGGATAAACTTTTAATATCTTCTCTTTTCTTATTAAATCAGTTATTACATTTTGGTCTCCTTGTACTTTTCTCCATTTTACTCTATTCGTAATGTAAGGTTCCCATATTATATTAGATGCTGTTTTATTATTCCATTTCATTACACTAGAATTAAACCACATATCTGGTTGGCCAAAATCATTAATGATACCAAAAGTGTTTTCGTCACCAAAATTTACAAAACAATCTATATTTTTTGATATAACTACATCTAAGTCTAAATAAAAATTTACACCTTCAAGGCCAGTATCAGGATTAAATAGTTGTAATTTATTCCACCAGCCTTCCATATCATGTCTTGGAAAAGACTTGAAGTGTATTTTACCCGTAACTAAATCAAATAAATTAACGTGATCTGTAAAACAATAAAACTCGTGTGGTATAGTAAGATGCCTTTGTACCATATTATATAACTTTTGAACATACTCTGGCTTATAT
>ERZ807358.47-NODE-47-length-12106-cov-6.089617_pt1 | contig 12106 bp, 14 predicted proteins | sample MGYA00521254_ERZ807358 | MGnify/ENA primary metagenome ERZ807358 (study PRJEB31431, sample SAMN03801314) | freshwater metagenome | biome: Freshwater; feature: Lake; material: Water | place: Canada:St Catharines | collected 2012-08-09 | depth 1 m m ...
CGATAATCCCATACTGACCGCTCCAAAGAATAGTAAAGAGTTTGACCTTGAAGCCATCAATTACAATTCGGGTATTGAAACAAAAACCTGTGTTACTGAACAAGGTAAAAAACCAAAGTTTGTAGGTCACCGATACAAAGATTCTTACACCTTATTGTTGTCTTTGACTCCAAATCGCAAAAGAGCATTTGCCGGATATGGTATCATTACCGCTGATTGTTGGAAACCGGGTAAACCTGTTGGAACTCTTGACATTAAAAAGCTAGCGGAATGTCAGACCTTCAATGTAATCATTGGTGAGATTGAGATTAATGGTGATAAAGTAAATGTAAACCACGATAAGATTACAATCTGATGAGAGTTTTAGTTATACCAAATTACACAAATTTTGGCGCTGTCAAAGATATCAATAGAGATTCATTCCTATTAGTATTCAAGTCCTTTTTAGACAATACCCAAATCGGTAAAGAGTGGGAGTGGATTCTACCTTATCCTGATTTAAACAATCATCCTGGCATCATCAATCAATTTGAATATCCAAATGTTCAATTTTTTAAAATGGATGGATTAGATTGCTTTCCACCAAAAATGAGGGTAGATTATCCACATAAATTTTTTGAAAGGATTATTGATAAATATAAAGGTGAATTCAATTTGATTTGGAGTCATTTGCCTGAATGGACTAATGAGTTTAAAATAACTCGTATCTACAATAAAACTCAACCTATTATTGGGTATTGCCATTGGTGGGAAATTAAAGATAATGGTGCTAGAGATGATAATTCTTTTTGGAGAAATATCAAAGGTATGTTGGAAATGAAAGTTTGTGGTGTAAACTCACAATGGGTAAAAGATTTAGTAATCAAACGAGCATCGGAATCATTCCAACCGCATATCATTGAACAGTTAGAACAAATCATTCAACCTTGGTATCTTGGATGTGATTCAGCAACTCCAACATCTACATACGAACCCAAAACTATTTTGTATAATCATAGATGGGGTGTGTATACAGGTTCGGAATTCTTCTTTGAGGTAATGGATGAGTTATGGGAAACTCGTAAAGATTTCCAAGTATGGACTACATTAAAAGAAATGGGTAAACCATATACAAAATACATTGGACACGCCGATAGAGATGTGTATATGAACCAAATGTCAAAAGCACATTTTGGTGTAGGCACATTCCAAGGATATTCTGCGTGGTCTATGTCAGCAACTGATGGGTTAAGTAGAGGTGTTCCATATTTACTACCAAATGACTTTTGTTATCCTGAAATGGTAGGTACTGATTATCCACTACTTTACAATGGTAAAAATGAATTTAAAGAAATGGTAATAAAATTATTGGATGGTGATATTGAACGTCCTGATGTAACACATATTGCAGAATCTTTACTTTGGGAACACCAACTAAAAAGTTGGAATGTAGAAGAAAACTTTGTTAATACCGCACGAAAAAATTTTAATTAATGTATCAAAATGTATACTATGAAAAAGAAAATGGTATCATCCATTGTTGGGATGACCAAAAAGGTTATTTTACAAGCAAGTACCGTAGATATGCTTATGTTAGAGATGGGGACGGTGCTTTTACTTCTATTCACGGAGAGCGTCTTAAAAAGATAAACTTTTGGAAACAAGAGGATAATCTTAAACTTTACGAAAGTGATGTAAACGAAATGACTCGTTTTCTGATTGACCAATATGGTGATTCAGATGAGGTATCAACAGGTCATACCACTCTAACCTTTGACATTGAGGTTGAGATGAATACGGGTCTGCCGGACATTGATAAAGCAGGTAATGCAATCACTTCAATTGCAGGTCACGATTCGGTAACCAACGACTATTTCGTATATGTTGTATCAGACAATTATGTTGATAAAACCATCAAAGGAGCAGAGGTTCGTTCGTTTAAAACTGAAGCTGACCTACTTGAAGCATTCCTAAACAAATGGCAAGAAATCAACCCAACAATCGTTACGGGTTGGAACATTGATTACTTTGATGTGACCTACCTATATAATCGTTTAAAGAATGTGTTGGGTGAGAGAATGGCTAGTAAACTTTCTCCCATTGGTAAGATTGGATACAACAAATATCGTAATCGTTATATTATCGCGGGAGTAAGTTGTTTAGACTACCTTGCTCTTTACAAAAACTTTACCTACCAAGAATTCCCAAATTACCGATTGGATACCATTGCTAATATTGTATTGGGTAGGGGTAAGATTGAATACAAAGGTAATCTTGACCAATTGTTCCGAGATGACTTGGAAAAGTTCATTGAGTATAACTTGGTGGATGTGGAGTTGGTTGTTGAAATGGATAGAAAACTTCAATTCATTGAATTGGCTCAGGCGATTTGTCACGCAGGGCACGTATTTTATGAAGATTTCCTATTCTCATCAAAGTGGTTGGAAGGTGCTATCTTAACTTTCTTGCGTAGAAGTAATCGTGTCGCGCCAGACAAACCACGAAGAGCAGACAAAAACGAAGATGGGTCGGATGGTGAAGGTAAGTTCACCGGCGCATATGTGAAAGAACCCAAACCTGGTCTTTACAAATGGGTATATGACTTGGACTTAACATCGCTGTATCCATCCATTATTATGACCTTGAATGTGTCGCCAGAAACCAAGATTGGTAAACTCAAATCTTTCTCTTCGGAGGATTATATGAAAAACAAAATTGATACATATTCAATTGTAGATGATTCTGGCGTAGAGTTTCCACCAATGACTCGTGATGAATTTCAAAAACTTATTACGGAATCAAAATATTCACTATCATCAAATGGTGTATTGTATACCCAAGATAGAGTTGGTGTAATACCTGAAATCTTAAATGTTTGGTTTGACAAACGAGTTGAGTATAAGGACTTGATGAAGAAACATGGTAATGCGGGTAATGATGAACTTTATAAGTTTTATTCTCAACGCCAGTTGGTTCAAAAGATTATGTTGAACTCCCTTTATGGAGTATTAGGTCTACCATCATTCAGATTTTATGATGTGGATAATGCGGAAGCTACCACAATTACAGGTCAGACGGTAATCAAAACTACTGAAATGATTGCTAACCAATACTACAAAAGTATTATTGGTAAAGAGGATGACTACAATGTGTATACCGATACTGATTCGGTATTCTATCAGGCAGCTCCATTGGTAAGGGCTAGAAACCCACAAATTGATGAAAATTCAGATGAACAAATGGTTCCTGCGATTTTATCAGTTGCTCAAGAAGTTCAAGCCCACATCAACAAGGTCTACGACACAATGTCTAAAAAGTTATTCAATGTAGACTCTCACCGATTTGATATTAAACAAGAAACCATCGCAAAGGGTGGATTTTGGGTATCAAAGAAAAGATACGCACAATGGATTATCAACGACAATACAGTTCCTTGTGATAAAATGGATGTAAAGGGATTGGATGTTCGTAGGTCATCATTCCCAACTTACTTTAAGAAGGTGATGGAGACTGTTTTGTTGGATATTCTAAAAGGTGTTGATAAATCTATAATTGATGATAAACTCATCAAATTCAAAGAAAAAATGTCGGACCAAAACTTTACGGATATTGCAAAAAACTCTGCTGTGAAGGATATGTCCAAGTATGTAAAATCTCGTAAGGAATACGCATTGGGTGAATTTGAAAAAGGAACCCCAGCGCACGTTAAAGCTGCTATAACTTATAATAGATTATTGAAACACTATAACGCTCCTTACAAGTATGAACCTATGAAGGATGGTGATAAGATTAAGTGGGTTTACTTGAAAAAGAATCCACTTGGTTTAGAAACCACCGCATTTACAGGTCATAATGACCCACCTCAAATCAATCAGTTTGTTCAACAATACATTGACTATAATAAAATATGGAAACAAGATTTGGAAAACAAACTTGATGATTTTTACGATGCAATGAATTGGGATAAACCAAATCCTAATCTTTTAAAAGCATCACAATTTTTTGGATTTTAATTTTATTTTTTGTATATTTGTATTATGACTATTGAACAAGCAAAACAAGTATTGAAGGAGAATGGCTACTATGTAGACAACCTCTGGCACATTGATGATGTTAAACTACAATCTGATGTTGATGTTGATGATGATACCGCATATGATATTCTTAATTCAGCATTGACTAATGATTGGATTATGGAACAAATCAATGTATCTATCTCACAACTCATAGAAGATTAATGTGAGCGTAACCAACTACATAGTAGAACCTTGCCCACGGAGTGAAATTGTAGATTTCGTGGAAACCCATCACTATTCAAAAAATATGAATGGATTACACATTTCATATTGTTTTAAGTTGATGGATGGTGATACTATGATTGGTGCTATGGTTTATGGGTCGTTGGGTATGCTTGGGGTTGCTGAAAAATATAACCCCAAAAATCCATCCAAGATTTTAGAACTAAAAAGATTGGTGTGTATTGATGATACTCCAAAAAATACCGAATCGTATTTTATAGGTTGGACACTTCGGTGGTTACAACGAAATACTGATTTAGAAATGATAATCTCATACGCTGATAAAACATTTGGACACGAAGGCGTGGTTTATAAAGCTACAAACTTTGAGTGTATGGGTGAAACATCAACGGGAAGAGTTATTATGTGGAATGGTCGTAGGTATCACGGCAAAACTTTAAGAAACAAACACAATGGGAAATTAAAACCCGTTGCTATTGAATTGAAAAATGCATTGGATGATGGAAGTGCTCAGTATGTGGAAACACTAACAAAGAACATTTACATTTACCGATTTAAAAAAAGAAAACAAAAAATTAACCAATGGTTTGGATAATTCAAAATTATTTCGTATATTAGTATAAATAAAAAATAAAAAAACATGAAAAAAAGTTCATTTGAGGGATTTGTCTCTCGTTATAATCTTGGCGGTGAAGTTGAATCCGTTAAAGTGGTCTCAACTGATGAAGGACTATCAGTCCGATTCATCTCCGATGATAAAACCCTTTTGGGTGTTGTAGAAAGTGAAGATAAAACATTCCCTAACGGAGAATTTGGTATCTACACTACTTCACAACTAAAAGGTTTGTTGGGGGTTCTTGACGCAAGTGTTGATGTAAAATCTAATGAAAGTTCATTGGTATTTTCAGACACTAAAACTTCGGTAAACTATGTGTTGGCTGAATTGTCAGTAATCCCAGCAGTTCCAGAACTCAAGCAACTCCCCAACTTTAATGCTACCATCACTTTGGATGAAGCATTCATTGGAACCTTTATTAAATCAAAGGGTGCTTTGAGTGATTCGGATACCTTTACATTTACTTGTAGTGGTGAATCAAACGCGGGTAAGATTGTATTGGGTTATTCTAAAATCAACTCTAACCGAATCTCTATCAATGTAGATTGTGTTTGTGAAAGTGATGTTCAACCTATTTCATTCTCTGCTAAATACTTGAAAGAAATCTTGAACGCAAATCGTGGTGCTAAAGCATCTTCTATGAAGGTATCATCACAAGGTCTTGCTTCGGTTTCTTTTGAACACGAAGGATACAAATCATCTTACTACCTCGTAGAAGTAAAGTAATGTTTTGGGATACTGAACCAGCGAAACCTGCATTTGACTATGATGTAGAAAAGGGTAAGTTCATTGAAAATATGGACTACCTTTCTTCTATGTCCGTAGAAGAACAAACACTTTACAAAAAGTGGCAGGAGTGGAACTATGACTTGGCTACCTCTATGAAGAGAAAAGCAGGTCTGGCGCTTCACTACGATGCTCTTTGGATGCCGAAAGACATTCAAAATAAGGAACAAACAATCAAAGAAATTGAAGCGCTTGAACCTTATGTAGAAATTGTTGATGATGCAAAAGAATCTACTCGCTGGACTGAAATCCGAAAACTAATTCATACGATGTCCTTTGATGCTAATCCTGGTCGGAATGTAAAGATTTACATTAAAGATAGGGTTAGTGGTAAAATACTTGGAATGATTTCCTTGGCTTCAGATGTCACATCATTGGGAGTTCGTGACAAATACATTGGGTGGACCCAAGACAACAAATACAAAGATGGTAAGTTGAATCATACTACTATCGCATCCACAATTGTCTGCACCCAACCTTTGGGATACAATTTTTTGGGTGGTAAGTTGATTGCTTGTATGGCTACATCAGAGGTAGTTCGTAAACATTGGAAAGAAAAATACGGACAAACCTTGATTGCAGTTGGAACCACTTCTTTGTATGGTATTCACTCTCAATACAATGGTATCCCCCACTTCAAAACTTTGGGAGAATCCGCAGGTAAGGTAGCTACAAAGCCAGATGATTCAGTTTACGAACCTTGGCACCATTGGATTAAAGAAAACAAATCCGAACAGTATGCTATTCAAACTGCTGAAAAAGAAGGTGTAGATGGACCCGCAACCGGAGTAAAGCAGAAAGTCATCAATATGATTTTCAAAGAACTTGGGTTAAAAGGTTCTCACTACCAACACGGATTCAAACGAGGTGTGTATTTCGCCCAAATGTATGAGAATGGTAATGAGTTTCTCCGTAATGAGATTGCTGAAGACCAACTGATAATGAAGGATAAGTTTGTTGATAGTGATGAATACACAATGAAGTGGTGGAAGCCAAAGGCAATCAAACGATACGAAAAACTCCACGAAGAGGGTCGTATCAAGCCAGAGTCATTGTTTTATCTTGATATCATTGGTATGTCGTGGGAAGATTGTAAAGAAAAATATTTAAAAGAAGTAGGAAGATGAGTAATTCACTATGGGTTGAAAAATACCGACCAGATACATTAGAAGGATATGTAGGAAACGAACACATCCTTGAAAAGGTAAAGATTTATATTCAAAACGAAGATGTCCCTCACCTCTTATTGTATGGTCAAGCCGGTACGGGTAAAACCACATTGGCTAAAATTATTACAAATCAGATTGATTGTGATTTGATGTATATTAACGCTTCTGATGAAAACTCCGTAGACGCAGTTCGTGATAAAATTCGTGGATTTGCATCATCTATGGGTTTTAGAAAGTGGAAGGTTATTATCTTGGATGAGGCTGATTATTTGACTCCTAATGCTCAAGCAGCTCTTCGTAATTTGATGGAAACATTTTCAGCATCTACTCGTTTTATCTTAACTTGTAATTTTGTTGAAAAAGTAATTGACCCCATCCAATCTCGTTGCCAAACATTTGCAATTACCCCACCATCTAAAAAGGATGTTGCAAAACGATTGAATGATATTCTAACAGCCGAAGGTGTTGAGTTTGAAATGTCAGACCTTGCTTTTACTGTTAATAGTGGATATCCAGACATTCGTAGAGTTTTAAACGCAGCTCAACGACAAGTCATCAACGGAAAATTGGTGATTGATAAACAATCAACTCTTGAAGCAAATTACACCGAAAAAGTAGTGCAAGAATTGATGTCTAATAATGACGCAAAAACAAAGTTCACTAATGTCAGACAAATTATTGCTGATTCAGGTGTTAAAAGCTTTGAACCTTTGTATAGAACCCTTTACGATAGAGTAGATGACTATGGTAAAGGTAAAGTAGGACAAACCATCTTAAACATCGCGGATGGTCAGTATAAAGACGCAATGGTCGTTGATAAAGAAATCAATGTAATGGCGATGATGTTAAATATTATAACAAGTATCTAAAATGGCAAAAGGTAAAGTAATTCCAATGGGTGGTAAACAACAACCAACTCAACAAGCACCAAAATTAAATGTTGACCCCTTTAAACTCAAAACAGTAACTTGTCCGAATTGTGAAGGTATTTTCTTCACGGAAGTGACTATGTTTAAAGAAATCCCAGCGGTGATGTCTCCCAATGGTCAACAATCAATGCTACCAATCCCTGTGGTTGTATGTAATGAATGTGGAACTGTTCACCCAAAGTTCACACCTAAAGAGTTCTTTGAAGGTGGTGAAGAAAAGTGATGAAGGTGTAGTAAAAGCCAAGGGGTTATTTGACCACTTGAGTGGTATTACTCACCTTAAAACTCCGTGGGAGAGCTTGTCCGTGATGGATAAGAAATCTTTTGAAACCTATATGGTTAATAGATTCTTGTCTATGGGTGCTGATAATGTTGAAATTGTAAACATTATAAATCAATACACCAACGGACAGCTAACCCCACGAGAGGTTTACAAGTTTTACTTGGATATTCTACCAAAGAAAAAATCATTCAACAAGTATATCAAAGGTAAGTCCGAAGATAAGTGGCATGAAAATGTAATTCAGTATTTTTGTAAATACTATGAAGTATCATCTCGTGAAGTTTTGGATTACCTTGATATTCTTACCAAGGATGAAATCAAATCAATAATTGTTAAATATGGGGTTGACCCAAAAGAAATAGATAAATGGCTAAAATGATTAAAGAAGCAAAAACCAAAGTAGAATGGGTTGGTGAAGAAGAACGCCCTAACTATGGTGGGTCCAAAGAACAATCTGCGGTTACATATTGTGAAGAAAACTATCCCCAAACCACCGAAGAGTTCAAAAACATTTTGGATGAGATGTATCTTACTTTTTGTAAAAAGCAGAGAAACTACGGACCAGGTAATATCTCCGTAGGAACATCACTTCAAACCCAAGATGAGGTTAGATTGTCTTTGACCGGATTGTGGTTTCGTATTAACGATAAAGTTAATCGTTTGAAGCAGATGGTTGTATTGGGTCAGCCGGATGAGGTTGGTGAGTCAATCCAAGATACATACGAAGACCTTTCGGTCTACGGAATTATCGCTCAGATTGTTCAACGCGGAAAATGGGGAAAGTAATGAAAAATGTTTTTTTTGCAAGTGTTTTGTTTTTAAGTTCATGTGCAGTATCACCACTTCGTAATATTTCTACGGAAGGGCTTACTCACCAAGGAACTGATATTTACTACAAAGGTGAACTCTGCGCTCAAATGGTAGCTTTAGAGGTTGCATATGATAATAATAAAATAGTTCGTGAGGCAACCTACATTGTAACTGATGAAAAGTTCAATGAGGTAGCCATAGGTATTCTACGATATGTTCGTGACCGGAGACCAAGTTGGGAAGTTGAAGTTGAGATAAAAAAAGTTATAAAAAGTTTGGATAATTGAAATCTTTTTCGTATATTTGTATATATGAAAAGTTCAAAGACAACACTACTTCAGATTCCTGTTTATTTAGAAAAGCAGGGAGATGTGAAGGTTTCCTATTCACAATATACGATGTGGGCTAATTGCCCAAAACAATGGAAGTTGACCTATATGGATGGTCACAAGATTGATGACCCATCCATTCACCTCATTTTCGGAACTGCAATGCACGAAACCATCCAAACTTGGTTGGATACGATGTATTCTTCAACCGTAAAGAAAGCCAATGAGCTTGACCTACATACGATGTTGAGGGATGTGATGGCTAAAGAATACAAAAAGACAATGGCTATCTATGGTCAAAAGTTTACCACCAAAGAACAAATGAACGAGTTCTACCAAGATGGTGTTGAGATTATTGACTACTTGAAGAAGAAACGCTCGGTGTATTTCTCTACCAAGAAAATCAAGTTGGTGGGTATTGAGTTACCAATTTACTATCCAACAAATAATGAAAATGTGATGATGAAAGGTTTCCTTGACCTTGTGTTTGAGGATACTGAAAATGCTCGTATCATTATTGATGATATTAAAACATCCACAAGTGGTTGGAACAAGTGGGCTAAGGCCGACAAAACCAAAACCGCTCAGTTGATTTTATATAAGAAGTTTTTCTCCGAACAATACGGATACGACATTGATAGAATAGATGTTCAGTATCTTATATTGAAACGAAAGTTGAGTGAGAATGCTTACGACAGACGAGTTCAAGTATTCAAGCCAGCCGCTGGTAGTCGGACTCTAAAAGAAATTACCACAAACTTTGATACCTTTGTATCAGCCGCTTTTAATACGGATGGGGTCTACCGACAAGATGGACCATTTCCTGCAAAAGCCGGTGATAAGAATAAGAATTGTAGATTTTGTCCTTTCAAAGACCGATACGATTTGTGTCCTAAATCAGAACGACACGCAGTTTAATCAAAATCCTTAATTATGTTGTATAGCTACAATAAAACCCTGTTAGAATTCAAAAGAATTGGATTACGAAAGTTAATTCTTATTTTGAGTGGATTCACATTTGTAATTGGTAGTGTATTTTATGGCGTTGGTAGATACGCTGCCTTTGGCGATTTGAGTATCTATGAAAAAAACATACTATTGTTGAATATCAAAGAAACTCCATTTAACGAGGCTGATTTAGTTAAGTTGATGAAAGAGCTTAATATGAAATTTCCACATATTGTATTGGCTCAATCTTATGTAGAAACAGGTCAGTTCAAATCTAAAATCTTCCGAGAAAACAACAACCTATTTGGTATGAAGCAAGCCCGTCAAAGGGTTAATACCGCAAAAGGAACACAAAACAATCACGCATATTACGATAGTTGGGAAGAGTCAGTATACGATTACGCATTTTACCAATGTAGATATTTGGGTGGTATTCATACTGAAGAAGAATATTTTAGATATTTGAACGCTTCTTATGCTGAAGACCCTAATTATGTAAGTAAAGTAAAATCGGTTATTGAAAAACAAAAGTTACGAGAGTTATTTTAATGAGAAAATATCAAAATCATTCCCCGAATAGATTGCGTGTAAAAAGCTTATATAATAGAAAAGAAGGTATGAAGGTCGCATTGATAGGTGATATTAGATATGAAAATCGCGGTGAAATCAAAGACCTTATATTTAAACTAAAACAAAAATTTGGAGACCAACTATCAATTATCAGTCGTGGTAATAAAGATGGTATTGAAAAATGGGTTAGGAAATTTTGCATAGAATTGGATGTAAACTATATTGAGTATAATCTTGCATCTACACCTATGAACCTATACAGTGGAATGTCCGAAGAATACTACGACAAACCACATCACCCAACGCAGAAACTACACCAATACGACTTGATTGCTCAGAACGCAGACAAGATTATGTATTTTGGTCAAATTGATATTAAAGAGTGGAAACACTTTGAAAAAAGAGTATATTGGAACGATAAAAAAGTTACATTCATACAATGATTATATTAGGAATTCACACAGGCCATGATGCGTCTCTATCACTAATGCGTGATGGTAAAATTGTATCTGCTATTGCAGTAGAAAGATTATCTCGTAGAAAAAAAGATGATTTTATTAGTCGTGAAGTATTTGATACTTTTTTAGAAAAAAATGGTGTATCAATTGAAGATGTTGATGTTATTACAATGGGATATTGGAATCAATGGTCTATTCCATTTATGAATATTTATTCACCACTTGACACAAAATACCCATTAAGCACCTATGGCACATACGAACTTGAAAGTAGAATATTAAGTGGAGTTGACCCAAATCATACACCACAACTTATAGAGAATTTAGGTTGGACTTTACCAAGGTACATGGATAGAATAACCCCACCATATGGAAGTGGAACAACACCCCACATTGGGTGTGCTAGATTGTGGGTTTTGATTGATGGTGTTGATAAAGTATTCCAAGGTTATTTTGTAGACCACCACACCGCTCATTCCGCATACGCTTTTTACCTATCACCATTTAAAGAATCTATGATTTTTACAGCCGATGCTAGTATAAGTGACCATATGGCTTGTAGTTCTATGCAGTTTGGATGGGGTAATCAAATAAATCGGTTTAAGAATCCACAATATATGTATGGAAACTTTTACGATGTTGCTACGGAATGGTGTGGTATTGGGCCTGGTGTATTAAAAGCTGGAGTTTTGATGGGGCTGGCAGCATATGGTCAAGTTAGTCCGAAAACCAAAAAGAATTGGAAAAAATGGACCAAACCTATGAGAAAACGAACTGAAGAGTTTGATAATCTTTACATTGATTGGTTATGGTCTCAAATTAGTGGTAAATTTCCAAAAATTTGGTATCCACGGGAAATTAAAAAAGATGAAGACCATTTTTATACAAGACCACACCAGTATGTTTATACCAAAGAAGAATCCGAGTCAAAAGAGGTAATGGATGTTGCAGCTGATATTCAATATATGGC
>ERZ807358.48-NODE-48-length-12105-cov-3.939558_pt1 | contig 12105 bp, 16 predicted proteins | sample MGYA00521254_ERZ807358 | MGnify/ENA primary metagenome ERZ807358 (study PRJEB31431, sample SAMN03801314) | freshwater metagenome | biome: Freshwater; feature: Lake; material: Water | place: Canada:St Catharines | collected 2012-08-09 | depth 1 m m ...
TCTTGATTACTCATTAACTCATTAGGATCTATTAAAGTTTCTCCAACAACTAAAGTTATAAGAGCTTCGCCTTTACTTTGTATCATTTATGCAACCTCCTTGTGCATTTCTTTAACATATTGATCTGATGCAAATTGTGCTTGTTTAATGTTTTTTGCATTATAATTAGTAAAGCAATCAAATGCTTGATGATCTCTACAACCAATACTATCTATAAAATATAAATTAAAAGTAGATCTTCCATTCCATTCTACTTCTATATGATCGTATTCAAAAACTACTCTGATTTTACTTTTCATATTATTTACCATTTGTTGTTTGTTATAACCATAATGGATAATATATAAATAATAATAATGCAATACATATTTTTAATTATTTTTAACCTTTTAGTTGTGTTGTTAATTAAAAGAAAAATAAGACAAATAGAAAAGATTAATAATAGAAAAGAATAAATCCTGGACATTGGACCAATAAAGCATTGGTTGAATAAATAGAATTAAAGAAGATCATTAGTAATACATTAAAGCATTTAACAATGTATGAGTGTGTGGGTAATTATTAATATCAATTAAAATATATATGCGATTAAGTTCCTATTTATTAATACATCGCATCGATTTACATTGTGTGTATTTGTGTCGGATATGCAACACTGTGATATTAATACAACACTATATCGCATTAGTTGTTATAAAGTTTATAGCGATAAGTTATTAGTTATAACTGTAAACTATTAATCATCTAGGAAGTCGCACAATTTTAGATTGCACACCCCCCCTATACCCCATAAACCGCCACACATTTTATATATATATATACATGGGACTAGAGAACTCACTTTGAGCCACAGTCAGTTCCCCACACAGAATCTTCGCCACACACAAAATCGCTAACTCATAATGGGTATATCCACAAACAACCCACCACCTTTTTTCTTTGCCTGACCAACCTTAATATAATATTAAAATACTACTAATAGTATATGAACAGATCAATGTACCAAGATGATGACGATAACGACTTTTATACATCTAATGTAAAAGCAGTTGTTTATATTGAGAAAGATAATTCAATAACAGTTAAGTTCACAGGATTACAAAACAAAGAACACTCATCAATCTTTAGTTCATGGTTAATGATGTTATTGAACATTGAGAATGCAATCATAACTAATGAACAATCTAAGTCTATTCACTAATGACAACTATAACAGAAACAATAATTAACAGTGGTACAATACAATATAAGATTCCCTATTACCCCAGAGAAAAGCAAATAGAACTTCATTTCAATATGAAGAAATATCGCTGGTCAGTATTAGTCTGCCATAGAAGGTTTGGTAAAACAGTATGTATGATTAATCATCTACTAATGTCAGCACTACGTTCTACTAACAAAGCACCTAGGTATGCCTATATAGCACCCACCTTCAAACAGGCTAAGTCTATTGCTTGGGATTATATGAAACAATACACATCATTAATACCTGGTGTTAAATTTAATGAAACAGAATTACGTTGTGATCTACCTAATGGAGCTAGAATAACATTGTTAGGTTCAGAGAACTCAGATGGATTACGAGGTATCTATTTAGATGGTTGCGTTATTGATGAGTATGCAAACGTACAAGGTAAGTTATTTACAGAAATTATAAGACCAGCATTGTCAGATAGAAAAGGATGGTGCGTATTTATTGGTACACCACAAGGAACTAATAATAACTTCTATGAATTGTTTCAACATGCACAAGGGGATAAGCAATGGTTTCATTATAAAGCTAAAGCATCTCAAACAAATATAGTTGATCAATCAGAATTAGAAGCCGCAAAGAAAGTAATGGGTGAAAAGAAATACCTACAAGAATTTGAATGCGATTGGATTGCAAATATAGAAGGTGCTGTTTATGGAGATACCATAACTAAGATAGAAGATGCTAAGCAGCTAACAAGAGTTCCTTATGATCCATCACTACCTGTATCTACTGCGTGGGATCTAGGCGTGTCAGATCATTCAGCAGTTATATTCTTTCAACAAATGGGAAGAGCAATTAATATAATAGATTACTATGAAGAACGTGGTCAAGGGTTACCGCATTATGTTCAAATGTTACAAACTAAAGATTATGTTTATAAAGATCATTTTGCACCACACGATATTGAAGTTACAGATTTTGGTAATGGTAAAACAAGACGTGAGGTTGCTTATCAATTAGGTATTAATTTTAAAGTAGTTCCTAAGATTCCATTTGAAGATGGCATCCATGCAACCACAATGTTACTACCTAGATGTTGGATTGATACAGACCATTGCAAAAAACTTATAGATGCGTTAAGACACTACCATAGGAAGTTTATAGATAAAAACAGAATGTTTAGATCTAAGCCTGTACATGATTGGAGTTCACACGCTTGTGATGCTATGCGTTACCTTGCAGTTGGAATCCAAGAAATAAATACTAGACAATCTGCTCCGCAAAGTATAGCAGATAGTGATTATAGGATTATATAAATTATGGGATTCTTATCGCCAAAAATGCCAGCGTTGCCACCAGTGCAACCTTTACCTGAACCGCCTTCTACTAAATTAACAGAAGCAGAACAGGCAAAAATAAAAGCTGAACAAGATGAAATTATTAGAAAACGTAAAGGTAGATCAAGTACAATATTAACATCTCCATTGATTGACGAAGCAACAACAGAGAAAAAAACTTTATTAGGATAATATGGCAACTGGCGGATTTGCAAATCTTGCAAAACAATTAATAAAAAAAGTAGTTCCAGAAGCTACAGAAAAAGTTTATAGAGCATTTTCAAATACAACATCTACTCCAATGTCTGTAGATGTTTCTGCTTCAGGAATGGCAATGCAAACAAAAAAAATTAAAACATTAAAAGGAGCAAGAGGAACTGGAGTTACATACTCTGGTGTTAAAACATCATCACAAGGTTTACTTACAGGTGCAAATACTGAAAAGAAAACTTTACTAGGAGGTTAATATGGGTGGACCAATTCCAAATCCTTTTCAATCTAAACCATCTGCACCAGCTCCTGCTCCAGTAGCAGCTACAGTGTCAGCACCAACTACATCAGAAGTATCTCAAGCAGGTGCAACAGAAATGGATAACAAAGGAATTAAAAGAAGAAGACGTGGTAGATCTATGACTATCCTAACAGGATCTGCAGGCGTTCAAGAAGGTGCAACTTTAGGCACACCAACATTGCTAGGATAATAAATGGCTGAAACAGATTTAGTAAAAGATCTCTTAAAGAGATTTGGAAAATTAGTAACACAACGTCAAACTTGGGAATCGCATTGGCAAGAAGTGTCAGATTACATGATGCCAAGAAAAGCAGATGTAACTAAAAAAAGATCACCAGGTGATAAACGATCTGAGTTAATATTTGATTCATCTCCATTACATGCTGTAGAATTATTATCAGCATCTCTACATGGTATGCTTACTAACCCTGCAACACCTTGGTTCTCATTAAAATTTAAAAATATAGAATTAGTAGATGAAGATGCGGCAAAGGAATGGTTAGAAGATTCAACAGAGAAAATGTATGAAGCATTTAACAGATCTAATTTCCAACAAGAAATATTTGAACTATATCACGATCTAATTACTTTCGGTACAGCAGCAATGTATATTGAAGATGATGAAGAAGATATTGTTAGATTTTCTACAAGACACATTGGTGAAGTTTACATATCAGAAAACAATAAAGGAAAAGTAGATACAGTATTTAGAAAATTCAAATTAACAGCTCGTGCATGTATAATGCAATTTGGCGAAAAAAATGTTTCTAAAACAACTAGAGGTATTGCATTAAAAGATCCTTATGAAGAAATTACAATTCTTCACGTTGTATATCCAAGAGAGAATTACGATCCTAGAAAAAAAGATAACAAGAATATGCCATTTGCATCTTGTTATATTGAACCAGAAAACAAACACGAAATTTCTCAATCAGGATTTAATGAGTTCCCTTATGTAGTACCACGTTATTTAAAAGCATCATTTGAAATTTATGGAAGATCTCCTGCAATGACTGCTTTACCAGATGTTAAGATGTTAAATGAAATGTCTAAGACAACTATTAAAGCTGCACAGAAACAAGTTGATCCACCTTTATTAGTTCCTGATGATGGATTTATATTACCTATAAGAACAGTACCAGGTGGTTTAAATTTTTACAGAGCTGGCACAAGAGATAGAATTGAACCATTAAACATTGGTGCAAATAATCCATTAGGTTTAAATATGGAAGAGCAAAGAAGAGGTGCTATTAGAGATGCGTTTTATGTAAATCAATTAATGATGCAGTCTGGTCCACAAATGACAGCAACAGAAGTTGTACAACGTAACGAAGAGAAGATGAGATTACTTGGTCCAGTATTAGGTAGATTACAATCAGAATTACTTAGACCATTAATTGATAGAACATTTGCAATATTACTTAGAAAGAAATTATTTAGACCAGCACCAGATTTTTTATCTGGTCAAGATATACAAATTGAATATGTATCACCTTTAGCTAAAGCACAAAGATCTTCTGAACTACAATCTATTATGAGAGCAATAGAAATATTTGGATCACTTGCACAAGTATCTCCAGTATTTGATCATATCAATATTGATAATCTAGTAACACACTTAGCTGACATCGTTGGTGTTCCTGCTAAAGTATTAAACTCTAAAGCAGAAGTAAATTCTATAAGACAGAAGAAACAACAAGAGATGATGCAACAACAACAAATGCAACAGATGCAACAAATTGCACAAGCAGGAGGAGCTGTAGCACCATTAGCAAAAGCATTACCTGAGGAGGCAAGAGCTTTAGTAAACCCAGAAGAATAAAAAAACGAAAGGAAAATAAATGGAAGATCAAGTAAATAAATTAAAAGAATATTATAAAATGGTTTTTGAATCTGATGATGGCAAGATTGTCATGCAAGATTTAGAAAAGAGATGCCACTATAATGTTACCACCAACATAAGAGGTGATAGCCATGAGAGTGCATATATGGAGGGACAACGCAGCGTTCTTCTATTTATTAAAAACATGCTGCTAAATGATAAACTAAAAGGAAAATAAAATGTCAGAAATACAGACAACTGAGGGAACTCAGCCTGTTGCTACTGCACAACCAACTACAACAGCAACAGCACAACCAATACTAAGCTCAACACAACAACCTCAAGAACCTACATCTGGTAAGACTTGGAAAGAAGCGATCTCTGAAGAGTATAGATCAAATCCAAACATAGAAAAATTTACTGAATTAGATGCGTTAGCTAAAAGCTACATCAATGCAGTATCTATGATTGGAACTGATAAGATTCCTCTACCAGGAAAGTCTGCAACAGATGAACAGTGGAATGAAGTATATAATAAATTAGGCAGACCAGAATCTGCTGATAAATATACTTTAGAATTTAAAACTGATGTTGCTCCTGTTGATGAAAATGTCATCAAAGGATTTGCACAGAATGCTCACAAGCTAGGTTTAAATAATAAACAAGCTCAAGGTATTCTAGAGTTTTATAAATCAACACTAGAAGGATCTGCAAAAGAAATGTCAGTTAATATGGAAGCTGCACAAGCATCCGCTGCTAATTCTTTAAGATCAGAGTGGGGTAAATCTTATGATGAGAATTTAAGAAGAGCTTCTAATGTTGCACAAACATATTTAGAACCAGAACTTCTAGATACGCAATTAAGAGATGGTAGTAGATTAGGAGATAATCCTAAAATTATTAAAGCATTTGCTAATATTGCTAATCTCTTATCTGAAGATCAAATTGTCGGAGCAGAATCTGATAATATACTTCAAGGTAGAGATGTTGAGAAAGAAATAGAAGAACTAACAACTGATAGACAAGGTGCTTATTGGAACAAAATGCACCCTAATCACAATAAAGTAGTTAATCAGGTGCTAGCATTAAGAGAAATGTTATCTCAATAATCTTATTGCAATCAATTCAAAATTGATGTATTGCGATTTCTAGGGAGATTTTTAATTAAATCTTCTTAGAAATTGTAAGACAATTCTATTAGAACCTTACTTGCCTGTTGGAAAGACAACCGACTAACAGTCGTTAAATGCAAGATAGCCTACCTCGGTGGTGGGGAACTTTCTGAAATAAACTTAAACTTAACTTAACAAAAGGAAATGACAATATGTCAAATCAAATAACAACTGCTTTTGTACAGCAGTACAGTTCAAACGTACAAATGCTATCTCAACAAATGGGATCGTATTTAAGAGGAGCTGTGGATGTTGAGTCAGTAGTAGGAAAGAATGCGTTCTTTGATCAAGTTGGTAAAACAACTGCTGTTCTAAGAACATCTAGACACTCTGATACTCCACAGGTAGATACACCGCACTCAAGAAGAAGAGTTTCTCTTGCTGATTATGAGTGGGCTGATCTAATAGACAATGCAGACAAAGTTAGATTATTAATTGATCCAACTTCTTCTTATGCAAAAGCTGCGGCTTCTGCAATGGGAAGAGCTATGGATGATGTGATAATCGCTGCTTTAGGTGGAACAGCATACACAGGTGAAACAGGATCTACTTCTGTTGCACTTCCTGCTGGGCAAAAACCTTATAGTTCATCACAAACTGATGGTTTAACTATAACTAAACTTTTAGAAGCAAAAAGACTTTTAGATGCTGCTGACGTTGATCCAAGCATACAAAGATACATCGTATGTGGACCAAAACAAATTAGTGATCTATTAGGAACAACTCAAGTTACATCTTCTGACTTCAATACAGTTAAAGCACTAGCACAGGGACAATTAGACTCTTTCCTAGGTTTTAAATTTATTGTGTCTAACAGATTAGTATTTGATGCAACAAACACAGACGACAGACTATGTTATGCATTCACAGCTGACGCTATTAAATTAGCAGTTGGTCAAGATGTTCTAGCAAGAATTGACGAGAGAGCTGACAAATCGTACAGCACTCAAGTTTATTACGCTATGAGCATTGGTGCAACTAGAATGGAAGAAGAAAAAGTTGTTCAAATAGCTTGTGACGAATAATACTAACAATAGGAGAATAAAAATATGGCAAGCGTAAAATCAGTAAATATAACAAACCTTGACAGTGTTCCTGTTGTTCTTTCTTCAAGTGAAGAAGTAGGCGGAAAACTTAGAGTGTTTTATGACACTTACGAAGCAAGTTCTTTAGCATCTGGATCAGACATCACAGTTGCTAGAATACCTGCAAACGCAACTATTCATGACGTTATCATTAAAGCTGATGCTTTAGGATCAGGCGTTACTTTGAAAGTTGGCGATTCAGGTGATGATGACAGATATTTATCTGTTGTTGGAACTTTTAACGTAGCTGGACAATCTCAGTCTATGGCTGTTGGCTCATCTACAGGTGCGGCAACAACTGCAGTAACTGGATTAGGTTACAGAACTACAGCAAGCACAGACATACTTATTACTACTGGCGGAGCTTCTGCCACTGGTACTATTTTTGCTTGGGTTTACTACACAGTAGAATAATACTACTTTAAATAGTGGGGACTAAAAATCCCCACTGTTTATTATGAAGAAAACAGACAACGTAAAAACAATTTTACATTTACAAAATAAAGATTATATCTATCGCTATGTTCTAGTTGATAGATTTAAACATACATCAACTACACATTATGGTTTTGATAAAAATCTAGAATTAACAGAGGCAGAGATATTTGCCAAAGTTAAACCTAGACAATTAAGACGCAAATATATTATAAAGAAAGATTAGTATGGCTTCAGTTGTTCAAATATGTAATGGTGCTTTAAATCAATTAGGTGCATCAACAATACTAACTCTAACAGAAGACTCTAAGAACGCTAGGCTTTGCAATGCTAGATATGAAAACGTAAGAGATTCAGTATTTAGACATCACCCTTGGAACTGTTTACTAACAAGAATACAAATAGCTGCAGACACTGCTACACCTGCTTGGGGTTTTACATCACAGTTTACACTACCTGCAGATTGTTTAAGATTAATTAGACTTTTTGATTATGAATCAGATTACGTTGTAGAAGGTAGAAAAATATTAAGTAATAGTACTACAATGAAAATATTATATATATCTAGAGTTACAGATCCTAACGAGTATGATGAATCTCTTAGAGAAGTATTAAGTTCAGCATTAGCTGCTGACATTGCTTATGCAGTTACATCTTCTAATCCTGTTGCTCAACAAATGTATCAGCTTTACCAAGAAAAATTAAAAGACGCTAGATTCATAGATTCAACAGAAGGATATAACACAGACCAAGAATTAGGTATGGCATCTGTAGTAGATTCAAATACGTTTATTAACTCTAGGTTTTAAAAACCATGGCTAGAGTTGCTGTTCAATTAACAAACTTTACAGGCGGAGAATTATCACCACGTTTAGATGGTAGAAATGATTTAGCTAAATACGCATCTGGTTGTAAAACATTACAGAACATGATTGTTTATCCTCATGGTTCTGCAGCTAGAAGACCAGGTACAAACTTTGTAGCAGAAGTTAAAACATCATCAGCATTTACAAGATTAATACCTTTTGAATTTTCAACAACACAAACTTACATATTAGAATTTGGTAATAATTATATTCGTTATTACAAAGATGATGGTGCAGTATTAGAAGCAAACAAAACTATAACAGGAATTACACAAGCTAATCCTGGTGTTGTTACATCAGCAGCTCATGGTTTCTCTAATGGAGATACTGTTGTTATATCTGGTGTTGTAGGAATGACACAAGTAAATGGTAAAAGATTTACAGTAGCAAGTGTTGCAACTAATACATTTCAATTAAAAGATATAGATGGTGCTAATGTTAATACAACTTCTTACACAGCATATTCATCAGGTGGTATTGCAAATAGAGTTTATACATTAACAACAACTTATTTAACTGCAGATCTACCACAATTAAAATTCGCACAATCAGCAGACGTTATGTACATTTGTCATCCTGATTATTCTGTTAAAAAATTATCTAGAACTGGTCATACCTCTTGGACTATTACAGAAGTAGATTTTACTGATGGACCATACTTAGATGACAATACTACAGCCACAACATTTGGTATGTCTGCACATACAGTTGGAGCTAGTAGAACTTTAACAGCATCTGCTATAACAGGAATAAATACTGATACAGGTTTTCAATCTACTGATATTGGCAGACTTTTTCGTTTTAGAGATGGTTATGGAGAAATAACAGCTATTACTAGCACAACAGTTGCAACAGCAACAGTTATAAAAGATATGGGTTCTTCATCTAATTCTACCGACTGGGCATTAGGTGCTTTCTCAGACACTACTGGTCATCCTTCTTGCGTATCTTTCTATGAACAAAGATTAGTATTTGCAGGAACAGAATCTCAACCACAAACATTATTCTTTTCTAAATCAGGTGATTATGAAAGTATGGATGAGAATAGAGGTGGTACAATAGCAGATGATGATGCAATCATTTATACAATCGCATCTAACCAAGTTAATGCTATTCGTTTTTTATCTGCAACACGAACATTAATTGTAGGTACAGTAGGTGGAGAATTTTCAGTATCAGGAGGTGGTACAGATGATCCTGTAACTCCAACAAACATATTAATTAAAAAACAATCTAACAATGGTTGTGCAAACATAGACGCTATACCTGTTGGAAACGTAACTCTATTCTTACAACGTGCTAAAAGAAAAATTAGAGAACTAGCTTATAACTTTGACGTTGATGGTTATGTTGCACCTGACATGACTATTCTTGCAGAACATATTACAGAAACTGGTATTAATGAAATGTCATACCAACAAGAACCTAATCAACTTATTTGGTGTGTAAGAGAAGATGGTAGATTAGTTTGTTTAACTTATCAAAGAGAACAACAAGTTGTTGCTTGGCATAAACATATATTTGGTGGTGCGTTTGGTACAGGTATTGCTGTATGCGAATCTATTGCAACTATTCCAACAAATGACAAAGAATATCAAACATGGGTTGTTATTAAACGTACAATCAATGGTGTAACAAGACGATATGTAGAATACCTAAATGAATTTGATTTTGATGAAACAGATAACACAGAATTTAATTTCTTAGATTCACAATTACAATATGCTGGTGCAACTACAACTCTTAACACTACAGTTAATACTTCTGTAACTTCTGTTATATTAACATCTGCTACTTCTTTCACAACTACTGGTACAGTTAAAATAGATAACGAATTAATTACTTACACAGGTATATCTACAAATACATTAACAGGTTGTACAAGAGGAACTAATAGCACTACAGCAGCATCACACACAGCTGGTGCAACTGTATCTCAAGTTGTTAATTCAGTAACAGGATTAGAACATCTTGAGGGACAAGCTGTATCTGTACTTGCAAATGGTGCAACACATCCTGAAAGAACTGTAGCATCAGGTGCTATATCTTTATCAAGATTTGTTAATAAAGTTAAAGTTGGTTTAGCTTACACATCATTATTACAAACTATGAGAATAGATGCTGGATCACAGAATGGTACATCACAAGCTAAAACAAAAAGAATATATAATATTACAGTAAGACTTTATGAGTCTATTGGTGTAGAGGTTGGACCAAACTTAGATAATATGGAATCAATTCCATTTAGATCCTCTGCTAATCCTATGGATCAATCTATTCCAGTATTTACAGGGGATAAGGAAGTTGAGTTTAGAGGTAACTACGAAACAGATGGTCATATCTTTGTTCGTCAAACGCAACCTTTACCTTTGACTGTTTTATCGCTATACCCAGAATTGGTTACAAATGATGGTTAATAAATTAATTATAATTCCTTATAAACAAGATCATGGCAAACTGATAATGCAATCACAAATGAATCACATGCTTACACAGAAAGACGCATCATTTATTATTAATGATAACAATAAAGAATGTATGGATCTAGAACAAGAGCATCTAGCATTTACAGGATTAATCAATGATAAGGTTATTGCAGCAGCTGGTATGAAAAGAATATGGGGTAATGTTGCTGAGGGTTGGTTTATTGGTAAGCAAGAAGTTTGGAACTATCCAATAACGATTGCAAAAGCTGTAAAGCAAAATATAGATTATCTTGCAACATCTAATAATATTAAAAGATTACAAACTGCAGTACGAACTGACTTTGGCATTGGTATAAGATTTGCTAAGTGGTTAGGATTTACTAACGAAGGATTAATGAAAAGCTACGGATTTGATGGTACTGATCATTATAGAATGGCAAGGATTTACTAATGGCACAAGCAATACCTTTTGTACAATTAGGCTTTCAGGTAGTTCAGGCAAAAAATCAAAATGCTGCTGGAAAATATAATCAACAAGTTTATAATAGAAATGCACAGATTGCAGAACTAGAAGCTGCACAGATTGAAAAACAAAATGAAGTTGATTTACAAAAATTTGATCAAAAATTTGGACAACTTCAGGGACAAACTAAAACCAGAATTTTAACATCTGGAGTAGAGTTATCTGGATCTGGTTTAAGAATATTACATAACAATGATACACAAGCACAATTAGAAAGAAATACAATTACTTACAATTCTAAAATTGCACAACAATCTAAATTTAATGAAGCTAACTTTGCAAGAATACAAGGTGGAGTTGCAAGACAAGCAGGCAAAGCAGCAGCTATTGGAACTCTAGCTAGTGCAGCTTTTTCTTTTGGTCAATCAAAACCTGGTCAAACATTATTAGGAAGTGTATCTAACCCATTCGCTTAAACTATGCCAAAGATACCTACATATACAGCACAAACAAGAATGACAGCAGATGTTGCTGATATTAAAACTCAATATCAAGCACCTTTAACTGGTGGACCCATTGCTCAATTAGTTCCAGCAATGCAAAAACTAACTGATTACTATACAGCTCAACAAGATTTAACAGAAAAGATTGAAGCTAAAAAAGAAACTTTTGTTATTAAAGGTGAAGCAGATAAATTTTTAAAACAAGAAGAAAATAATTATAATGAAACAAATGCTATTCAAAATTTTTCTAATAAATGGGAACAATTAACAAAACAAAAATTATCTAATAT
>ERZ807358.49-NODE-49-length-11814-cov-4.604754_pt1 | contig 11814 bp, 15 predicted proteins | sample MGYA00521254_ERZ807358 | MGnify/ENA primary metagenome ERZ807358 (study PRJEB31431, sample SAMN03801314) | freshwater metagenome | biome: Freshwater; feature: Lake; material: Water | place: Canada:St Catharines | collected 2012-08-09 | depth 1 m m ...
TTTTTTTTTTTTTAATGATACGGCGACCACCGAGATCTACACACTGCATATCGTCGGCAGCGTCAGATGTGTATAAGAGACAGACCGTTTAATACTCCAGCAAACGTGTTTCCTGTGTCATCAACATTTAAATTGTTGTTTAAAGCAGGAGCGTAGTCTAATACACCAGCCATTTGTAAAGCAGATGCAACATCAGAAGAAGTTATAAGGATATTTCCTTTACCTCTACGTGTTCTTTGTGCTATCAAATTAGCTTCTCTTTCAACTTGGAACATTAAACCTTTGAAACGTTCAACGGACCATCTTCCGTTTGAATCTGTATCTAAGTCAAATATACCAGCAGTTGTTGTAGAAACTTGAGCACCAGCTTCAGCAACGATATAGATAGTTCTTACGATCTCTCTATTGATTTCAGCAAGGATTTCAGCAGACAGAATATTTGCTAATTCTGTTTCTGCATCCAAACCGTGTATTGCTTTAAGGTCTTGTGCTAGTTCCATTGTGTATTCGGCTTTTAATGCTCTTGATTTAGCAGTTACAGTCGATTTCTCGATTGAAAACGCCATTTCAGCAAAGCTATTATTAGAAGAATCACCTAGAGCTTCAGCAGTTGCAGTCGCCATACCACCTTGTGCTGTGTAAGCACCGGCAGGGCTGTCGTTTAACAACGCTGGGTTAGTTCCTGTTTGACCACCACCTAAACCGTCAACACCACCTATTGTAGAGTCTCCGAGTAAGTTTCTTGCTGAGAAGTCAGTGTCAGCTTCATTGAATAAAGCTTCTGTTCCCGCTTGTGATACAAATTTAGCTCTCATAGCGAAGATCAGTCCTGTTGGACCAGTCATAGGCTGTACGCCTGCTATGTCATATGCTATAAGATTTGGCATTGCTCTTCTTACTAAAGAAATTAGGATTGGATCCCAATTCTGTATAGAAGTGTTATCAGTGCTGTTCGTTGGAGCAGCTTCTGACATGAATGCTCTATCTTCTCTTAATGCTCTTTCTTGGTTTTCCAAGATAACAGCAGTAACCGCTCTTTTATAACTATCCGTAACTTTTGGGAGTTCTGGATGTTCAAGGACCGGTGCCCACTTTTTAACTAATTGTTCAGATAAGTACATATCTTTTTATTTTCTCCCTTTATTTTTTTGAATTTAATTGAATTAAATTCTTTGTTTTTGTGATAGCGGCCGTGTAAGCAGTCATAGCGTTTGACAAATCTACGTGAGTAGTTTCGCCTTCGGCAACGTTATCTATTTCACTTTTAGATGAAATTTCTTTTGTTGAAAAGTAAGACTCTTTAATAGTCGTTACTTTTTTCTTAAACTCGTCAGCATTAGTGTATTCAATTTCTTCTGCTAATTTGTTAAACTTTTCTTTGTTAGTATCAGTAAGATCAGAAGATACAGCGTCAACTATATCTTGTCTTGTTAATTTACCAATTTCAGAATTTAATTTAACGTTAGCGTCGATTTGCTCATTTAACTTACTGTTAAGCTCTTCGATTTTAGAAGCTTGATCTTCTAACACATCATATTTTTCGTCTGGTACGTTTATGTAATGATCTTCAAATAATTTTTTAAGACCAGTAATAAAGTCCTCAGCGATTTCACCTTTGATGCCTCGCTCAATAGCAAGTTCGTTTGATTTCATCCATTCCTCAACAACGTAGTTTAGGTATGAATCTACTTTTTCAACGAGTTCTGCTTTTGTAACATCAATATTTTCTTTAAGTTTTTTAGCATAGCCCATTTCCATTTTTGCTTTTTCTGCTTTCATTTTTGACTTGATAGCAGCTTCAAATATAGTTGCAGCTTTTGCTTTAAATTCTTCCGTTAATTTTTCATCTCCGATTAATGCTTTTACATCATCAGAAACGTCAATAACTTCTTCTTGTTCAGTTTCTTCTACTTTCATTGCTTCGCCTGCTGGATGAACAACTTTTGTAACACCAGCTTCTGTATCTGGTTGTTTACTAGCGTCAACATCTGCTGCTTTAGCATTTACTGCGTCAGAAACTTTTTTTGATTTTTTTGTAGCGTCAGGATTGCTGTCTGTTGGTTTAACAACGGCTGCACCTAAATCTTCTGCTTCATTTTTAAGCGGACTAGTTTCAGCTGCCACAGCATTCTTTTTTGGAGCGTCAGCAATAGTGTCTTGTTCTACTATTGTTTCTGCTTTGACTTCTACTTGTTTTTCTGTAGCCATTTGAGAAATCTCCTTTATATATTAATTCGAATTAAAATATCTCTCTTTTAATAATGATATTTATAATTGTTTGATTTTCTATTATAATTTACTTAAAAAATCCTTGAATATACTAGCCTTTTTCTCAGCTAAATCAAGTCTTTTTGTCTTAATTAACTCTTGTTTCCAAGCCTCTACGTCTTGTTCTACAAGAATACCGTTATTCCAGACCCATTCTTTTGTTTCCATAATGCCTTCTACGAAAGCTTCTGGAGCAGATGGATCTGCCACAATGTCAGCGGCCGTAGCTAAGTAAAAATCTTCTCCTACGTAGTTACCACCATTTTTTTGTACTAAGGAACCCATACCTCTTGATGACACGCCTAGTTTAGCGCCTTCATCTATAAGACTTTTTACGATCTTACCGTATGGAGTGTCCATAATTTTTGCTTCACCTATGAAATTTTTTCCTTCTGGATACAACTTCTTAATCATATGTGATACTCTTTCTAAGTTCACAGTTGGTCCTTCTGGATGGCCTAGTTCGCCGAATGCTCTATTTTTATTGATAAATTCTTGGTTATATCTTTTGACTTCTTTTAGAAGTATGTTACTTGGGTAAATTCTACCGTTACGGTTTTTAATGTCTGATTGTAAAAATATACCTTTAATAGTATAGTTTTTTTTACCTTCTTTTTCTTCTACGATATATGTAGCGTCGTTGATTTCTTCTCTTATAAGTTTCATAGTTCTCTCTCTTACTATTTATATTTTATCTAAACTCTATCACTAATGAATAGTTATCTCCACTAGCAAAATTTCGTGTGCTTAATAATACATCACCTGTTGGTGTAGTAGCATTATTTGTGATCTCATCTCCCGCTTCTCTTAAATCAAAAAAACCTTGGCCACTTAAAAACAAAGCTGTAGCATTTGTAGCGCCGGCCCATTTAAGTTCTACAGCTGATTTAGGGTTTGCTGTGTTCACAGAAAACCATATTTTAGCAATCTTTCGACTACCATTTTCAGTCATAAAAGTAGTCGCTGAAGCATCTACTTTAATAACATCTGTTTCACCAGTGCCATCAGAAATGTTTGTTAATTTAGCAACAAACTTTACGCCTGATGTATCTACTAATGTTTGTGTTGTAACTGTATCTGCCATTAATCCGTAAATCCTTTTTCTTTATGACACTCTATAACAAGATTATAACTTGTTATATTATCATCACTTGTTAACAATAAATTACTAGATGAAGTTGATTTAATTTTAGGTTCACCAGGTTTTAAACCATAGTTACCTTTACCATTAATTACCAATTTTTCTTCATCATTAAAGAGTAAAGTAATATCTCCACTCCCCTCTAATTCATAATAAACATTTGCTATAGAAATTATTGGTTCACTCGAAGCATTATTTAATTCTAAAGCAGTTATCAAAATTTGTTCTGTTTCACTACCAACACCGTTGGCCTTTACAATAACTTTAAAACTATCATCTACTAATGTCGTAGTTGATATGGTCATAAAATTAACTTCTTGGAGAACCTACAGCGCTTACTTTTCCGGCTGCCATAGTGATAACATCACCTGGAGCTTTTTCTATAATAACAGAATCACCAGCTGCATGTAAATATATTTCTCCTAAAACTGTGCTATCTTCAGAACGTACTTCAATCGTTTGTGTACCACTTGTTGCTACACAATTAACAAATTGAGCTCTACTAATATTATCCAAAAAAGGATTTGTAGTAACTGTTCCTTTTACTATAATTGTTGACATTTATTTTATTCCTAATTGTTCGTTTATTTCTTTGTCAAAATATTTTTCAATATCTTCTTTTTTTATATTATAAGAAGCCACAACCTTTTCTACAGCTCCTTCAAATCTACTTAATATATCTTGTTGTCCACTCTCAATCAATCTATATATTTCTTTAACGGCCTCTTTTGACTTAGGTGTTAATTCATTATAAGACTTTGAGTTCATAACTCTAGTTTCTTTTACGATATTACTTATCTTGTTTTTCATTTGCAACCGGTTCAGCAATTACGGGCTTAGGATCGCTATATGGTTCTGCTTCAAGTTGTCCTTGAAACAATACACCTGCTAATTCTTTTCTTCTAGCTTCTAAAGCGTCACCTACTTTATTTCTTAAAGCATCTTTAAACGCTTCGCCAGCTTCAGCTGCTTGTCCTAATGACAATTTGTCTATAAAATTTTTAACTTGTTCACTCATGTTTTTCTCCTATTCTTATATTTATACTATAATTCAGTTTTATCAGGTGTTTTTGTATCAACAGAATCATCACCTAGTTTGTCTATAGAGCTTGAAATACCTTCTTTTTTTATCTCATTATCTATTTCTTCTATATCTCTTTCACTTTGTTTTAATATGTTTTTACGTATATACTTGTTAGAAAAGTATTTACCAACATAATTAGACATACTATCAGTTAAAGCAATACGGTCTTTTAACATTTCACTTTCTTTTAGTTCTGAAAAATGACCATCACTTAAAAAGTCATAATTAATAGTTGATTGTATTGTACCCCAATCTTCTTCAGCTATGATACCTTTTAATACTAATTGTGTTCTTAATATATCACTAAACAGTTCAGTAAATTTCTTTCTTAATCTTTGAACAAACTTAGTAAACTTTAATTCATCTCTACTGATTTCAGCAGCTCTACCAATATTAAATCCTGTAGATGCTTCTAATCTGCTGATAGGCACGTTAAGAGAACGATATAATTTCTTTTGGAAATATTCTATATCAGCAATTTCTCCTAAATTTTGGCCACCTGGTAATGTAGTGATTTCAGTTCCTCGACCACCTTCTCTACGAGGTAACCAATAATCTTCCAACATATTCATATAGCTACGATCATCTCTAATTTCACCTGTGCTAGCGTCATAGACAAGTTTGTTTCTATATCTTGCCATCACATCTCTTAAATATTGTTCTGCTTTAACTTTAGGAAGATTACCTACATCAATATAAAATATTCTTCTTTCAGGTGCTCGAGCAATACGATAGATTACCATAGCATCTTCAATCATACGTAATTGATTTACTGATTTTATGGCTTTATGTAAATAAGATAAAACTAAATTTCTATTTTGATCTATTAATCCTGATGAAGCATAAGCAATAGTATCTGGAGCAATTCTTACACCAGAACCAGAAGTAGCACCAGAAATACCTTTTTCATTAAATAAAAAATATTCTTCATATTCACTTATTATATCTAAATTGGTCTGTTGTCTTTGTTTGCTTATTTCTCTTACTTTTTTAATTTTTCTAGGATCAATATACTTTAATTCTACTATACCATTTCTAGGATTTTCTCTATCAATAACTTTTTGATAATACATACGGCCGTCTACATACCATCTTCTAAAGATGTCATGGCCTTTTGTGTTAAAATCCATTAAACGTAATATGTGTTTAAACTCATCTTCAATTTTTCTTCTTACTTCTTTTCCGAAAGGAAGATTTGTTAAATCTGGTTTTACAGCATCTTTATTTTCATTTGAAACGATAGCTTCGTTCACTATATCATCTACAGCTGTATCACACTCTGGATGTAATGAAACTTCTCTATATCGTCTTACTAAATCAGCTTCGTTCTTAGCTGTACCTTCTAAGTCTAAAAATTGACCAGAATAACCACCAACAGCAGAAACGGTTGTTGCTCCGTCATCAGCTACTGGTATACTAAAATTTTGTTTGGGGTCTTGGTCTTTTTTCTTTCGTGTTATACTAAATCCAAATAAGTCTGCCATAATTAAATCCTTTTTTCACCAATTATACGATTAGAAAATGAGTGATGTTGTTGTTTCATAATATTATTTATAAGTTCAAAAAGAGCCGCTTTTTGGACGGCTCTTCTTGTTAATACTCTATTAAGTAGTAGTATTTGTTTCAAAAAACTGATAAGCAAATGTTACTGAAAATTCTTCAATAGCATCAACTGTATCATAACTTAAAGCAATTTCACCAATGTTTGTTGGAAATAAACTTCTTAAAGTGTAAGACTTAACAGTATTACCATTTCTGTCTAGTTGATCTACGAAAGCGTCAACTTGATAATCAGCAGGATTTGTTAATCCTTCGTTATCTGACATATTGTTAATACCATTTTGCCATCTTTCGAAAGCATTTCTAACTTTAAAGTTAGTGTCATTTATAACTGTTACGTTCCAATCAGCAAAAGTTCTATCTCCAGCTATTTTAATAGATCGGCCTCTAAATTTAATATCGACCGTACCTACTGTCATAGCAGGAATAACTGTTGCTTTACAAAGAAACGCTAGTTCTTCTATTTCGCCACCAACTTGAGCGTAACCAGGAAAAGGCATTGTTACCTTAAACTGATTGGCACGAGCGCCACCGCCGGCAAGTTTAGCTTTGAAGTCTGTGATGTTAGCCATTTTTATTCTCCTATTCTAAATTTACCCTGCCACTTCTTCAAAAGAAACGCCAGTTCTGGTTGCTATAAACGATAATGTAATAAAGTTGATACTTCTAGCAGGTTTAATAAATATTTCTGCTACAAATTCATTTCTATCAATTACGTCGCCTGTATTATTTGTTTCGTCACACACGACTAAAAAGTCTGTGACACCACGTCTACCTTGTACTTCTCGTAAGAATGGTTCAACGATATTTCTAAAGTTTGCTCTAGTAAACTCGTCGTTAAATTCAAACAATTGGAATTTAGAAGCCGTAGCGATTGCTTTTTCTAAAGTGATAAACAATCTTCGTACATTTATTCTATCAAAAGCAGATGGAGCACTTAATCCTGTTTTATCACCAAACAGTACAGTACCTTGTCCAGGGAAAGTTACTACTGGATTGATTCTGCTTCTGTATAGGTCATCTCTTTGTGTCTTATTAGGATTGTATGCTAATTTAACTGCGCCTCTTACATTACCACGGTTAAAACCGGCTGGTGAATACCAAGAGTCAGCAATTAGATCAGTTCTAGCCGCTAAGCCAGCCATATCGCCATTTAATGGAACGTATCTGTAAACATCATTGTATCTATCGTATTGATATTTGTATCCACTATCGAACACCACATAAGAAGATGAACGAATAGTTGAGTAAGCATCAATAACGTTTAGAGTTTGTGTGTTAGCAGAAGCAACATTCACAACGTCTGCTCTCTCTGGAGATACAAACGCTATAGCGTCTTTTCTATTTTCTGCAATTGTAATTAAATTGTCAATGTGTGTAGCCGTACAAGTTCCACCTATAATTAATCCGATGTCTACTGTTTCAGCATCTTCGAATTTTTCATAAGCAGTCTTTTTCTGACCTACTGTTACTGAAGAACCATCTGAACCACCTGATAGTGATTCTAAAGTTGGAACAGTTACAGCTGTAAATGTAGTACCAGCAGCGTTTGAGCCCCAGTTTGCACCACTTGAATTATGGTCCATCCAATAAATATATCTTGATTTATTGTATATTACATCTACATAATAATTTGAATCTCCTTGAGGTGTTTTAGCGTCAGCAGCTTTTGATGCTGAGTCAAACACTTCTAAGATTGTACCAGCAGTACCAGAAATACCACCATCTTCATCTACAACGACAATATGAATTTCGTCATTAGAACCGCCTCTATCAGAAGCGAATGGTGAAGTACCTGGAGCACCAGCTACTCTTTCGTAATATTTCCAATAACGTTTTACATTAGCACCGTTTGTTAATGCTACGTGTAATCCGCCTTGGCCTGTGTCTGCTCTTACAAAAGTAATGTCGTTAGTAGAAACTACAGTTACTCTATACTTGTAACCGTCATAATCAGTGCCGGCTGCAGTAGTAGAAAATTCTACTATGTCGCCTACATTAATATTAGTTCCTGATGTGAAAGTTACAGTAGTATCTCCTACAGCTGTTGAAGCGTCATTAACTGTTGTTACTGCCGCTGTCGTATATGCTGTAGCACTTGGACAAGTTGATACTGATAAATTGTTACCAAAAGCACCTGCTTCTCTAGCAGCAAAAGTTCCGATTGAAGCTGATCCTGTAGAATAGTTGTCTTGGTAGTCTTGTGTATTTTTTATTAAAATACCACTAGTGTTAGCGGTAGCGTTTAATAATCCTGTGTTAGTTGCTCGTACTACTCTTAAAGCGTTAGAGTATTGTAGAAAGTTGGCAGCACAAAAAAAGTCCTCAAAGTTATTTGAGTCTGGTTTGCCAAACGTGTCTACTAATTCTTGCTCACTAGAAACCGTTACGATTTCATCAAGTGGACCTTTTAAGAATCTAGCTGCTATAGCACCTACCGAAGTTGATACAGCAGGAATAATTCTTGTTAGATCTCTTTCCTGTACGAGAACACCTGGTGATACTTGAAATGCCATTAGGTTTTCTCCTTTTTTAATTAGCTAATTTTATCATATGTTTCAAAACTCGTATTATTCATACGCCCATAATCAAAGTTAATCATCTACAATCTATTTATAATACGCTGGTTTTGTACATTATTCACCTTTTCTAACGACTGGATGCCACGTTTCTCCATACTCATCCTTAAATGGTTGAGTATCTTCAGTGTTTAAACCATCATCTATAAATCCAAAAGGCGCCATATCTTGTTCAATTATATTAGATTGTTCTTCGTATAACTTAGAACGAACATCAGAATTACTTAATTCTTTAAAGTATGTTTGATTTGATAACCAGCCAAATATAATCAGACAAGTCATTAAATCGTCATTGCAACCATCTTCTGCCATCCAAGAGTTATGTCGTCTAGCAAAGGTAGACATCTCCTCTATAATATTAAAGTCATTGATTATAAGTTTATCTGATTCAATAATAGTCTTTAAATTAGAACAACCTATTTTTTTAATTTGTTTAGTCATACGAACACCTAACTGACTTCCACGGCCACTAAAACCTGTACCTAATACCTGGCCAGCTCGGCCTCTTTGTGTTGTCATCAATACATTTTCATATTCTAAATCGTAATGAACAGCATCAGATATTTGGCCTCCTAAATCATTTACTTCGATTAATGTATGTGCTCTATTAAAGGCCTTACAAGTTTGTTCTATGATATTTGGAAACACTAAAGGTTTAATTTCGTTGTTACGATATTTGGCCACAACACGATAAGGCATTTGTGTTACGTCAAAAATAATAAATGCTGAATAATCTTTTGTAATACCTCTTGCTACGTCAACAGTACATACATATATTTTATTCTTATCTGGCCTTTCAAATATATCTAAACCGCCTTGTGATTGTATAGGCCTTATGTAAGGTATAACCTTAATTTTAGAAGGTGAGATTAAAGTATCAATTGATCCTAAAAATTCACACTCAAACTCACTGGCAAATTGTTCTTTACTTGTGTTACGTATTGTTTCTTCTTTCCATTTTTCATCACGGCCTGGAACTTCTGACCAATGAACTTCTACAGGAACGTAATCATTTAATTTGTTTATTGAATCTGACCATAACTTATAATACATATTCATACCGTGAGGTGTTGAAACAATCACCATCTTTGTGCTTTTACCAGAAGAAATTGTAGGAAACACCGAACTAAAAAATTGTTCAGCAATGGTTGCTGGTACGAAAGCAAACTCGTCTAAGAAGATTATATTATATGAACCTCCTCGAATGGCACTTGAAGATGTAGCAGCGGCCACAATCTTACTACCGTTTTCTAATTCAATATTACCTTTATTCCAGTTTAATACACCTTGTTGTAAAAACTTTGGTATATTTTCATAGGCCAATTGCAAACGGCCTAATATATCTCTTGCTGTAGATGACTTATTGGCCAATATGGCAATGTTACAATTTGGATTAAACAAAGCATAGTGAAGTAAATAAGAAACAATTGTGGTTGATTTACCTGACTGTCTTGGTAATTTACATATAGTAAAACGGTTGTTATGCATAGTGCCAACCATTTCTTTTTGAAAATTATACATTTTGAAAGGCACTAAACCTAAATCAAGTGAAACTATCTTTACATAGTTTTGTATAAAGTATAAAGGGTCTTTAGAACACTTTTCAAATTCTATAATTTGTTCTTGTGTAAACTCTACAGGTACGTTTACCTTTTTAAGATTAGGATTACCAAGATATACGAAAGATTTTTCACTCATTAAATGTGTACCATGCTGTTGCTATATATTTTTCTTTGGTACTACTTATCTGTCCTCTATGAGGATGTGTATAGTAAGCAGGCCAAAACAAAGTTAAACCTTTTTTTGCTGGACTGATAAGATTTTGATATAAAAATTCTGTACCACCATTCTCAACGTCATTTAAATATGTCATAAAAACTAGATGTCTTTTTTTATTATGAGGTTTGTAAGTGTTCTCAATATGCCATTTGAAAAATCCTTCATTTGGTTCATAGTATTGTATTTTAATTAAATCATTAATACCATAAGTACCAACATCACAAAAATCATATTTCTGTTTATATAACTCTAAAATATTATTCAAATGGTTTTCATATTCTTCATTTCTTAAACCTGTTTCTAAACTTATTTTAATAATCGGATCAATCACATCTTCTTTGTTTAAGTATATTTTGTTTTCTTCTTTTTTACTTGCCTTAAATATATCAATCATTTTATCACAAATAGATTCAGGCATATACCAACCACCAATTAAACTTTCAGTAGGAAAAATATGTTCTTTATAATCACTCATTAATTATGGTTCCTTCTATATGTGTATAACCTAATTGTAATGCGGCCTGTATTCTTTGATTGCCTCTCCACACACTATATTTCTTCTCAACAAAGTTAACACCATTAGCACCTAATCTTAAATTTTCAGATTGTTCGTGTTTCATTATCTCAATAGGTTCTATCATATCTTCACCATTCAATAACTCTTTTAAAGGAGTTATACGTTTTATATAAGTTAAATCACTTATCTGAAACGTCTGTTTGTTCAGGTAACTTTTTTTCGCTTTGAGTGTTTTCATTTCTTTTCAATAACTGTTGTAATTCTTTAGTGCTACCAACAAACAAAGCATTTTTAATTTGAGGCGAAGCAGTTTTAGGTAAATCTTTTAATTCTTTTAATTTCTTTTGTAAATCTTGTAACTTATCTACTGTGCCAGCCACACTTGCTATAAGTTGGCCTGCTACTTCATATGCCCTTGGATGTTGGCCTTCTTTAGCGATCTCTAAAATACCTTCAATGGCCTGTTGGCCTTTTTCAATAAGATTATAATAATTCTCTCTACTATATTCATAGTCACTATCTATATCAGCTTTATTCTTGTCTTGTATTCTTGGTACAGGTGGATTTTCTACTTTGATAATAGATTCTAAAGTAGGTTTTTCAGCTTCAATACCTAATATTTCATTTACCTTATCGTCAAGTTTAGTCATATATCTATTTATTCGTTACGTTATAGTTGATTATACATCTGATCTTTTCTTTTGGTTGACAAGACGTATGCCAGTGAGAACCATCAAATAATACTACTCTCCCTTGTTTAGGAGTAACTCTTTTTGATTCTTGTAAATCATCAAAGAAAGGTATTGGATCTTTTTTACTATATTGATTTTTATAGATAACAGTATCTCCATCAGCATCTGTAACATAATACCTGTCTCTTATACAC
>ERZ807358.50-NODE-50-length-11788-cov-3.282469_pt1 | contig 11788 bp, 31 predicted proteins | sample MGYA00521254_ERZ807358 | MGnify/ENA primary metagenome ERZ807358 (study PRJEB31431, sample SAMN03801314) | freshwater metagenome | biome: Freshwater; feature: Lake; material: Water | place: Canada:St Catharines | collected 2012-08-09 | depth 1 m m ...
GAAGGGTCATGTGCCACCAGAAGAAGTGTCACACGGTATCAGCATCCTCCAACAGTTCTGGGTTGTATTCTTCAACCTCTGTAATGAGTTGCTCATCAGTATAATCTGCTAGATTATCTTTCAGAGTATCATAAACCAGACACTCCATAGTCTTATAATCCATACCCTCAATTAGTTGCTGGATGTAATCCTCAACCAACTGCTCACGGTCAATGTTTTTCATTTTTGTAAATTCAAGGATTTCAGAATAAAGGTCAGACATAATTAGAAGACATCAATTTCAGCAAGTTTCTTTTGCTTTCGCAAATCAGTAATCCTCATTTGAAGATCAGCAATATCCTCATACAATACCTCTGCCTCATCAGACAGATTGTAGTAATGATATTCGGTCCTTGCTTTCTTCATTTGCTTGATAAGTTTCTCATACTTCTTCTTTGCTTCTTTGAGTTCTTTTTCGTAATCTTGAATAGACTTTGAGTAATTCATTTGTTGAGAGGACTAGACCAATAAGAACGGAAAACAGTAATAAGAATAACAGCAGTGCTAATAACACCGACCAAACCAAGATAGGTAGTGGCATCACCAGTAAAATTTAACGTGTTGGGCATCATTTGAGTGATTTACTTCGTAATTATAGCACCCCAGAGGGGTTTGTGCTTATTTAGTGTGCCAGTGCTACAAGTGGCACACCGTATCAAGAATGTAGTTCTTGATGTTGTCTCCAAGCACCAGAGTGTATTTCTGCCGCACTCATTGAAGGTTCCCCTCCATCATTATCATAAAGATATTGTGGTGTTGGGTCATAATCTACAATTTCTTCAATCATAGAAATAACTTCTTCAAGTACATCTACATCACCAAGATTGAGATTCATATCCATCATATGAAGTTTATTCTCAAACTCTACAATCTCTTTCAATTCCTTACAAATCCTTTCAAGTTTTGTATATGGACGTTCCATCACCAAGTTCCTCGTTGAATCATAATCTTTTTGATTTCAGTGTAAATAAACTGTTTCAGTTTCTCATCATTTGTATTTTCAAAAGCAGCATACAATCGTTTCAAGTAATCTTCTTGCTTTACGACATTTACGACCTTTGCGTTAGTTACACCAATATCACGCATAGAAGAACCTGCTTTTGATTTTGGTCTTCCAAAATTTCCAGATACACGACCTTCTGTGCGGAGTTTAGGTTTGATTTTAGAAAGATTTGAAGTAAGCATTTGCCTTTGCTTGTATCCTCTTATTATAGGGCATCTGGTGGGGTTTTGGTGGGGTCTTGTGCCAGTTCGTCAAGTGTCCCATTAGTTTTGCTTGTTACTACAATCCAAGAAATACTTATACTCCGCAAGCATACTATAATGCCACTGGACGACATCACATCCTTTATAATTATCTACTACGGTGAAACTACCTTTAGTATCTAATGCCTCTACTGGTTTTACATCCTCTCCCGGATTTATCACCATAAACAGAGAAAGGAATCCCATACCAACTATAACACCAAGTAGCACTGCTCTGTAATAATCTTGTCGGTTCATTCTTCTACCTTCCAAGGGGATTTGCGATTCATAAGTTTTCTCAAAGATTCTATTTGTTCTGGGTCTGGGTTGTTTATTTTTTCAACCAGTGTATCATATGCTTCTTGAGACACATACATCGTCTCTGGTTTAGCACCCTTACCCCAGAACTTCTCAAATTTCCACTTGTATTCAGTATCCACATATCCTTTGTTGATAGAATACCAAAATTCTGTCCAAACGTGATAGTCATCAAATCTAAATCCTTCATGAGAAATCAAACGATACCACCACCAAAATGGAGTATAACGGAGAAACCTATTGGAGATTATCCACTTGTTGATTAACTCCATCTTCCTAATCGTAGTTTGCGTTCTTCTGATATGTATGGATTGTAAGGGTCATCGTAAGGATAGATGTATTCACAACACCAACCCCAACTGAGTGCCTCCCAGAAGTCATCATATCCAAAATGGTTCATAGTAGCACGGCAATCAATGATATACTCAATGTTGCGGAAACCCTCAATAAACCATTCCCATTTGGTCATTTTCCAGTATTCTTTCCAGGCCATTTTCCCTCCAGTTCATCAAGAACACCAGCAGCATAACCACCAAAGTCAATCTCACAACCTTCCTCACAATAACCAGGCAGAGCATCAATCAGGTAATCATCAAATCCAAGAAATACCTGAATAGCACGGCGTTTGTCGTGTTCTGTGATGGCAGTATGAGGTGAAGCAATCACTTTAGTAATCACCTCAAAAAATTCATTCATAGAAAGTGCCATTTGCTGTTTGCGAATTGCGTATGAGAGTATTATAGGGCATCCTGTGGGGATTTGGGAAGTCCTTGTGCCAGTTCGTCAGGTGTCTCATCACTCAAAGAAACCCTGAGATTATCACCCCCAATATGAAGGTGAAATATCCTTCCATCATTCAAGTATATTCCACACCAATATACATCAGTATCCATATTTTCCCAGTGAACCATACTAATATCCTTCAACACAAACTCATCAGGATTGGTAAGTCTTTCAGTCATTGATAAGGATTACCAATTTTTTCTACGATTGACTTGAAGAAATTCAACCTATCTTTGGTGTAAGCAACATCTACATTATGTGTCTCACAGAGTTCCATAATCTTCTCGTCCTTTTCACCGTAAAAAGAATATCCGTCAAACTTCCCAAACTCAACATCATCAAGAAGTGATTCTTTCATTGCCTCAAAGAGTTGAAAAAGTTCTTGTTGAGAGAGTTCTACTTGTCGTTCAGTTTGTTGATGCCCGTTGAATGTGATTTTCATAGTGTTTCAGCAAAAGATTTAGCATACTCATCATTCACCAGTTTACAGAGTCCCATAATATCCTGTTTCATTTCAGGAGTTGTTCCTGTCTTACAAACCTCATCATAAAAATTAGTAAGTGAGACTGTGAGAATATTCAGTTGTCGTTGAGTGAGGTTCATTTCAGTTTCAGGTAGTCAGTTTTACAAGCAGTCGGGTTTTCTACACAAAAAGTAATAGCAACATTTCGTTCTTGTGTGACTTTTTGTTCCAAATCTTTTATTCTGTCACTACTATCAAAATGTGATACTAATTGTAAAAGGTAAGCAAGTGTCATACAAAATGAAAACCATTTATAACCAAAATTAGTCATTTGTCGTTGAATGTGATTTTCATTTCAATTTACTCCATACAATTCCAAAATCCTTTTCGCAACAACAATAGAAAGTTCTTTGTTGCCAATAGACATATCTTCGGTGATGTTTTTAGAACCTTCTTCAAGTCCCTTTTCACTTGAACGAATGTAAATTCCACCATTATCAGCATTTAGTTCTACACGATAAACCATTTCCTCTGCTTCATCGGTGAGTTCATAAACATCGGTCAAATTATGAACAATTTGAGTTCCAGGAACTACATTGTAAGGTTGAAAAGTCATTGGAGTTCTGTGTGTATGAGACTATTATAGGGCATCTGATGCCCCTGTGGAGGGGTGTCTGTGCCAGTTTGGGAAGTGTCCTCAAGTCCAAGTTATTACACTTGCCTTTGGATGTTTTTTACAGGCAATCAAGACTTTCTCCACAAAGAAAACAAAGTCTTCGTAAGTTCCACAACCATTAGAAGCATCAAACTGCTTATAATGCTCTGGATGAGATTTGAGTTTTAGAAGTCCTGCCTCAAGATGTGGAATAAGTTTGTCGGCAGTTGGATTTTCCCAGAGTTCATCAGGATGCCACAGACACTTATAGATGCCTGCTTCTTCTGCCATCGTATTCAGGTTGTGAGTGATATTAGAAGAAAACAACTCAACCTTATGAGGTTCAGGTGCTCCCGTATCAACTTCAATTTCCAACCAAATATCAAGAGACATAATGTGTTTGTGTGTATGAGACTATTATAGGGCATCCACAGGGGGATTGGTGGGGTCTTGTGCCAGTTCTTCAAGTGTCCTATTTCAGTTCCTCTTCAATCCTTTCAATCTCAAAAATAGCATTTAGAAACTCAATTGCGTGTTTTCCTACCACCCAAGCATCCTTGTCCTCAAAGAACCTATCACCAATAGTTCTCATATTGTAACCCTCGTTGTCTTTATCAAATAAAGCAATCACATAACAATAATTCCTCTCCTCTGCCTTATACCACTTGACGAGTTCGTGCTTTTTGTTATAGGTGCTCCAACGGAACTCTATGTTACGAAATCTCATTCTACGTTACAATCAGGGTGTGGTTGTGGGAGTTGTGAACAGTAAACTTCTTTGGGTGTTGGTGTTACTGGAGGTAGTATAACAGGTTCTGGTGCTGGTAGTTGTAGTGGTTGTGCCACTTCTACAACTGGTTTTTGTGTCTTTACTTCTTCCAGTTGTTTCTCAAGTTGAATAATCTTCTCCTCAAGTATTGGTGAAGGAGTATTTGTAGAACCTTCAGCAAGTTTATAACCAGCAACACTCACACCAAAGATACTTGCGAGTGCGGCAACAGCAGAAATAGTTTTAGTGAAACTCATAATCAGTCAGTGGGGTTGATGTTCATAAGGTCATTATACAGCATTAGGTAAGGTCTTCATCGTCCAACTCCACACCATCAGTAAGTTCTTTTAGTCTATCAAAGAAATCTTCGGTGAGTGGAACTGTCTCCACCTTACCAGTATCAATATCATCTACCATCTGTAATAGATACTCAAGGAACTCTTTTGGATAAACCTCATCTTCTCCAAGAGTTCCCCAGAACCAAGAAATACATTCTTCTTCTGGGTCTTCTACTGTTCTGGGTAAAGCATAATCTTTATAGTTACTACCCATCAGGTCTGCCCAGATACGAAATGCTCCACCAATACTCTGCCATCCAGTCATCCAGCAGTGTCCAATCCAATACTCCCACCAATTCAAGGTAGTTTTATTTTTCTTTGGTGACGTTCCTCTAATTAGTGTGCTATACATTTTCTTTTCTGTCCCAACTGTCCCAAGTGAAACCAAACAATTCAACGCAAAATCCTGCCTTCCAACACCAGAAGAGAATATCAATCAAACGATTGTTTCCAAATGAGATTTGAAGATAAGGACCAGTAGGATAGTCACTCCAATCAAAACTTACTTGAATAAAAGACCTTCTTTTAGCTTTGAGTAGAGTAAATATATGCTCCACCCCGTAATCTTCTTTCTTGTAATAATCAATTAGTTTCATTCTACTATTTCCTGTGCGAGTTGTAGCATATCATTTTTATCAAGAACAATCAAATTGTCTTGAGCAGTATAAAACCTTACAGTTTCTGCGGCAACTTGTAGAATTGCGGAAACCAGTTTCTCTTCAGTATCAGCACCTTGATTGTTTCTACAATCCCATACTGCGTTCATAAACTCTTGTGAGCGTTCAGACATAAGTTTCGTCCTCAAAGGTAAAGTATTCGTAAATTTGTTCCATTACATACTTTTCAATATTGTCACAGATAGACTCTTCAGTCGGGTTCTCAATATGTTTATGAGCACGGCGATAACCCCGAATAACCCCCTCATGGATTGCTTGTTCCAGTATCACAAGTGTTTTTACTTTCATTTGTTCAATTCCTTGATACCTTTTTGCAAGTAACCGTAGTCCCTAACTTCAGTCACACCTTTAGTTTGCCCACAGACACCACATTTACCCTGCCAAGTAGAAGAGCACCCAACAGAATAAACACCATACTTACTTCCACAATCGTGACAAACTACTTCGGCATTTTTTAGAGTATCAGCAATCATTGCCTCCATCTCATTATCCGTATAATTGGGATTATCAGGTTGCTCAAGACGGGATAGTTTTGCTTTCAGGTCACGAACTTCTGCTTCCAACTTACCCACTTCATCAAGATAATCCTCAACCAGTTTCAGGTCATACTCCTCGGCAACCTTACGCATATCTTCTTGACTACGCATATCGTTGAATGCGACAGAACAGGCACCTTTAGCAATACCCACTTCATTATGACCGATAGCACGGGAAAAGTTAGTGAAGAGAGTAAAGAGTTGAGTCGTACTCAAGTCTTGAGCAGGGCACTCAAAAGTAATGTGCTCTTCAGGAAGAGTCTCATCATCATAAATGCCTCCAGTTTGTTCCCAAGTGGAATCAAATTTGAGAGTGATTTTTGCTTCGTACATTGCTTTGGATTTGTATGTATATACTATAAACCCTCTTAACCCGAAAGTCAAGAGGGAGTGGACGGTTTATGAACTGGACTATGCTATTAAGATTTCTTTGCAAATTCTCTTACATTCTGTCTGATTATCATTACATTCAATTAGACACTGATAATAGTCATTGATAACTTCTTCTTGTTCTATAAATTCATTAAGTGTGTTTTCTATGTGTTTCCAGGAAGCCAGTTGATTGTAAGAAATTAAATTGTGCATCATAACCTCTATGCAAGAAAACATTATAATCAAGAAATTTTATGTTGTAGTACTCTCACCAATACTATATTAGCATTTTAATTAGTTTTTGTGTGAGTTTCTTAACAAATCTCAATCTCTTCTCATTTCATCATCATTTCTAAAAAAGTCTGCAATATCATCAACACTATTAAATCCTGTTTTGTGATTTGTGGGATCCGGATCACCTAGGTCCAGTGCGTTTAGAAATCCATCCAGACTATCTTCGGTCATATCTGGATTTGCAGCCTTACGTCTTGCCTGCCTAAGAATTGTTGCTGCCGAACGATTTGCCTTTGCTAACTTTTCTGCCCAAATCATATCAGATAACTCAACATTTCTACCACTTACAATCTTATCGCAGATTGCTTCCAATCTCAGTCTATAGGCAGTTGATAACATAATGGTATTATCCAGATATGGTGTATTTATTGGTCCTTTAGCATAGAAAAATACATCTTATAGTATTTTTTCTTGAGTTTGGTTATGGTCTCAAAGTCTTCTTCATCAATACAATCAAGTAAGTATGAAACTCCCTCTAATTCACTCAATAATCTTGCTATTGTTGTTGAGTTCAGTTGCTTTACATTCCATTTCTGCCTGAAGTTCCCTTGCGAGTCTTTCATACTTCCATTTCATCATCAGGTTCGTAATGGGATTTTTTGGATGAAGTCTTATCATCCATAACATTCTTTCGGTATTGATTCTTATAACTTTGAAAATAAGAGTCAAATATATCGCAATATTTTCATCTACCCATATCAGGTATGCGAGTATTCCGAATATTACAACACAGGTAGATTGAAAAGGTGTCATAAAACTTTCCTACTGAAACTATATTTATTAATCCCACCAAAACTCTAACGATTTTAATGCGGCAAAAAATTGATTCCAGTCGCAAGAGATACCATAACTCTTACCTTCTTTGAGTTCATCAATAAACTGAAGAATACCAGTTGTTGCTGGATTATGCTGCACATACTCGTGAAATCTAAACACATCAAACTTCTCATTGTAAGACAAGAAGGATGAATAGTTGTCAGTATATCCTTTCACGAATAAACTATCTCTATCAATACCAGAGTTGTTTTTGATGTTCAGTGGATAATAAGGTTCTCCGTTATATTCTCCCACTGGTTCTCTTGTTTCTTTATCACCAAAGTCAAACTCAGTTCCAGTAATATACTCATCATATTTCTCAGTATCAATGCAGACACTTATTTCTTTCCACTTTTTTGTATCTTGAAGACACATTTCTTTAAACTCTCCAGAGGCACGAAAGACTAGATTGTGAATATAATACTGCCAATCAGGAATCTCATCTCCTTCTTCTTCAGTAATACCTATTTTTTGAGCAAACTTTTCTCCTGATGCCCACTTGGAGCGATAGGAGTGATGAAGAATCTCAAATTCTCTTTCTGTGTTGTTCATCTTGATTAATAATAACGGGACAGGTTGGAACTACTTTTTTTAACTCTACCATAATCTCATATTTTTGCTGTGGAGAAAGCATCGCAATACCTTGCAACCTGTAGGCAATTGCTAAAACTTGATTACAACTTAAAAATGTGACCAGAAGAATAGACATCTTGAGAATATTTAGAACCCGACTGCCTTAGATTTCTTTTTAGGTTTATCAAGGGCATTTACATAATCCAAATAATCGGGGATTTGCTGATGGACGAACCAATACCCCTGAACGTCCGTCCAATCGTCAAAAAATACGGTTTTGCCACTTTTCAGGACAAGTTCGTAGTTATGACGGTCGTATGGGGCATCAGATGTTTGTTGAAATACTTTCATCACTGAATCCCATCAAATTGACGAACGAATCGCAGACACTGCTTAAATTTTTGGAATTGAGCATCCGAAAAATTATCAGAAGCATAGGGAATTCCAACAATTGCGGCACAAACCCGATTCACATTCACAGTAATCATCATTTCATTTGCCGATGCCGGTTGAATGAACAGAAGAGGTAGAAGAAAGGCAAGTTTTTTCATAGATAATTCTCAAGACTGGATGATGAACTCCGCTTTCGTGGAGTCTGTTTGACTTTTTTCTGAATGTAATCTTTGGCAGTTGTGAGGTTATTTGAGGTATGAACCTGTTCACCATTACAGATAATGACGAACTTATTACCCCAAGGAACTGCTGCCCATTTTCCGTCTTTAGTTACATAACCAGATGGGTCTGAAGGTTTATTATTCAGAATATCATAATTGGGAGTATTTGGTATGTTAGGGGTCAGCATGTGACATTCACAACTCTGGCGTTTGGATTTCGTGCCTCAATAACTATTTTTGCCTCAGCAGGATTGTTAGCATATACTTCTTCTGTTTGGCGTTGATTACCGGCAATAAAAATCACCCGATACTTCATTTGAGTTTCCTTTTTTGGTTACTTGTGTATTATAGCAGGAAAGGAGTCCCTTGAGAACCCCCTGTGCCAGTTGTTAAAGTGTCTCTCAGCACTCTCAGAATCCCCTGTAAGGTGCTTAAGAACAACTTAGACTATACTGAGCAAATACTTGTTTGAAGGGCACTGGAGCATGTTTTAGGACTACTTCTTAATGATATCAGCAACGAAGTTACCCTTTACAAATACCTCGTCCACCACATTCTGCACACGACGAGCAGTTGCAATGCCAACTTTGTTATTGTACACGGGAATGACCACTTTGCCAAATGGTTTGATGTAGTTAGAGAAATCACCGAGTTCCAGTTCACCAGACTTCATACGGGCAGTATCATCAGGATTTACCCGAATGCAACGACCGATGCTCTGAACAGTGGAAATGAAGTTCTGTTGACGAAGAAAGATACAAGACTGAATACCGGGAACACTGATACCCTCAGTCAAAATTCCAATATGCAGAACAACAAACTTACGATTGGAGTCTGCACCATAAGCACTCAGCATATCCAGAAATTCAGTACGAGAAACCTTTTTCTTACCCACATATGCACCCAACTTGGAAGTAATGTGTAGAACTTCATAACCATTGTCGTGCATTTCTTCCATAAAGGAAGTTTCAGAAAGCATTCTCATCATTACTTTGGTGTTCGGTGCAACCACCAGAACCTTATTCATATCATCCTCATTGAAAATAGTGTCGCAGAGAGTGTAGAAGTCCCGTTCGTGTGCGGTTTCTTTATCGCGGGATGAACCAACTTCTATCACCGAAGTCATAGGAGGAAGAATACTACCATTGAGAAGCAGTTCAGGTGCTTTGACACTGTGAATCTTGGAACCAAACACTTCGACATTATTGTTGCCGGGTTTGGATGCAACATGACTGAACTTAGGAGTCGCAGTGAGAGAATAGAAGTTCTTTGCAGTCTTACTGATTGCTTCTACGGCATCAAAGAACTTACCATTAACTGCATTGTGACACTCATCCAAGTAAACAACATCAACATCCAGTTCTGCTCTGACAATCTTATCTAGAGAATGATAGGTGGTAAAGATGAGTTTATGACCTTCTGTTTTCTCATGCCAGTAAGCAAGTTCCAGAGAGTCGGTGATACGAGTGTGCTTTGTCTCACCACTATGAATGTGAAGAATATGCACGTTGCTGATAAACTTTTCAAACTCATCAGACAGTTGCTGGCAAAGAACCAGTTTAGGAGCAACCACCAGAATGGTCTGGTTGCTTTCACCTTCGGTGAAACGATGCTTTGCATCGGCAATCATCATAATGCTCTTACCGGCGCTTGTAGGGGCGACTGTGAGCATCTTAGAGTGCTCCCGCATCAGGGAGAAGACTTCTTGCTGGTGAGGACGCAAATCAAACATGGTGTGGTTTCCTTGTGTATGGAGACATCATAGCATTAAAAAAGGGTCAGTGAAGACCCTCTGTGGACGGTTATTAAAGTGGCTTAGAGTCTCATCTTCAACGGGGACAAACCTAGTCTACAGGGTTTTTAGAATAATGTCAAGCTTGTGGAACCAACTCCAGTAACGGTAAATGTTAGAATATTTCCAGATACTGTGATTTTGACAGGATTAGTAACTCCAATACCACTTGTAAATCCATTTTGAGATGTTGTGACTCCAGAAACACGGGCATCACCAACGACATAAAGTTTTGATGTTGCAATACTTGTTCCTATGCCAACATTTCCATAAAACTCACTGTTACCAACTACATAAAAACTAGTATCCACATTCCCAATAGTTGTGGTTCCAATACCAACAGAAGACACATTTTGTACGATTCCATTCAAAACATTAGTCGCATTAGATGCAGTTGTTGCTGTTCCAGTTACATTTCCAGTTAGAGCACCAACAAAACCTAAAGTAGAAGTTATAATACCACTATTATTAATGTTCGTACTGGTTATACTTGTTGATCGAATATTTCCCGATGCTCTAATGCTAGTCTTAGTTATTGAAACTCCTTCTCCAGATACTGGGTCCCCACCAACAAAGAACTCATAAGAATTACTTGAAATAGTGTTTGTAGAAATACCTAGTCTAGAAAGAGTTGTAATACCAAGATTGCCAGTTATGGAACCATTAAATGTTACATTCCCAGTAACATTTAAATTTTGATTAACATTTAAGTTATTATCAATTGTTGTAATGCCAGTAATGTAAGAAGTTCCTACTACATAAAGTTTTGATGGTGGATTGGTAATGCCTAATCCTAACCTACCATCATATGTTAATGTCATAGTTGGACTTGATGGACTCTGCCCATAAATCCAATTAAAATTACCAGTTCCTACTCCTGCTGAACCATAATCAAGATAATAGTTGACATTTTCGGCATTATAATTTATAATGTCAAAAGAATTGCGGGTACTATAGGAATAAAAAGTATTTGTATTTCCTGTTCTTATTTCTGCACTTCTTCCAATACCAATACTTGCAATATTGTTATTACTACTAATGACTCGTATTGATGAAATACCGGTCTTATTAACTTCTATGTCTGCCTCTGGTGCCGTGGCAGTTCCTACTCCAATTTTAGCAGGAAATCCAGTTACATAAAGAGTATCAGTTACTGTTGCAATTCCTGTTGAACTAAATCCACTATTTACCGAAGTAATTGATATAGTTGCCGAAGAAGAAAGTGTTGATGCCGTCGTTGCTGTTCCGATTACATTACCAGTTACATTACCAGTTACATTGCCAGTCAAAGAACCAGTAAATGATGTTGCCGTAACAATACCACCACTAATTGTAACACCGGTTCCTACTTTAAGTGTGGAGAAAGTTGAAACACCACTAGAATTTATGTTTCCCGTTAGGTTTCCAACAAAACTATTAGAATTTACAATACCACCACTAATTGTAACACCGGTTCCTACTTTAAGTGTGGCAAAAGTGGAAACACCAATAGACTCTATATTCC
>ERZ807358.51-NODE-51-length-11454-cov-2.517096_pt1 | contig 11454 bp, 10 predicted proteins | sample MGYA00521254_ERZ807358 | MGnify/ENA primary metagenome ERZ807358 (study PRJEB31431, sample SAMN03801314) | freshwater metagenome | biome: Freshwater; feature: Lake; material: Water | place: Canada:St Catharines | collected 2012-08-09 | depth 1 m m ...
GGCAAGCACAACAAGCTCAAATCCCAAAATCAAAACCAAAAAATGTAAGAGGTGGAGGAGTAAAACCATCAACACCACCAAAACCTAAAGTTGTTTATGGTCCACCAGCACCCAAGAAGAGAAATGTAAGAGGTGGTGGATCATCAACAAAAACTCCAAGTTTCAGTGCAACAACAAATGGTATGAGATCAAAACAAGAAACTCTTGGGTTGATGAGGTAGAAAATAAATGTCAATCAACACAGATCAACTTTTAAATAGATCATCAGGAAGACTTGCGATGCAAAAAGCACAGCAAGAAAAAATGGTTGGTGGTGGGTCTGTTAACATTGTATTAACAAAAAAATCAATCAAAAATGTAGATACTATTAAAACAAACGTTGTTAAAATAGAGAGTATTCTTAAAGGAACTCTTGCATTAGATAAGAAACAACTTGATGATAAAAAGAGAGACGCAAGTAAAAAACGAAAGGAAAAAATAGAAACAAAGTTAGAAACAAAACCAAATGCAGAAAGTGGTAAAATATCAATGCCTGCTGCTCCAAGAACGGGTATTCTAGATTTTATTAAAAACTTTATTGGCAATGTTCTTCTTGGATACTTTGCAGTTAGATTAATTAAACATCTTCCAAAAATATTACCCATTGTTAAGTTTTTGGGAAATGCTGCAGATTTTATTATTGATGTTGGCGGAAAACTTTTAAATGGATTAGTGAGTTTTATTGATGCGGGATACAAAGCATATGATGCAACTCGTGGATTTATTAAAAATCTTGGAGGAGAAAACTTTGCAAAAGGATTTGATAAGTTTATAGGTGCTATTGATACTGCACTATTCTTAACAACTGTTCTTGCTGGTTCTATGGCTATGGAGGCCATGTCTGGTGATGGTGGTGGAGGTCCTGGTAGTGGAAGACCTGGTGGAAGACCTGGTGGAAAACCAAATGTTATTAATAAGGGATTTTTCAATGAAAAAACCGGTCGTTGGCAAGGAAGTTTTAGAGGAGGAGATGGGGCATATAGAACTAACGAAGCAGCAAGAAGATATGCACAAAGATTTGGAAGAGATGCTGCTACCAGTAGATTTGGTCAAGAAGGAGTTCGTTCTTTAGGTGGAAAATACGCAAGGTCTGGGGCAACAAATCTTGCAAGAAAAGGATTGGTTGGTGCTGCTCGTGCTGGTGGTGGTCAGTTCAAATTACCAAGTGGAGGTAGTATTAGATCAGGTGGAATAGCAGCTCTTGTAATGCTCATTCCAGATATAATTAATTCTGGAATGTTAGTATCACAGGGAAGACCAAAGGATGGAATAAGAACTTTCTTAAGTGCTATTGCTGGTGTTGGTGCAGGTATGGCTGCAATGGCAGGAATAACAGCTGGAGCAGCTGCATTGGGAATTACTGGAGTTGGAATACCTGCTGCTATTGCTCTTGCTATTACTGGATTTGCTGCTTCATCTGCAGCTAGTTTTCTTGCATATGAAGGAACTAATACACTACTCAAAAAAATGGGATTGTTTGATAATGATCCAAAAACAGGAAAACCTTATGCATACAGAAGTGGTGGTGTTACAAGAGGTGGTAGATCTAGAGGTAGAGTAAAAAGAACACTCTCAAAAGGAAAATATAAAAGAGTATTGGCACCACAAAAACCATTAAAAACTGAATTCAAAGATAAAAAAGTTAAAAAGAGAACAGAAGAACTTGATAAAACAAAATACTTTGGACCAATTTTAGCAATTAGTTCAAAGATTATGAACAAAGAAGAACCAACAGATAGAGACTATCAAAATGTTGGACTTGGAATAAATCTTTTAATTGCTAAAGGTATTCAGGATGAACAACTGAAAGGTGGTATTGTTGCTGCATTTGCAAATGGTGGACTTGTTGACCCCGATGTGTTATCTGCAGCAGAAACTGGTGGAGATATTAGTAACTGGGTAGCAAAAACATTCCGTGGAGAAATTGAGAGTAATGCTGAAAAAACTATGAGATCGATGAAAGAAATGAGAGAGAAAAAAACACCAACACCATCTTTAACACCCGATGGATTTGAAGTTGGTCCAGCAGGAACTAGTGGTGATAAACTTACAATGGCTAGAAACTTAATGAGGGACTTGGGTTTAACCGCAGATCAGGCTGCAGGGATAGTTGGAAATATGGCTGCGGAGTCGGGAGTTGAAAACGCAAGAGTTCAAGGTAGTCGTCCTGGTGAAAAAGGAGTGCTTAAAGTTGATGGTAAAACTGGATATGGAATAGTTCAGTGGACATCTCAAGGAAGACAACAAGCTCTTGCTGATTATGCAAAATCTAGAGGTGCGGATTTAAGCAAACCACTTTCAATGGATATTGAGTATCAGTTTTTTCTTAAGGAATTTAAAGGTAAATATGGTCATGTTTTGAGCCAAATAAAACAAGCACGAGATGTAAAAACTGCATCAACTATTTTTATGCAACAATATGAAGTTCCTGATGGACATAAAACAGAAGCAAAAATAATGGAAAGATATAATATGTCTAAACCAATTTATGATAAACTTGCTGCTGGGCAAGGCACAGCAACAGCAGGCCCTGGAACTTATATTGCATCACCACTTGGAACTCAAGTTGGAAATCTTTCTGCAGCACAACAACTTGCTTCAAGTATGGGTGTTCCTTTATGGTCTCATGTGAGAAAAGATAACCCAAATAGTTTCCATTATGATGGAAGAGCAATGGATTTTTCTAATGATGGTGTTGGTAATGGAACTCCACAACAACTTTCTTTAGCAAATGAATTTGTTAGAAAATATGGTGCTACTGCGAAGGAAATCTTCTATACTCCTTTAGGATATAGTATCAAAGATGGGAAGAAAGTTTCTACAATTGCTGCTAGTACTCATTATAATCACGTTCATATTGCGTTTGCAAAAGGTGGAAGAATTCATAAACCAATCATTGCTTTAATAGGTGAGAAAGGTCCAGAGTTTGTGTTTGATGCTGATACTACTGCAGGATTAGATAGACTTGCTCCTCAACTTTTAGAAAAATTAAACTTTGCATCAACTAAACCACAACTTGCAAGTATTCTTCAGTCTTATGCTCCTTATGATGCAAGTGCCTCTTCTCAAACAATCGTTGTTCAATCTCCAAGTTCTCCAAGTGGTGGTAGAAATAACAATAGTTCCGGTGGAGGTGTTGCAGTTATACCGATTCCTGTAGATAACTTTACAGAAATTCTTGCCATGATTGGTTAAATAGAAATAAGAGGTAATAAAAAATGGCAAATCAGATAACATCAAAAGGAGCAGAACCATCTTTTATTGATAAGATTGATATTGTTTCTAATAAAGATCAAAGAAAGAATGTAAGTGTTGCTGGTGGCACAATTCTTTTGATGTATTATGAAAGTATTCTACAAGATTCTGTAAGAGCAACTGTAACTTTTGCAGATACTGGAAATTCAATTGATGGTAAGACTGTAATTGAAGGATTGCCAATGGTCGGACAAGAAAAAGTTTCTCTTAAGTTTACGGATAACAATAAGAAAACTTTAAATTTAGTTTTGTATGTAAATAAAGTCACTCCACTTGTGAATGAGACAAATAAATCTATGGTTCAAATAGACCTTTCATCTAAAGAGTTTATTATGAATGAAAAGGTAAGATTGAATACAAGGTTTGATGGAAGAATATCGGCACACATTAAAAAAATATTAACAGATCAAAATTATTTGGGAACAGAAAAAAAAGTTAATATAGAAGAAACTTCTAATAATTATAATTTTATTGGAAATAATAAAAAACCTTATTATGCAATGAACTGGTTATCTAAAAAGGCAGTTCCAGATCTACCTGATGCAAAAGGAAATTCCGCTGGGTATCTTTTCTTTGAAACATCAGAGGGATTTAAATTTAAGTCAATAGACTCTTTCTTTGCTCAAGAATCAAAAAAATCTATTATCTATAATCAAACTCCAGATTCAAGAGGTTCTAATATTCCTGCTGGATATGATATAAAAGCACTTGAGTATTCAAAAGATAATCGTGTTGATGTGCAAGACAAACTTAAAATGGGAGCATTCTCTACAAGAACAGTTCTGTTTGATCCATTTAATTGTTACTATGAAGTGATCACTCCAAATGCAAAAGAAAAAGAAGCATCATTAAAACTTGGTGGTAAAGAACTACCTGTATTAAATCCAGAGTTTAATAAAGAAGGAGCAAATAAAGAGTTTACAAGAACTCAATATATGCTTCTTGATAAAGGAACACTACCTACAGGAGATTCAAAAGAACAAATTAAGAAATCCACAGAACAAAACTTTGATGCGAAAAATATTTTAAGTCAATCTACTATGAGATATAATCAATTATTTACATCTAAAGTTGAAGTTACGATACCTGGAGATTTTTCTTTACACGCAGGAGATGCTGTTCGTATGGGTGTTCCGCCTGAAGATACAAAGAAAAGTGATGAGATAAACAAGCACGACAGTGGTCTATATATTATAGCAGATTTATGTCATTATATTTCACCACAAGAAACTTATACAAAATTGATTTTAGTAAGAGATTCTGTAGGAAAAACAGGTAGTAATACCTCTGGTAAGATACCATTATGATAAACAAATATAAAATATATGAGGTTTAATAATTAATGGAAGGGGGAGCTCTTTTTAATTCAGGTTTTCTTGGTGCTAGTTTTAACTGGTGGATTGGTCAGGTTGCTCCCGACTCAACTTGGCGTGATAATATTTCACCCGGAAAGATTGAAAGCCAGAAAGAAATTCCTGGGTGGGGATACCGGTATAAGGTTCGTATCATAGGTCTTCACGATCAAGGAGAGACTGAAATAGCATCAGATCAACTCCCATGGGCACAGGTAATGTATCCTGTGACTGCTGGTGGTGGTCAAGCATCTTCAGGTCAAACACCAAATATCCGACAAGGAAATATGGTGTTTGGTTTCTTTTTGGATGGTCAAGAGCAACAAGTTCCTGTGATTATGGGAGTGCTTGGTAACAATGCACAAACTGCTCTTGCAACAAAAATTGGTGATAATAAAGTAACCAATGCTCAGGCAGGAAGTATTGCAGTAAGTGGTTATGCAGAACCTGCTGTTGGAACTAAAGATTCAAACCTTAAAGCACCTGCCCAAGGACTTGCAATTACTAAGCCGGGAGTAGATCCCTCACCAGCAGCTGTAGCAGTGCCTGGAGCAACTATTGAAACTACTACTTCTGTTCATGGACAATCTGGCATGGACCAGCAGATGGATGACCTTCTTAAGAAAAAGGTTGTGATGCTAAGTCCTTGCGATCTTCCTGGTTCTGTAATGAAGGGAATGCAGACTGAAATTGGAAATCTTACAACTGATATTGATAAAGTTCTAAAGGCAAAGCAAAGTTATTCGGATGCAGTTTCTCAAATTAAATCTCTGAGTAGTGGGGGGGGATTATTAAATCAAATTAGTGGTATAAGTGGAGCATTGGGACAACTTGGAGGTGTAACAGGTCAAATTGGTGGAGCATTAGGACAAGTTGGTGGAATAGTAGGTCAGGTTCAAGGTATAGCAGGACAAGTTGGTAGCATAGCAGGAGGAGGTGGTGGTATAGCAGGAGCACTAGGGCAAGTTCAGGGTATAGCAGGTCAAATCGGAGGTGTAACAAATCAAATTAGCGGAGCACTGGGACAAGTTCAAGGTATAGCAGGAGGTATTAGTGGCATAGCAGGAGGTATTAGTGGCATTGGTGATATACCAGGAGCTCTTGGAGGTATTGGTGATCTTTTAGGTCAGGTTGATGATAGTGCTGAAAAAATTGAAGCTTTACTGGAAAAATTTGCACCTAAACTTGCAAAGAATATGAAAGTTGTTATGAATAAAATTGGTGAGTTTACTTCAAAAACAATTAACAAAATACTTGGACCCTTAGGTGATTTGCAATTTCCAAATATGAGATTTGAATTTCTTAATATGAAAATAAAGATTAATGAAAAACTCAAATGTCTCTTTAGTAAACTTGCCAATGGTTTAGGTAAAAAAATATTAGATGCTTTAAAAAATCTTTTTGGTCGAGGAAATAGTCAACCATCCACAAATCCATCACCAACTTCACCAACAGGCACCGCACCTCTTGTCCCAATGTGTTCTGTTGAGCAACTAACAGGTGAAATACTTGGATCAAGTATGGGAGATATTAATAAAGCTGCTGAAGAAATAACTCAATCTGTTGGAACATTTATGCAAGATAGTCAATCAGGACTCCCTGCAGTTGGAAAAATTGGTGATATAGCAGGTCAGATTGGTGGTATCGCAGGTCAAGTTGGTGCTGCAGCAGACAAAGTGACTGGAATAGCAGGTCAGATTGGTGGTATCGCAGGTGCTGTTGGTGGTTTATTGGGAGGTTTTGGTAATCTTAAATTGGGTGATATAAAGTTCCCTGACATTGGTAAAAGTATTAAAGAAGCACTTTCTTTTGAAAATATTACTTTAAATCTTTTTGGATGTGATTCCAAACCCAACTGCCCCGCAACAGATGCTTATACTTTACAATCTGGTGGTGAAGCTGTACCTGATCCAAACAAAGCTGAAGTGGGTAAGAAAACAGGAGATGTTGCAGCAGATTATTTAAAATCTACAACAGACTCGTTGTTGGAGGGTGTTGGGGCATCTTCTTTTGATGCATCAAAGTTAACAAGAAACTTTGATGTGCCAAAACTACCGCCCATACCAGCAACAATTGGATAAAAAAAACATATGACACTTAATGTATTTGGACCACTAACAAAAGATGATATTAAAGTATCATATATTGATCCTTTTTTAGGGTTGGTTAGTGATGTCTCAATTGCTCAGGCAAATCAATATGTGCTTACAAATCCGGCAACAACTTTTATTTTTCAAGGTGGAAATAAAAAGTTTCGATATTTAGATATTACTGAAGTTAATAAGTTAACTTCCAATGATTTACTTTCCACAGATCCTTGTGGTGGTGCTGCTCAACAAACAGAGTGTGGTCCTCCAGTAATAGAAATTTCTGGTGGAAATGGAATTGGTGCAGCAGGAAATCCAATTATAGGAACTGATGGAGCACTTCTTGCAGTGGATATTGTGAGTGGTGGTTATGGTTATCAATATCCACCACTTGTTACTGCAAAAGATCATTGTAATAATGGAGCAGGTGCAACACTCATTCCAGTTCTGAGTGAAGATATTCTGAATACTAGTGGAACACCATCCATTTTTATTAATGAACTTATTCCAGGACAAGTTGGTTCAGGACAAGTTGGTTCAGGACAAGTTGGTTCAGGACAAGTTGGTTCAAGAGAAGTTAGTGGTAAAGGTGTTGTGGTAGAAATAGTTGTGACTGATCCCGGTAATGGATACTTATCTCCAACTCCACCAATTCCTCCAATTGAAGTTCTACCAACCCCTGCAAATCCTCCTAGTGGTGCTCCAACAGGTATTAATGCAACATTCTTACCACAATTTGAAGTTGTTAGAGATCCAATTGTAGTAGATCCTCAAAGACTTTTACAGGTTACGGATCTTGTTGGTCTCCGACAAACTGGATATGTAAACGGAAGAGCTTATTATGGGTCTGTTTACTATGATAATGGTATTCGTTATGCAGGTTTCTATCAAACTGCTGGAGAACCAGTAAGAGTATATGATACTTTGAGAGAAAGTATTACTCAACAAGCTACTACTCCACCCTCTGCAATCCCAAGACAAGGACCTGATACGGGAAATAATGGATCAGAACTTATTATTCCAGGAACAATTCAATCAACGTTAAATAGTAATAGTATTATTGGTGCAGGAGATATTTCCACACCATTAGTCCCTTTTATTACAGAACCAACTCCAGGATCACTTTATCCAGTATCTTTGAGATTAAAACGTGTTCTTGTGGAAGATGAAGGAATTAATTATAATATAACGGATAAAATAAGAATAACTCCCAGTAATGGTGCTATTCTTGAACCAATCTTTGGATCTTTTGGAAGAGTAATTAAAGTTGCTGTTATTGATCCAGGTTTTGGATTTACAGACTACCCAACAATTGAAATGTATACACCCCTTTAAAAAACTATATGGCAAATCCTGCTAAAACCAGACTTGGTAAAACTGCAAAGAAGAATTATGATGCTACTAATGCAGGAAATAGGCATGGATCAATTTCTTTCGGACACATTTCTGCTGATGGTGCAGTTACTTCTGATGTTTGTATTCAAGCATCTGATGGAAGACATGGAATTCGTTTAGAAAAAGATGGTCCAAGAAAAGGATGCGTTCAAGTTACTGGACCTGGAAGAGTTGCAATCCAATCTGGAGAGGACAGGCAAGAAGCAGAAGATACTCTATTCATTAATGCATTAAATGGAAACATTTGTATTATTGCATCTAATGGTAAAATTAGAATGCAGGCAACTGATATAGAACTCATTGCAAATGGTGAAGGAGGATCAAAAGGGAATATAGTAATGAAAGCAAGTGAAAATATTAAACTTGATGCAGACAATAAGATTCTTATTAATGCAACGGGAATGTATAAACTTGCAACAGCAGGAGTAGCAGAAATCTGTGCAAATAGTGCCATGACAATCTATTCATCAGTTATTCGTGGAGTCACTGATGCTGTTGCAAATAGGGACTCAAAACTACCGGGTGCTCAAGATTTTCTAAAAGCACAAAACAAGTAAAGGGGAGAAAACTTATGTCATTTTTATTAGACGATGCTGCATTTGGTGGGCAAGCAATGTGTGGTGCAGGACAACCAGCAGCACTCGGAGTAGGAGATAAAAAAATCCGAGGATCAATGTTTGTAGAAGCACCAATGCAAGTAGGAAAGGCGGCCGCTTATGGATCTGCTGAAGCCACATTAATGGTTGGTCAGACTGATAATGAAGATTGTGCAAGTCCAAATAGATCTCTTTATGTAAAAGGAGATACTAGATTTGAAGGAGATGGAAGAACATCTAATGCTGTATACATTAAAGGATCAACAACCAATGTTCTTTATGTTGATGGTGATGTTTTTGTTACCGGTAAAGTGGATTGTGGAAATAAAGGTAAATTAGCAGCTAGATTTAGACAGGCAGATTCAAGACCGAAAAAATTTGATATGAAGCATCCCTCAAAAGGAGATGGTCATCGTCTTACTTATGCTTGTATTGAAGGACCAGAAGTTGGAGTTTATTTTAGAGGTAGACTTACAAACAAAACGGAAATAGAAATGCCTTGGTATTGGAAAGATTTGGTTCATATTAATAGTATTAGTGTTCAATTACAACCTATTGGTTCTCATCAAGATATTATTGTTAAAAGAGTTGATGAGAAAAAAATATACTTACAGGCAAAAGGAGAAATGCCTATTGATTGTTATTATCATGTCTATGCTGAAAGAAAAGATTGTAATCCACTTATAGTAGAATATGAAGGAGAAACCTACGAGGATTATCCAGATAAAGATAGTAAAGACCCCCAATATGCCAATAGAATTAATAATACTGTAACCGGATAAAAAAATTATAAAGGAAAATAAATGTCAAACATTAATGCAACTAAAAGAGAAACTTTAAAAGGAGTATTTGCAGAGTCTATTAGAGGGAATAATGGTTTCATACAAGATCTTAACGAAGATCTAATAGAGATTGAACCTATTATTGAATCATTTACTCCATCATGTGAGGGATTTGATACAAAAATAGTTTCCTTAGCATCTAGTATCAATAGTATTAAATCTGAAATTGTTGTTCTTCACACAAATGCTTATAATGTTGGATGTGGAACAACGGTAGGAATATCTACAATGAGACAAGATACCTTATTGAATTTGAGTTATAAAATTAGTGATGAGAATTATGTTGATCCCGATCACTCTGATTTTGATCTTCCTGTTAACAATCCATATGATGTAGTATCTATTGCATTAACAAGTGGAAATGTTGGGTACGGAACATTTTCAAAACATGTTCCAGATGATCCAACTACTGGAATCGGAACTCTCTATGCTAGTATTGGTAGTGGTGGTCCATCATGTCCTAGTTTTGCAACTCAAATTGCAGCAAAAGAAGATCAGATTACATCATTGAGAAACGAACTTGTTTCTTTAGCAACAAAAGTTAATGCGATTAAAGAAGAAAGAGTTCCTTATCACTATAGAAGATTTAGGGATAAAGTTGATATAATAGAATTAAATGCAAAAAATGCTAGAATTAATATCGCAGCAGAAGCCTTGAATAATCCCATCTATGACCCCTACACTACTTAATTTGGACTTGACAACCGCCCAAGGACCTGCTATGATAACAAGGTAATCAAAAACAAACCGAATGCAAGACGAGTTCCTGACCCGATGTGTGGTTGACCCTCTCAAACGAACAGTATATCTCTATTCTAATGAGGGTGATGAGAAGCAAGTGTTCTGTGAAACCGTAGAACAATTTATGAATGTATTAGAGTTGATTCGTGCTACAGTGAGTGAAGACACTCTCTCATACGCAAACCCTCTTTAAATTCCATTTTAGGGGGCAAAAAATCCCGGCAAAAATTTACACTCAATACCTTTTATGAATCCTTCTCGCATTGATATTAAATCACTAAAAGAACATGCAGTGAAAACAACACCAGAAAATGTAAAGGAATCAAATCAGGCATTGTTTAGTTGCACGATGACCTTACCAGCAGCAGCAAAACATTGTGGTATGACGCACAAGGAAATGAAAATGACTTTCCTTGAGTATTTAAAGTATCATCCCATAACTTATTTGGGGTGATATTACGGGGAGGTGGTGGAATCGGTAGACACACCAGACTTAAAATCTGTTGGGCGTAAGCCCGTGGGGGTTCAAGTCCCCCTCTCCCTACTAAATAATAAAAAAAACCAATGCAATATAAGATTACAACCTCTTATAATTGGTATGAGACGGAAGAGGATAAGTTTATTATCAAAACATATTATATAAATGGAATTCCTTTCACATTTGATGAACTTCCAACTCTTGTCCAAGATGACCCAGAAATTATTTCCTGGGCAAATGAGCAACTTACGATGACTCCTGAGATTCTTTATCAGAAATCATTTTATCTGATAGACGAGCAATGTCATCCTTGTTTATTTGAAATGAATATAGAAAACCCCGAAGTTCTTGACGAATTGGTATAAAAATGATCATAAATCTCTGGCATAACAAAGATATGAAACAATGGAGATGGACTCTTACAGATCCAGTTACTTTTGATATGGAATCAGGTCAAAGTGAAAATCTTCGTGATGCAATGAATGATGTAGCAAATACAGTAGAATATCTTATCAGTAAATCATAATTTAATATTGAATTCAAACCTCCATAAGGGGGTTTTGTTGTATGATAAATAACTTATAACGGAAACTATAAAGATAGTAAAATGGGATTAAGTCGTCTTGATAATTTTCTTAAGCTGTCTCTTATACACATCTCCGAGCCCAC
>ERZ807358.52-NODE-52-length-11365-cov-4.736977_pt1 | contig 11365 bp, 15 predicted proteins | sample MGYA00521254_ERZ807358 | MGnify/ENA primary metagenome ERZ807358 (study PRJEB31431, sample SAMN03801314) | freshwater metagenome | biome: Freshwater; feature: Lake; material: Water | place: Canada:St Catharines | collected 2012-08-09 | depth 1 m m ...
GAATTTGAATATGTATCCAAATTTTGTGGATTTGATTATGAAGATGCTGGTAAAGTCATGGGATTATCTGCATATGGATCTAATAAGTTAGATTTGAAAGATCTTGCACGTAAATCAAAAGAAGATGCTGCGTATACAATACAAACGCTTTGGGAAGACCGTGCATTAGAACTTGCTCAACTTGCACTAAAGAAAACAAAGTGTAAGAACCTTGTGTTATCTGGAGGATGTTTCTTGAACTGTGTTGTGAATTATAAACTACGTAAACAATTGCCAGGGGATGTAAAAATATATGCTGAACCAATTGCACATGATGGTGGAACTTCTATAGGAGCTGCTTATCTTGCTTACTACAATCCCAAAATTAAAAATTCTTGACGTTAGTGCAACTATTGGATGCAATTTAAGTTGTAAAGGTTGCAATCATTTTAGTAATTACTTTGCCCCTGGCAGTAAACTTGACACAGATCAACTGATCAGAGATATTCATACAATACTTCCCAGGATAGACGTAGAACGTGTCTCAATCATTGGTGGAGAACCATTGCTCAATCCACGCTGTAGAGACATCCTACACGCCTGTCTGGAGCACAAAGAGACAGTTTACTTATACACAAATGGTATCCTTCTCAACGAAGAAAATAGACAATGGATTGAAGAGGACTTGGAAAAATATCCTGGTATGTCTTTACGTGTAAGTATTCATACTCCAGAAGTTATTGATAATATTAAGAAAGTAAAGAGCGATAAAGTTCTTGTTACAGAACACCATGATGGGAAAGATCGTTGGTTTAATTCTATCAAACAGTCTAACGGTAAAGTATATCCTTATGCTCATAACAACATAAAGCAAAGTTATGAGATGTGTTCTTGTCCTAATACTCAACTGTATAATGGAAAACTTTGGAAATGTCCTAATGCAGCTTTTCTAAAAGAACTTCTTTATGTCACTGAACAACTAGAAGACGATTGTTGGAAACCTTTTCTTGGAGATGGATTACCAGTTGACTGTAGTGATGAAGATCTGGTAAAATTCTGTGATAACTCTAGTAAACCAGAACAAATATGTAACATGTGTACCGCTAAACCATTAAAGTTTAGTGCAGCATTGCAAATTAATAATCATAAAAAGATTATTACCACACAATAAATATTTACGAATTGAAATAACTATGCCCATATATCCTGTAAAACATTTAGAAACTGGGGAAACACAGGAACTTGTTATGTCTGTCGCTGATTATGATCAGTGGAGAAAAGACAATCCCGAATGGGATAAAGATTGGTCTGCTGGTGTCGCTTCTGCCGTGAGTGCTGTAGGTGACGTTTATAGTAGAACTGATGGGGGATGGAATGAAGTCCTTCATAGAGTTAGCAAGATGCCTGGTTCAAAAGTAAAGCCTCAGAAAACAACGCACTTCTAATATGTCCTCAAGGAAAAAAAGAACTTCTTCCCAAGTCGGAGCTGGATTATCAGCAAAGCAAATGCAAAGAAAAAAACCTTTCAATGTCGATATGATGGTCGATATTGAACCGCTAACACAAAACCAAACAAAAGTTTTTGACGCTTATAAAGAAGATAAAAATCTTTTTGTTTACGGAGCAGCAGGAACAGGTAAAACATTTATTACCATGTATCTTGCATTGAAAGAGGTCCTTAATCCTTTGACACCTTACAACAGAGTTGTAGTTGTAAGATCATTAGTTGCTACAAGAGAAATTGGTTTCCTTCCAGGAGATCATGAAGATAAATCTTCCCTTTACCAAATTCCTTATAAGAATATGGTAAAGTATATGTTTGAGTTACCTACAGACAATGACTTTGAAATGTTATGGGGTAATCTTAAGACACAAGAAAGTGTGAAGTTCTGGTCTACAAGTTTCATCCGTGGAACTACACTAGATGATTGTATTATCATCGTCGATGAGTGTCAGAACTTGAATTTTCACGAATTAGATAGTATAATTACAAGAGTTGGTGAAAATTGTAAGATCCATTTCTGTGGTGATGCATCGCAGTCTGACCTTATTAAAACCAATGAACGAAATGGTATTCTAGATTTTATGAAAATTATTCAAGCGATGCCTGAATTTGAAAGTGTCGAATTTGGCGTTGAAGATATCGTAAGATCTGGACTTGTCAAGAGTTACATTCTAAACAAAATTAATTTGGGTCTTTGATGTTTCAACACGTTGATATTGAGTTTCCTGCACTGAAACGGGAAACGATTGATGGAGTTCGTTATTATACAGTAGAAGGTAGACCGATGGTATCCATTACCTCGGTCACTTCTCATTACAATAAAGAAATTTTTGTCAAGTGGCGAGAAAGGGTTGGTGAAGAAGAAGCGAACCGTATTTCTAAACGTTCCACATCTCGTGGTACGAAAGTCCACACTTGCATAGAAAACTTTCTTTGGAACAAGGACGTTCCAGATACAGATCCTTTACCGAAGATGTTATTTACTCAGGCGAAAAAAATCCTTGGGAATATAAATAATATTTACGCTCTTGAGAAATCTTTATACAGTAAAGAGCTAGGTGTTGCTGGAACAGTCGATTGTATTGCCGAGTATAATGGTGAATTAGCAATCATTGACTTTAAGACTGCAGAAAAACCAAAACCAAAACAATGGATTGAAAATTATTTCGTGCAAGCAGCAGCATATGCTTGTATGTTTTATGAAATGACTGAGATACCAGTAAAGAAACTTGTCATTATTATGACGTGTGAAAATGGTGAAGTCGAAGTTTATGAAGAGTATGATAAGAAACAGTATATGGGAAAACTAGTTAAGTACATTCAAAAATTTGTGGAGGACAAACTAAATGACTACAAAAAGTGAAATCAAATCAATCATAAAAAGCAAATTCCTATGTCAAGATAAGTTTACCAATGACATTGAGAATATTGTGAAAGACAACAAGGAAATGAATTACATTGAGGCAATTTGTTTTTATTGTGAACAAAACAATATTGAAATTGAATCAATTGTAAAACTTATCTCAAAACCACTGAAAGAAAAATTGAAATGGAATGCAACAAATCTAAATTATTTGAAGAGAACTTCTAAAGCGAAATTTTTTATCTGATGGCACCGTTTGATACTTACAAACAGTATCTTGCATTTAAACAGCATTTCACAAGAAAAAATTATGATTACTTTAGATATGCTGGTAAGTCTAGAGCAAGTTTGAATTCTTTTTATAAGCGAAAAGACAGATACTTTTTTGAAAAAATGTCAAGGAAGTATAATGATGATGAAATTAAAGCATTCTTTGTTGCTAATTTTGTAGCATGTGATAATCCAGATGCATTGTGGATTGGTGAAATTATTCGGTCTGGTGAAAGTGTTTATTCATCTTGGCAAGGAAGGCAACAAAGTTTGTTCTACCAGTTCAAGCAGCAAGCAGAGGATATGTTGTCTGAATACAACCTAGAGGAATTGTTTGATACCTCAAAACAACATCCACCAATTTTAAAAAATTTCCTGAGCGGGAATATTAGTATAGAAACTCTTACTATCTTTGATAAAATATTCCTTTTCGGGAATAATCTGGATAAGAAACTTACTGACCCAATTTGGGAAGCGATCAGCTTGAAACTAAAGAAGTATGCACCGTTTCTAAATATTGATACCAGCAAATATAAACAATATTTGAGGGAAAGATTAACGGAGAAGACGCATGGGTAAGTTTTTTCAGTCTGAGATTATCCGTGAAGAGATGGAAGACATCTTTAGAATTCAAAAAGAATTATACGAAGTCATTATTCAGTTCAGTTCATTTAGCGACAAAGAAAAGAACGAACATATTGAAAAACTAAAGACGCTACTGGACAAACAAGAAGTAATGTGGACAAGACTTTCATTGTCTGACGATCCAGAAGCGTTAGAAATGAAAGAAAAAATTAAGATCACATCAGCAGCAATGGGATTTAAAGATGTTGATATGTCAATCATCTTTAATAATATGAGAAGAACTCTTGAAGGATTACAAAAACGCCTTGACACACCCTAAATAACGTGTTATGATGTGACAGGTGATTTCAATCCACCCAATCCAACGAATACAAAAATCCTATGTCTTTCGCAGATCTAAAGAAGCAATCTCGCCTTGGCAGTTTGACTTCTAAACTGACAACCGAGATCGAAAAAATGAATAAGAGCACCACTGGTGGTGCTGATGATCGTGTATGGAAACCAGAAGTAGATAAAGCAGGAAACGGTTATGCAGTGATCCGTTTTCTACCTGCACCGCAAGGTGAAGAGTTGCCTTGGGCAAAAGTGTGGTCTCATGCTTTCCAAGGTCCTGGTGGTTGGTATATTGAGAACAGTTTGACCACTCTTGGTGGTAAAGATCCTGTTTCGGAGCACAATCGCATTCTCTGGAACAGTGGTAGTGAAGTAGATAAAGAGCAAGCACGTAAGCAGAAGCGTAAACTGACTTACATCAGTAACATCTATGTCGTAAAGGATCCTGCTAATCCTCAGAACGAAGGTAAGGTGTTTCTGTTCAAGTTTGGCAAAAAGATCTTTGATAAGATCACTGCTGCCATGCAACCTGAGTATGAAGATGAGCAAGCGATTGATCCGTTTGACTTCTGGCAAGGTGCTAACTTCAAGATGAAGATCAAGAACGTTGCTGGTTATCGTAACTACGACAGTTCTGAGTTTGCAAAACCTGAACCGCTTCTTGATGATGATGATGCACTGGAAGCAATCTGGAAGAAGCAGTATTCTCTTGAAGAGTTTACTCGTCCTGATCAGTTCAAGTCTTACGAAGAACTGGAGAAGCGTATGAACAGTGTTCTAAATCCTAACGCTTCTAGTCGTCGTGTTGATCCTGATACGTTCGATGAGGAAGAAGAGGTTGTGATGAAGTCTCGTCAACAGATTAAAGAAGAAGAGCGTGTTGTTAAGTCTTCTCCTGCTCCTGCAGCAGATGATGATGACGATGATGCACTGTCATACTTCCAGCGACTTGCCGAGGAGTGATTTCAAAATCGACTTTTAATTCCAAAAAAGTCGGGAAAAAAATTCTGGGCAAAAATTGCCAAATAGGTTTTTGGGGAGTTAACGTGGGGATAAAATCCTCAAGTTAACTCCCTTTTTAGTGCGTCTATCAATATATTGAGAACTATCGGTATAAGTCATGATTTCACGCATATCGTCAATTACGGTTTGAATGTAATTTTGCCTCAAAACGTAAATTGTGCGTTTTTCATCATTTTTCAAAACTTCGTAATCATAGTTGCTGACTGAAGTTACAATACTTGCACCAGAAAGCACTTTATAAGTGCCGAAATTAGAATATTTGAATTGGAAATTTGCATCAACAGTTAATCCTGCTTGCAAGAGAAGATTTCCTTCACTGTCACGAACTTCTTTTGTCTCATAATGATGAATTTCTTGCAAAAGTTCAGAACCATACTTATTCATCAAATAATTGTTCAAATCTGCTTGTGACATTGGCCATTCTTCCCTAACATTGATAATATTGTTAGAAATAAGAACAATCCAGTCTAATTGTGGGTTGTTGTATAATGTTTGTGCTACGTTATCTGGACGATTATCACCAACTATAGAGTATTTGTCAAAAACTACAGCATTTTGGAAAAAATCATCCCTAATTTTAGCACGCTTGAACAGATTTTTTACACGAACATAATCGTAACTTGAATTGCGATTGTCAGTGAATGATGGTAGTAGTAAGTCTGGGAAAAGATCGAAATATGACATTTTAGAAACCTATATCGTCTGGTGTGATTGAATCTATTTTTGCTACTGGAGATCCTAAGTTAGTAAATACATCTTCAACACTAGGATCATCAGTTTTGCCATAATCTTGTGCAAAAATGGGTGTTAATTCTGTAAATGATAATGTCATATTTGTTCTTACTGGCATTGATACTGCATCAGGATCTTCATATGATTGATAAACTCCTTCTGGGGTATAATTTAATTCACATGCGGTTAAAGCACAAATTTTAAATCTATTCAATCCTTTTATAATTTTATCTCCTGTTCCTCGATATGAAATTCTAAACACATTAGGAGATCCTATTAAAATTGTAGTGCTTGCAAATCTTCGTGGTGACATACCTTCCTTAAAAAACCTCATAATTCTTCTTGCACTTTTTGCATCATTAACTCCAACTGGTGCAAATTCAAATGTAAATGAAAATGATCTTAATTTTGGTCCATTAAACAACAACTCAAGATTTGGATTAATTGTTGTTCCAGTTCCTCGTGCAATGAATTGTGCAGGATCTACATTAATACCAATTTTACCTAAAGCATATTGTGCAATGAATGAAGATAATAGTAATCCAGCTGGTGTGTTTGCACCAAAGTTTCCTTTCAGAGTTGAGTCCATAAATTGTCCAAATCCACCAAAAGCATTACTTAACAATCCGCCAACATTTCCACCTATTGCCTGCTGTGCAAGTGGAAGAGCACCAAAGAATGCAGCAGCTTCTACTGGATTTGCACGATCTTCACCCCAGCTTACTCCATTTGATATTGCTAATTGATTTGGTATTGGCAGTTTTACCATACCTATGAATTGTCTAAGATTTGAATTTCTTGTTAATCCACCAGTTACAATACCTACAAAGTTTGTAGTAAATTGATTTTGTCCAACAACAAAAAGGGATTCTTGGGGTGCTTTATAAGAAAATTGTTCAATTATAACATGATCTTGAGTGTTTGAATATGAGGCGTCATTGGGATAGGATAAAATTAAAGGTTCTGCACCGCCAGAAGGATTTAATGATTGTATTGTTTCATTTGCAGTATTAAGAATTTCTTTTACTAAATCTGGACTAAGAACTACAGCTTGCCCAGTTATAGGATCAGCCTGTGGAATTGCAGGTGCCGCTGCAGGCGGTGTTGTTGCTGGCGGCGCTGCTTGTGGTGTTTGCTTGGAAGCATTCCACACATCAAGTGTTTTTGCATCTGCTAATGCTTGATCTATTTGAGCTTTTGTTGATCCCCCAGCTCCACCTTGTGTTTTATTTTGATTTTCTATGATTAATTTTAATCTTCCTACCTCATCATAATATGCAGCTTTGCCTGGATTATTATCTTGCATTAATTTTTTAAAATCACCTTGATCTGGAGTTGTGTATTCCCAAGGTAGAGAACCAAAATTTATTTTATATACTTTTAAAAAATCTCCATTGGCAGTATCTTTACTATAAAATCCAGTAAAGTTTTTCCCAGGGTATCGTGGATCGGTAAATTGAAATGTGCCGAAAAAAATTCCAGTTTTCTCTGCTGGTCTTACTGGTTGTTTTTTTCCTGGAGGCTTATATGGATCTGCCATTATCTTAAACTCCTAGGATCGACTGGAACTTCTGCACCACGAAAACTTCTAACAAATTCTTCAGCAGATAATAGTGATGCAGATTGCCATTCTTCCATTGCTATATCTATGAAGTTACTTTCTACTTCTGATTTCAAGTATTTATGGAACCCAGTGCTACCAAATAAAAATTCTTCCCAATTTTGCACCCCACTAGATTGAGCTTCTTGAAGCATATTCACTACATCCATTCTTTGATTTTGTGGATAGTAATGTAAATTCATTCCATAAAAAACTTCATTTGAATTGAGAACAATGAAGCAAAGTGGATTTTTATCATAAAATCTTTTTTCTGCTGTTAGTGCTCGATAGCGAAATAGAACTAAATGTCCCACTTCAGGAATACTTGTAATTTTTGATTTTGGAAATTGAGACTTATATTCCAAGATCGTGCTCCGTTAGAATTTTAAATTCCCACTTTCTATCATTACAATATTCCTTTGCTGCCTCCCACTTTGCCATATTTTTAGCATATTCAACAACTTCACTAATATATTTTTTAGATCTACTTTTTTGTGGTGTTGGACCTTTTACTTGTTTCGCTGGTTTAATCTCGATCAAACTTTCCATAATTTTTCCAGATGTATTTTTATATTTAATATAAAAATCTGGAAAATATTTGTGATATCTATTATCAACTGGAGATTTATATGGGATCCAAAGTTCTTCCGATGACCAAATTAAAATATTTTCATTCTTATCACAATAATTCATAAATTTCAATTCCCAAAGAGATCTATAAATGATATTTGTAGGATCTCCTTTGTACTTTTTAGGGTTGGAAGGTCGAAACTTTCCCTTATAACTCATACATAGTATATAAACGTCTTCTATTTAGATGACTAGAGAAAGTAATTTAGAAGTAACTAAAAATAGGATCTATCTTCCTACATCAGAACTTTATAGATCTAGTATAAGTAAAACTGGATCTGGTATTGTTCCTGCCTTCAATAATCTTTATGATGTTTGGATAGACTTTGGTAGCACCACGTCTCAAGGTGGAAATAGTTTACTAGGATTTATTAATCAGCATGGATTTTATGACGCTAGACTAACAGAAAATCCAGGTAATTACCTAGCATTATTCTGTTCAGAAGCAGTTCTTCCAGGATCACAAATTCAAACATCACAAGTTGATGGATTGAGACAAGGCGTATCGTCAAATTATGCAATTTATAGAAGATATCCTGATATTACATTGACGTATTATTCTCAAAAAGATTATTATACGAATGAAGTCTTTAATGCTTGGATGGAATATATTTCACCAACCATTTTATCATCTGGTGGACATGGTGCAAATACTCAACAAAGAAAAAATGATCGTGCTGCATATAAGAAATTAAAATATCCTCTTAGTTACAAGTGTGATATTCAAATCACTGCATTTAGTGGAGATATTCTTCCTGAGAATAATCGACTAAGATCGACTGATAGTGTTAGAAGTTCTGCTAGAATGTCTAGTAGCATTACTTATCATTTAATGGATGCATTTCCTGTTAATATTGTTGCTGCTCCATTAGCATATGGTGATGCTGAATTAATTAAAACTGCAGTCACATTTAAATACGACTATTACTATACTGATAGAACTTCTAGATCTTTTGATACTGATACTCTTGTAAGATCGGATTTTGGAAAGAACGTTAGAAATCCGTTCTAAATAAAGACAATGATGTGAATTTTTATGCCATTACCTAAGGTTGTAACTCCTACATTTGAACTAGATCTTATTTCAACTGGTAAGACAATTAAATATCGTCCATTTCTTGTTAAGGAAGAAAAAGTTCTTCTGATTGCACTTGAAAGTGGTAATGAAAAGGATATTTTAAACGCTGTAAAAGATGTTTTAAAATCCTGTGTTCTTACCCGTGGTGTAAAGGTAGATGATCTTCCTAGTTTTGAACTTGAATATCTTTTCTTGAATATTCGCAGCAAGTCTGTTGGTGAAAGTGTAGAACTTCTAGTTACCTGCACTGACGATGGAGAAACTCAAGTTCCATTGTCAGTTAAAATTAATGAAGTAAAACTAGTCGTTCCTGATGGACATAATGATCTAATTGAACTTGGCGGAGGATTATTCATGAAATTGAAATATCCTTCAATGCAACAGTTTGTAGAGAATAACTTCTCACTTTCAAAAGCGGGAACCAATTCAGAAAAAATTGATAAAGCGTTCAAGTCTGTAATATCATGCATCGAACAACTTTATAATGAAGACGAAGCATGGTCATATTCAGATTATACTGAAAAAGAATGGATTGAATTTCTTGAGGGATTGGATAGTTTTCAATTCCAAATGATTGAGAAGTTTTTTGAAACAATGCCAAAGTTATCATATTCTACAAAGGTAAAAAATCCCAACACTGGTGTTGATACTGATGTCCTAATTGAGGGATTAACAAATTTTTTCGCATAATGCTATATCATACAGATATGACTTCATATTATGAAGACAACTTTGCGTTGATGCATTATCATAAATGGAGTTTATTTGAAATTGAAAACTTGATGCCTTGGGAAAAGGAAACTTATATCAAACACCTAGAGAATTATTTGGAGAAGAAAAAGTTAGAGGCAGCACAAGCAGCAAATGCAATTAGTTGAGCCACAAAATCAAATCCTTCCTGGTATTGTTAGCGTAGAGAAGAAGTCTCCATCTCTTACTCCTTTACGTCGTAGGATGGGTTTGGCTTATGATAAGTTGCTCATGGAAGCGGAAGAAAGAGAAGGATCTCTTTCTCCAAAAACGATTAGAACTTTAGGTAAATTAGTTCTAGAGTTTGAACAAGTCAATACTAATCTTGCATCAATTCAAGCACAGATTAGACAAGACATTCGTGATAAGAAAAGATATTTTGATGACGAGAAAAAATTATACAAGAAGGAAGAAGAAAACTTAACCAGTTTACGTGGATCATTCTTTGATCTGAGATCTAAGTTTGCTGGAATATCTGCAGCTCTTGCTGGTAAAGCATTACTAGAAGGTAGATTTGGTGATGCTGCTGCCAATGCTGGGTTTGCAGTTACTGCAATGCTCCCAGAGATCGTTAATATCGCTTCTGGACTAGTTCTTTCACGAATGGCACTTGGTGGCATGGGACGTGCTGCAGCAGGTGCTACCATCGCTCGTGGGGGTGGTGTAAGAATGCCTGGTATGGGCGGACTAGGTATGCTTGGACTTGCAGCAGCAGTTCCTCTTACAATGGGTGCTGCAGATGTAAGAAGACAAGAATTAGTAAGAAGACAAACTGGATCTGCTGGTATTAGTCCAGAAGATGTAGATAGATTTCAAGCAACAGTAACCCGTTTTGATGGAATTTTATCACAAAAAGGTGGTGGAGGAAAAGTACAAGAACAACCAAAGGTTGCTGTAGAAGACCTTATGGATAAAAAACCACCAAATTATCCTGGTGGTGGTGGAGGTGGATCTGGTGATGTAAATGCAGCGGATGTTATTGCAGATACACCACAAGAAAAAGCATTTATTGCATCTGTTAGAGAAGTTGAAGGAACTGCTAGTGCTCAGGGATATAATACATTTTTTGGTGGATCACAATATGGAGGAGATCTATCTAAGTTAACAGCAAATCAAGTTGCAGATTTGCAAAGAAAGTTCTTGGCAGAAGGTAGAGGAGATTATTCTGGTGGAAGATCTGCTGCAGTTGGTGCTGGGCAGTTCATGGAACCAGAAAATGTTGTTCGTGCAATGGGATTAGACCCTAGCAAGGAAAAATTTACTCCAGAACTGCAGAATAAAATGATTTTATTCCTTGCAAAGAAGAAGAGAAAAATTGATGTATCAAAACCACTAACTGTCCAAGATCTTGGTGTTTTAAACCAAGAATGGGCTGGATTTGGACCATATTATGGGCAGACAAAAAGAACTTTACAGCAAAGTCTAGACATTTATAATCAAAACCTAAGAGAAGCACAGGAAACAAAAACAACTCCAAAACCAAAAAAATCTGCTCAAGACAGTGGGATGTATGGAAGA
>ERZ807358.53-NODE-53-length-10906-cov-5.471973_pt1 | contig 10906 bp, 6 predicted proteins | sample MGYA00521254_ERZ807358 | MGnify/ENA primary metagenome ERZ807358 (study PRJEB31431, sample SAMN03801314) | freshwater metagenome | biome: Freshwater; feature: Lake; material: Water | place: Canada:St Catharines | collected 2012-08-09 | depth 1 m m ...
CCTCAACACCAATCCATATTATGATGACTTTGATCAAGCGAAGAATTATAATAGGGTGCTCTTCAAACCTGGTGTTCCAATCCAGGCTAGAGAACTAACAACTCTACAGTCAATTCTTCAAGATCAGGTTGAGAAGTTTGGTAAGCATTTTTTCAAGGAAGGATCAGTAGTAATTCCTGGTTCTATTGCATATGATGATAGATATTATGCAGTAAAATTAGAACCAACTTTCTTTGGAATATCAGTTGAAAATTACTATGATCAATTGATTGGTTTAACAATCCAAGGAAAAACTTCTGGTATTACTGCGGTTGTAAAAAAAGTATTATCCAAAACGCAATCTATTGAAGGTGTTACTACTTTATACGTAAAGTATCAAAAATCATCAGAACAGGATTATAGCACAGATCAGTTCCTTAATGGTGAAAATCTAGTAACGCTCACCGATTTTTCTTACGGATCCACAACAATTGCTGCTGGATCTGATTTTGCAACATGTGTTCTTACAAATGCCACTGCGACAGGATCTTCATTCTCTGTAACTGAGGGTGTATTCTTTGCAAGAGGAGCATTTATTGCAGTAAGTGACGAAACAATTATTCTTGATCAATATTCAAACACTCCATCATATAGAGTTGGATTTTTTGTAAACGAAGAGATCATCAGTGCTGTTGATGATCCATCACTTTATGATAATGCTCAAGGATATTCAAATTATACTGCTCCTGGTGCAGATAGACTAAAGATTAGTTTATCACTGATCAAAAAAGACTTAGAAGATTATCAAGATGAAAACTTTATTGAATTATTCAGAGTAAAGAATGGTGAAGTAAAAAAAATCATCAATAAAACTGTTTATAGTGAAATCGCTAAGGAACTAGCAAGAAGAACTTATGATGAAAGTGGAGATTATTATGTCAAACAGTTTGATCTTCAGGCAAAGGAAAGTCTAAACGATAGATATTCAACATTTGGTGTTTTCTTTTCAGAAGAAAATACAGATCAAGGAAATAAACCATCCAAAGATTTACTTGAAATTCAAGTTGGTCCAGGAAAAGCATATGTTAGAGGATATGAGGTAGAAACTGTTGGAACAACTTTTTTAGATGTAGAAAAACCAAGAGAAACTACAACTGTTTTAGGTGCTGGAATTCCATTCCAAGCAGGAAATCTTCTCAGAGTAAATAATGTTTATGGTGGTGCAAGCGTTGGTCTTGCAACAACTGGATCTGTAGATCTTCGTAGTCAAAGACTTGGATCTAACAAAGCTGCTACCGCAGGGCAAAGTGTTGGTAGAGCACGAGTATATGATTACAAGAGTACAAATACAGATTATACTAATAATGCATCTCAGTTCGATTTATATCTCTATGATATTCAAACTGACACAGAAATTACTCTAAACCAATCGTTATCAATTAGTGCTCCTGCCTTGATTGAAGGTAAAAATTCTGGTGCTAAAGGATATCTAAGATCTGTATCTGGAAGTATTCTAACTCTTCATCAAACGTCTGGTAACTTCATTGTTGATGAAGCAATTCTTGTCAATGGAATTGAAAATGGTAGAGTTATTACTAAAGTACTAGAGTTTGATATTACTGATGTGAGATCAGTGAGATCTGAAGTTGGTGTTACAACTTTTAGTGCAGATACAGTTTTAGATCCAAAGATCAACTTTGGAGCAAAACCATTTACAATTACTTCTGGATCAGGCGGTGTTTCGACTGTTACCAGCTCTACAAGTGGTTGGACTGTAGGTATCAAGACTGGTGATATTGTTTCATATGCTAGAACTGATGTATCAGGAACTGTTTATAATAGAGTAAAAACTATTACATCAACAGCACAAAGTTTGACTGTTGAAGCAGTAACCAATGTTGTTGGAGTTGCAACTGGAACTTTACCTCCTGCATCAGTCAGTGTTTCTGGTCTTCTTGTTGTTGCGCCAAAGATCAGAAATTCAAACTCTGGGTTTATGTATGCAGAGTTTCCAAATAGAAATATTGAAAGTGTAGATCTGACAACTTCTGATATCTTTATTAGAAAAGAATATAGAGATAGAAGTTCATCATCTTTAGGATCACTAGATTTACCATCTTTAGCAGGAACTGATTTTGTTTATGCTCCATTTGATGAAGAAAGATATTCAATCTTCTACATGGACGGAACAGTTGAACCACTAACTTCAGATCAATTCCAACTAACAAATGGTGGTAAGGGTGCAACTATTTCTGGGTTATCTAAAACAAGTCAGACTGGAGTGGTTGCAGTAACAACTCAACAAAAATCAAAAGTTACATCTAAGAATAAAGTTCTAAATCGTGCAGCGTCAGTTACAGTTACTGGTTCAAAATACAATTACTCTGGTATTTCAACTGGAGTTAGTGATGGTCTAAGTCATAATAACGCTTATGGTAAGCGTGTTCAAGACAAAGAAATTTCTCTAGATGTTGCTGATGTTGTCAATGTTCATGCAGTATTTCAGTCATCAACGAATAGTGCTCCAACAGTTCCAAGTTTAGTTCTTTCATCATTAAATGGTCCAAATGGAACTAATCTGGACTTAATTGTTGGTGAAATTCTAATTGGTAATACTTCTGGTGCTTCGGCAATGGTTCTTGGTAAAACAGGCACCAATGAAATTTACTATATTACCAAAAATATTCAGAGTTTTATTGAAACTGAACAAGTCATATTCCAAGAAAGTGGAGTAACTGCTAATATTTCACAAATCAATCTAGGAGATCCAAACATCTTAGATAATTTCAGTTTTGATACAGGTCAGCGACTTGAATATTATGATTTTGGTAGACTAATCAGAAAGTCTGGATCACAAGAACCATCGAGACAACTCAAGGTATATTTTGATTATTTTACCATCAATTCTAGTGATAATGGTGAAATTATTACAACCAATAGTTATCCAGATTATAATGAAAATATTCAAAGTTTCAATAATATAAGAAATACTGATGTTATTGACTTTAGACCACGAGTAGCAGACTATAGTGGAACATTATCACCATTTGAATTCTCATCAAGAAACTTTGGTGGATCTGGACAAACTGTTCCAAATGTGATTGTTTCTGATGAAAATATTGTTTTAGACTATAGTTTCTATACGGGAAGAATTGATAGACTATTCCTCAATCAGGACAATACATTTACTATTGCAAAGGGTGTTTCTTCAGAACGTCCAGTTCTACCAGAAGCAATTGATGGATCTTTTGAACTAGCAACAATTACATATGCACCATATGTCTATGATGTAGATACTGATGTAACGATTGAGTTCAGGGCTAACAAGCGTTATACAATGCTTGATATTGGAAAACTTGAAGATAGAATTGCTGGTTTAGAGTACTATACAAGTCTATCCTTACTTGAAGCAAAAACATCAAGTTTAGTCATTCAAGACCCAGATACAGGACTTGATAAGTTCAAGTCTGGATTTGTTGTTGATAACTTTAGTACCTTTGATGTTGCGGATAAAACACTTCCAGTTCTAAAATATGATATTGACAATAATGAAATGATTGCAAGATCATATTATGATAACATTGATCTTTTAGTTGGATCTGAAGCACTTATTGGTACAAATGGAGCACCAAATCTAAGTATTGATGCGCGATACACAAATGATCTTGGATCTGCTAATATCAAAAAATCAAAGAATATTGTAACTCTAAACTATTCTGAGGTAGAAGATTTCAATCAACCATTTGCAAGCAGAGCAGTAAACGTCAATCCATTTGATGTTGTTACCTGGCGTGGTAGTATGAGTTTAGATCCAAAACAAGATATTTGGATCGAAAGAGAATATAAAACTATTGATGGTGGTTTTGGAACAACTGAAGTTATTACATCTTCAACGGCAATTCCAAATCTAAGATCACAGAATATTGAATTCAAAGCATCTAGACTAAAACCATCAACTAAGTTCTTTAGTTTCTTCTCAAGAACAGATATGTCTGATAATAGGACACTAACTGTTCCTAAGTTATTAGAAGTAACCCCAGTTCAAGGATCATTCCAAGTTGGAGAAACTGTTGTTGGAAGACTTCTTTCCAATCAAAATACAACAGCAAATCCAGAAGTTAGATTTAGACTTGCACAGGCAAATCATAAAGATGGTCCATATAATGCTCCAACAGCAGTATATACCAACAGCCCATATTCATCTGTTGGATTGAGTTCTTTCTATAGTGATACTACCGAAGTATTGAATATTGATACTTCATCACTCAATCAAAAATCAGACGAAAGATTTTTTGGGTATGTGTCTGTTGGTATGAAACTTGTTGGAGAAACAAGTAATGCAGAAGCAACTGTAAAAGATATTAGATTGATTAGCGATGCAAATGGTGTTCTAATTGGAAGCATCAATATTCCAAACACAGATCCAAAATTTGCGAATGGAACAAATACTGTTGAAGTATCTGCAGAAAAAACACCTTCAAATATTCCTGGTATCACTGTAAGTGGAGCAGATGCAAACTTCTTCTCACAAGGAACATTAGAAACACAAACAACTATTGTTCGTCGTCCTCCACCACCACCTCCAGCCCCAGCAGATCCATTAGCACAATCGTTCTTTGTTGAAGAAGATCCTGGTGTTTACTATACATCTGTTGATTTATTCTTTGGAACAAAGAGTTCATCAATTCCTGTGGAACTTAGAATTGTAAATGTTGTAAATGGTTTTCCTTCTGGAAATATTATTGAGGGATCTAGTGTTGTAAAATATCCAAATGAGATTACAACTTCAAGTACTGGATCAACAGCAACAACATTTACATTTGATGCTCCAGTATATCTACCAAAAGGAGAGTATGCATTTGTGATTTTAGCTGATACTGATGCATATAATGTGTGGATTTCTCGTGTAGGTGAGGAAGATATTTCAACTGCCAACTTACCAGAAATTCAAAAAATTATTATCAACAAGCAACCATCATTAGGATCACTATTTAAGTCACAAAATGCATCTACTTGGGAAGCATCGCAACTTGAGGATCTAAAGTATGTTGCACGTAAGGCAAAGTTCACTACACAAAAAGGAACCTTCAAGTTCTATAATCCAGAACTAAGAACATATAATTCTAGAAATATTCTACAAACTAATCCAATTGAAGTTTATGCTAAGAAAGTAACTCTTGGGTTATCTTCTGCAGTTACCTCCCCATTTGTTGTTGTAGGATCTCAAATTAAACAAGATAATAGAACTTCTAGTGGATTTGTAGAAAGTCTACGTGGTGCTGTTGGACTTGCCAACACTGGATTGACTGTTACTAATGTTGGTGTTGGTTATTCTAATGGTACATTCCAGGGTGTAAACTTCACTTCAGTTACTGGATCTGGAACTGGTGCTATTGGCATTGTTACTGTTAGTGGTGGTGCAATTGCTAACGTATGCGTAACTGCTAGTGGTCGTGGATATGCTGTGGGTGATACACTAACAGCCACACTTGGTAGTAACACGTTAGGTCAAAATCTAACCTTTACTGTAGGTGTTGTTACTTCAACAAATACTCTTGTTCTAACCAACGTAACTGGACAAGACTTTAATACATCAGATCAAATCCAGTATGTGCCAACTGCAGGTGCTGGTGTTGGCGTTGGATCAACTTTATTCTCGATTGTTCCTTCTACTGCTACAATTAATACAGACCAATATGACGGCACTTATTTCAAGGTAAATCATAAGAACCATGGAATGCACGCTGATAATAACATTGTTACATTAACTGGAGTAAGTGGTGATACTGTTCCAACTGCAATTCAAGTGGGATATGCAGTAAGTTCTATTGATAATATTAGTATTGCAAGTAGCACAAACTTCAATCTATTTGAAGGTGCTCAAGTTTCTGCAGCAAACCCTGGATTTGCTTTGATTGGCGATGAGATTATTGCATATACTGGTGTAGGAAATAATATCCTAACTGGTATTACAACTAGAGGAATTGATGGAACAATCCCAAGAACTTATACTGCAAATACACCAATTCAAAAATATGAGTTTGCTGGTGTTTCTCTAAGAAAGGTCAATACAACACATAATTTAATCAATGCATCCAATACAATTCAAGATAAAGTAACTCTTGATCAATATCATGTAAAAATTTCTGGAGCAGCGGTATTTAACTCTAGTAAAATTGGTGGTGGATCAAATGCTAAGGCAACCCAAAATATTCAATTTGAAAGTATTATTCCTTATATTGATTATAATCTTCCAAATGGAACATCTATTAGTGCTCAGGTAAGAACAACATCTGGAACAAGTATTGACGGAAGTGAAGTATCATTCCAAGATAAAGGATATGAATCAGTTTCACTAACAAATAAAACTACTTTTAAAGATCCAAGAATAATTGCTTCTAGACCAAATGAAGAAACGAAACTGCTTGCTCTTCCTGGTGCTAAATCATTTACTTTTGAATTAGAGTTAAGTACAACTAATGAAAATGTGTCTCCAAGCATAAATGCATTTGAAAGTTTTGTTACTACAGAATCACATAGAGTAAATAGTCCAATCACAAATTATGCTACTGACAGAAGAGCAAATCTTCTTGTAGAAGATCCACATGATTTCTCATATCTAACTAAGGTAATTAGTCTAGAAACACCTGCAACATCATTGAAAGTTTTACTTGACGCTTATAGACCAACAGATGCTGATATTAGAATTCTATACAGACTGTTTAGAGTTGATGGGGCAGAGCTTGATAAAGTATTTGAACTATTCCCTGGGTATGACAATCTTGATGCTAACCAACAAGTAATTAATATTAAAAATAATAGCGGAAGATCTGATAGAAATATTTCTGCAAGTCTTGATAATCAATTTGTTGAGTATACTTGGACTGCAAATAATCTTCCTCAGTTTAGTGCATACCAAATCAAAGTTGAAAATACAACAACAAATCAAGCACAATCACCAAAAATTAGAAACTTTAGAGCAATTGCATTGGCATGATAAAACGAGCAAAAGTAGAAGATCATTCAAATCTTGAAAGAGACTTACATACACAAGCAATCATAAACACAGATATGGTTGCTTACGAGAAATATATCAATGAAAGAAATACTCGTTTACGTTATGAAACAGAACTTAAAGAACTGAGATCTGAAATCGAAGTTCTAAAGTCTTTAATTCTCAATAAATAATTATAGTATAAAGGTGGGAGATGGCAGTTCCAGTAGTCAACCTGGTAATTGAACAGGGAGCTGATTTTACAAGGACTTTTAATTTGAAAAAGTCCGATGGATCTCCATTGGATTTGTCACCTTATAATTTTTCGGTAAAAATGAGGAAGTGGAGTGGTTCTGCTGGATTTATTAGTTTTGCAACAACATATAATGGAAATCCAACTTTAGGAAATTTGACAATATCACTAACAAATTCTCAAACTGGAATTATTACTTCGGGTAGATATAATTATGATGTAATTATTACAAACACATCTGCAAGTAGTACTAAAACTAAAGTAATTACTGGACAGATAACTGTAAATTCTACCGTTTCCTAAAATGTCGGACATAGTTGTTTCTACTGAGGGAAATGGTTCTTTAGTTTCTTCAGTTGTATCACTAGATATTGCAGCAGATTCCGATATTGGTACAGGACAAATAGAAGTAATTGTTGCATCAGCAGGAGGAGGAGTGGCAAATCTATCAGATATTTTAGACGTAGACACTTCAAATCTTAGTGCATCTACAAACAAATATATTATGGTGTATGATGCACAAACTTCAAAATATAAGTTTATAAATCCAGATGATATTTTAGATGCTTCTGTTGGAATAACAACAACTGATCCTACTCCTGTAGGAATGTCAACAGCAACCATAAATTACTTGGATGATGTATTGGATAATAAAATTGATCTTGATGCTGGAGAGTGGTAAAAATTCTAAATAATTGGGAACGAAAAAAAATAATTACCCATAATTCCTATGGCTGCTCCAGTAATTCAGTTTAAAAGAGGTCTGTTTAGTAATTTACCTGGTTTAAGAGCAGGTGAACCTGGATTTACTACGGACAAATATGATCTTTATGTAGGTATTGATAGTACCACAAACGGAAACAAATTTTTTGGATCCCATCGTTATTGGACCAAAGAAACTACAACAGCAGGTTCTGGTGTAAATCTTGTTGAAGGTACTAATAATGGTTCCAATTCAATTACTTTAAAAGCTCCTGCAAGTATTGGTTCTGATGTAACTTATACTTTCCCAGCAGCTGCTGTTGATCAAGGGTATTTAAGAACAAACTCCAGCGGAACACTTACTTGGGAAAGTGGCGTAAATGCAAGTGGAGTTTCGACAATTGCATTCCTACAAGCAACTACAGCAAACGTTTCTGCTGCTGCTACTGTAGGAACTGATCTATCAGTAAACAGAAACTTAACGGTATCTGGTGGTATCACAGGTAGAATTAATTCTGTTGGTGTTTCTACCATCAGTCAACTTCAAGCAACTACAGTTAATGCAACTGGCATTATTACAGCATCATCTTTTCGTGGAGCTGATTTCCGCGATACAGATGGAACATTAGTTCCTTTAGTTGGTGTTCAAACTGGTGGTGGTCATAACGGTCTTGTAACGGCATTTAAATTTGTTGGAACAGGTCTAGAAGCTTACAGCGTTGTTAATGAAGTTGCAACTATTACCATTGCTGGTGTTGCTGCTTCTACTTACACGACTTCAGAACTTGTAACAGCAACTGCAAATCAAGCAGCGTTTACTGTTTCAGCTGGTTATCAGGAAGGATTTGTTGATGTATATCTAAATGGTCTAAGACTAGTAACTGGTGTTGACTACACAGCAACTGATGGATCACTTGTAAACCTAACAACAGGTGCTACTGCAGGTGATGAACTTGAATTTGTTACCTATAAATCACTCGGTGATGTTGTTGCAGTTCAAAACTTTAAGACTGCAGGCAATATCACCATGACGGGATTTGCCACTGTCACAAATACATTTAAAGCAAGCGGTGGTTCTGTTCTTTCTGGTGTCACAACAGCAGTTCAATTGTTGGCAACAACAATTAATTCGGTTGGTATTATTACTGCGTCACAATTTAATGGATCTGGCGCTGGAATTTCGTCTAACACTCTTCCAATTCTAGCTCTTGATATTGCTGGAGGCACTGCGCTTTCAACACTAACACAGAATGATTTGTTAGTTGTTGCTGATGAAGGCACTGGAAACATCAGAAAAATTACTGCGGAACAGATGTCGCAGTATGTTCTTGGTGGTGCTGGTGGTGCTACATTACCAGCTTTAAAGGTTACAGGACTATCAACTTTTGTTGGTAATGTTACTGCTGAGGAAAATCTATCAGTATCTGGTGGTATCACTGGCAAAATTAATTCTGTTGGTGTCTCTACAATTTCATTCCTACAAGCAACTACAGCAAATATTTCTGCTGGTGCAACTGTAGGTGGTGCGTTAGATGTTAATGGCGGAGCTGATATTTCTGGTGGTGAAACAACACTATCATCAGCAACTGTTAGCGATCTAACTTCAGGTCGTGTTGTTCTTGCTGGCACTGCTGGTGCTCTTCAAGATAGTGCAAACTTGACATTCGGAAATAATGGTTTGAAAGTTGGTGCTGGTGGTGCAAACATCACTGGTATTTCTACGTTCTCAAGCAATGTTATTATTAGCGGTGACTTAACTGTTAATGGAACAACAACTCAAATCAATACTGTTCAAACAACAGTAGAAGATACACTACTTGAGCTTCAAATGATTGATGGATCTGCTCCATCATCAGATACTGGCAAAGATGTCGGTTTAATCATGAATTATTATGATACTCAAGCAAGAAAGGCTGCTTTCTTCTGGGATGATAGTGCATCACTATTTGTTCTAGCAGCAACCGCTTCAGAAAGTAATGGTGTTGTTTCACCAGCAACATATGGTGGATTGGAAATCGGTTCGCTTTATGTAAATGACTGTGCAGGTGCTTCACAAGTCATTTCTTGTAGTGGCACTACAAGATCACTTGAGAACATCACAATTGATGGTGGATCGTTCTGATCCTAAGTAAAATTTAATAAATAGGGGGAGTTAAAAACTCCCCTTTTTTATGTCTATGAATGAACAAGAATTAAAAGCCCTTATTGCGGTTTATCAAAGAAGATTAAATGATGCTCAAGCGCAAGCAATTGCATTTGAAGCAAGAACAGTAGTTCAGCAAGAGATCATTAATGGTTTACAACAACAACTAGAAGAAAGTCCAAAAAGAACTGCAAAAAAACCAGATGCTAACGAATTTTAATGAAAGATTACTTTTCGGGTATATGGCAAGATGAAAATTTTGCAAATTTAAAATATTCTGGATATCAATTAGTTGAATATGTAAATTCCAAAAATCCAAAAAGAGTTTTAGATGTTGGATGTGGATTTAATAGATTTAAGGGAAAAATTAATAATCTTTGGGGAATAGATCCATATAATAATCAAGCAGATCATCAAATATCCTTAGAACAATATAGAGGACCTAAAGTTGATATTGCTCTATGTTTAGGATCAATTAACTTTGGAAACGAAGAAACTATTGATCATCAAATTAGTATCCTTGATAATATATGGACAAAGGAATGTATTTTTAGAGTTAATCCTGGTTTAGAGCACACCTGGCGCAATAAAAATGATTATGCAGGAACCATATGGTATCCATGGAATGTTGATAAAATCTATCAAATTGAAAGAAAATATCAGTATTCCTTGAAATGTTTAGAAGAAGAATATACTATACACAATCAATTAAGATATTTTTTCATTTTTACTAAATAAAAATGTAAACAATAAAAAATATATAAAGGAGTTTACAATGCTTTCTGGAAAGGAATTTGTAGCAAAGATTAAAAAAGAGAATGCTTCTTTCTTTGCT
>ERZ807358.54-NODE-54-length-10731-cov-2.532758_pt1 | contig 10731 bp, 7 predicted proteins | sample MGYA00521254_ERZ807358 | MGnify/ENA primary metagenome ERZ807358 (study PRJEB31431, sample SAMN03801314) | freshwater metagenome | biome: Freshwater; feature: Lake; material: Water | place: Canada:St Catharines | collected 2012-08-09 | depth 1 m m ...
GTGTAAAATTTGAGTTTTTTGGACGGAACATCGTACCATATTTGTCCGCGAATTGCTCTAGGTGGCGGACTACTACTGGCAAAATTTTCCAGCATGTGTAAGAAATTTTCGTTTTGAAGTTCGCCGTAGCCAGCGTAATTCTTACCAATAAGTTTGATATCGAGCGTCTGATCTACAGTACCGTCTTCGATAGTACTAATTGCTTGCCCGTCAAATCTATTAATAACATAAGACATATATATTCACCCCTGGTATAATTTTATTTATCGTATATTTTGGAATACGCTCGCTCGCACCACATTATGCTATATCCTCAGTAAATGCCCAATTTCCACTGGTCATTGTAAATTTCTTGTTTTGACGGGCAATTGACACGGTTAATGCTGGTGCCAAAATCGTCTGCCCTGTAACAATATCGCTAACTACTTGGGCAACTCCTGTTGGCGTGGATACTTCTATTGTACTAAATTCGTCGCCCACGTTTGGACTGTAATCCAAGTCTGCAGAAGTTGCTGTGGTAATTGTACCGTGTAAACGAAGGATTGTTCCGTTGATTGCAACACCCTCCTGTTCTTCAGGAGTGCCTGTGGGATTATAAAAAGGTGCAATGTTATCAAGAATAGCGGCAATTTCTGTGTTGTTTAGACCAGTAATGTCCATGCTAAGTGTAATGCCTCGAGCAAATATTGCATCGTCTACATATTCTTTGTTGGTAGCATCTTGCGGGTTAGTTGGCAAGGGCAAATCTATAATCTTTTTACCGTTTACTGTGATTGCTCCTGCAACTGGGTTAAGTCCAATATTACCAGTTGCAACACTGATTGTGCCGTCTTGTAAATTCAGGCCGCTGGTACCTGTGCCAGCCATCTGCAAGGAAATCAGATTACCCACACTGACCAAACTGGAAGTAACAACTGTTGTACCCAGTGTATATTGCCCCAATCCGTTAGGTGCAACAATTTGATCGTTGTTTATGGAAAATGTTTTTCCTGATGCCAATTTTAAGTTCTCTGAAAGGTCCCAACTGTTACTCACATTGTTATAAACAATCGTTTTGTCAGTGGTTCCTTTGAGTGTAATTCCGCCGCCTGCGGCTGTTAAGTTCGTAGGAAATTGGGTATTTCCTAGTGTAATATTTTTATCTTCTACTTCTAATGTTGATGTGTTAAGTGTAGTTGTATTTCCACTTACAGTTAAATCTCCTGTGACTGTTAAATTATTACCAACTGTTGTAGTACCTGTTGCAGCACCAAGATTTAAAGATGTAGCAGCACCACCAATGTTCAATGTTGTGGCAGTTGTATTAGCAAGATTAAATGTAGTAGTTGATACTGTTAAGTCACCACCATCAATATTAACATCGCCATCTACGTCTAAGTTGTTATTAATGTTAGTTGTACCAGTGGCAGCACCAATTTCTAATGTTGTGGATGCACCACCAATATTTAAAGTAGTTGCTGTTGTATTTAATAAATTAAATGTAGTTTGGTTAGTAGTTAAATCACCACCTTTGACTTGAACATCACCATCAACTGTTAAATCTGCTTTAACAGTAGTAGTTCCAGTTGCTGCACCAATTGCAGTTGCAGTAGAAGCACCACCCACATTAAGTGTAGTTGCTGTTGTATTTAATAAATTGAAAGTTGTTTGAGAAGTTGTTAGATCACCACCATTGACAGCTACATCACCACCGATAGTAGCATCACCTGTTGTAGTTAATAAAACTGATCTAACGTCTGACCATTTTTTAGATGAACTACCTAATGCGTATGTGTTATCAGTATTTGGTAATATATTTGAATTTACATCAGCACCAAATACAACGTTATCAGTGTCAGCATCACCCATAGTGATAGTGCCACCATTAAATGTAGTTGTACCAGTGACAGTTAAATTACCACCTACAGATACGTCACCTGATGTGTTTAAAGAAGTGATTGTTGGAGTTGCTGAAGCGAATACGTTTGACATATCAGCACGAAGTAATTCAAGACCACCTGCTGTTGATCCATCATGTACGACTGCTGTTTTCTTTGTAGTATTAATTGTGACTTCACCAACAACACCTGTAAATGTGTTATGTTGGTTTGTTGTCCCTCTTCGTAATTGTAATTGTGTTGGCATTTTATACTAATCCTTCGTTGTCAATAAGTCTCAATCCCTCTGTTGCCATATTATCGTAAGTAAATAAAACTACTTGTCCAAAAGCATCACTTGTTGGGTCAGTTATATTACCATAATCAGCTAAAGGGAATGCACCAAATTTAATTGCAAACGCTAATTGATTAAATAGATCGTCATCTTGTCCTTCTTGACCACCTACAACATCAGCACTAAAATATGCTATTTGTCCTGCAGCGTTTTTGTAATATAATCTTCCGTCTGCGTAATTTAAAGCAACTTCTTTATAACTTAAATCATTAACTGATGGCGCAAGATTCGGAGTTGCTGAACCTTTTAATTTAATTATTGTCGCCATCAGTTAGTTTCCTTATTTTTTCTTTTTTTTATTTTGTTTATTCTTCATCTTCCTCAGTGCTAGTAGAGTCAGAATCTTCATCCCAGTCGGTATCTTCTTCTGAGTCATCTTCGTCCTCCTCGCACTCGTGATTTTCAAGTTCTTCAACTTTATCACGAAGAGTCATCAAATCTTCTTCTATTCTATCAATAATATCTGAAACAGTTTCTTGTTTCTTCTTAGCCATACTTGTCTCCTATTTGTTAGTAGATTATATAATCTAAGATATTATATCAATTATGCGTATGTTCCTCCGTCCACATCACCATACACTAAAGTCGTTCCATTTGATTGTAATACTTTTCCAGTTGTACCAATTGATAATTTATTTAAAGCATTTGCTGCAGCACCAACTAATAAGTCACCAATTGAATATGATGTATTTCCTGTACCACCATAAATTGTGCCGATTGTAGTACCTTGCCATGTACCTGAAGCAATTGTTCCTAATGTTGTAATTGTATTTTGTCCAGCATAAGTTGAAGCAATATCAATTGAATCATTATTAACTGTAATACGATCTGCAGTTCCACCTACTGATAAAACACCACTACTAAATGTTAATCCATTTCCAGCAGTTGTAGATTTTAATCCTAACTCGTCAGAAACTATTTCTAGACCACCAGATGTTTGTAATACGATATCAATTTGATTCCCTGTAAATAATAATCCCGAACCAGCAATATAAGTTCCTGCACCTGAAAATTGTTCAAATGTAATATTTGTAGAACCGATAGTCACCATAGGAATAGTTTGTACATGCCCTGTGTTTCCATTTATTGTACCATTCGATACAAATAAGAAATCACCACTAGCTATTTCAGCAACTGTATTGAAGTCAGCAGCACGTGTAAATACTGTTGAAGATGTACGAATATAGATACCATTGTGTGCAGCATTTGCTTGGTTTTTAATTAATACACGATCACCATTTACTAATGAATAACCATCTAATGTGCTTAATGGTGTTGCTAAAGTTAATGTAGCACCCACTCCTGATGTACCATTATCGTAAGTCACAGAACCAGTAAGTGCAGCTGTTGTTGCAGCTTTTACTGATGCATGAATATGTAATCCTTCAGCGACAGCATCAACGTATGCTTTATTTGCAGCATCGTTAGCATCAACTGGAGTTGCAACGTCTTTAATTAAAGCATTGCTTACAGAAACGTGTCCTGTTCCATTCGGATCAAGTGTAATACCACCATTAGTATCTGTTGAAATAATTGAATTACCATTAAATTGTAAATTATCTACATCTAATTGTTGTAATCCAGCAAGAGAATTTGTAGTTGAACCATTTGTTAAAGTTGATGTTCCTAGTGTAATAGTTTTTGTAGAAACTGCACCAGATGTGACATCAAAATTAGCAGTAGCAAAAGAAGCGATACCTTTATTAGTAGTTGTAGCATCTTCTCCTGCAATAGTAATTGTTGAACTAGCATGAGATACATCCATTCCTTCACCACCAAGAATAGAAATTCCATGAGTAGAAGGAGTTAATGCGCCAGAATCTGTAGTAATAGATTTAACAACTGTATCTTTTAATTCAACTGCACCAGATGTGACATTAAAATCATCTGTATTGAACGAAGCGACACCCTTGTTGGATGTAGAAGCATCTTCAGCTGCAATTGTTAATACATTATTTGTGACAGTAGTATCAATTCCTTCACCACCAGTAAATGTTAATGTATCTGTTAAATGAGCAATCGCATCTGTTCCTGTATCACCTGCAATATTTAATGTAGTTGAAATGTTTTCTGTGCCAGCAGCAGTTAATTGTCCTTGTGCGTTTACAGTAAATGTAGGAATTGCTGTAGTTGAACCATAAGAACCAGCAGTGACAGCTGTATTTGTAATATTAACTGTAGAAGTATTTCCTACATCACTATTTGTGACAGTAATACCAGTTCCTGAAGTGACTGCACCACCTACTGTATCATAAATGAATTCAGCAAGAGTGTCTGTTGTACCATTAATGTATGGATTGTTTAAAACTAATTTTCCAGTACCATCTGGTGCTAAAGTTATATTACCATTTACACCATCTTCAATTGTAATAGAACCTGTAGTTGTACCAGAATTTGTATTAAGAATTAAATCACCTGTTCCATTTGTAGTTATAGTAGCATTCGCATTACTATCTCCAATTCTTACTGTATCTGAATCTAATTGAATATCACCTGTTCCATTCGGAGCAAGTATAATATTTCCATTTGAATTTGTAGATGATAATGTATTTGTATCTAATCTTAAATTATCAATATTGATTACACCACCAACATTTAAATTTTCAGCAATACCAACACCACCATCAACAACTAATGCGCCAGTTGTAGTTGATGTTGAAGTTAAAGTTGAATTAATATTTGTTGTTAAAATTGAATTTGCAATATCTAAACTGTCAGTATCAAGAGACATTCTCTCAACATTATCAGTGACAAAAGAAAGTGTGTCATTAGAAGATCCTGGAGAACTCTCAGCTGAAATGTACGTTAAACCATCAACTGATTTAACTCCACCTAATGAACCCCAAGTTGATCCTGTATATCCTTCGAAAGAAGATGTATCTGTATTATAACGAATTGCACCTTGTACTGATGGTGCTCTTTGATTATTAGTACCAACAGGAATTATAAGTCCATTTGTTCCAGTAATTGAAACATAACCAGTTCCATTCGGATCAAGTACAATATTTCCATTGGCATCTGTAGAAGATATTGTATTTCCGTTTAGATCTAGATTATCTACTTTTAAATTGTCAAGTTTGCTATTTGAATCTGTAATTAATGCAGATGATGCAGTTAATGTACCACGAGTGTGGTCTAATAAATCTGTAAAATACTTTCCACCTATAACTAAGTGACTCGCAGCATTTCCGTTTGTTTCTGTACCAAGTCCTAAGTAGAGACGATCACCACCATTGGAGTCGTTATCCGTAAGACCTGAATATGCAAGTTCTCCTGCTGCAAGTGTTGCGGGATTACCTGCTGTCGTTGAACGTTTAATTCTTATAATTGATGCCATTTTTTTCTCCTATTAAAATTCGCCACTATCTACTATTTGTAGATCTAATGTTTTAGTTGCTGTCCATTTCGAAGTATTTGTTTTATAAACTAATAATGAACCATTATTTAATCCCTCTGATACTATATCAACTTGCACGTTTTCAGAAAGTGGTACTACAGCACCACTCGCTCCTTGAATTCCTATTGTCGTAATTGTTGAACCACCACCTGCTGTTGTAGTTGAAGTTGTCAGAGTAGTATTACTCGGACTAATCGTACTACCTTGTGAATCTACACTTACAGTTAATGTTTCAGCCATTTACCTTGTGACCTCTGGTGTTATTGTTATAATTCCTTCAACTAATCTACTTCTTAAGCTGAATGAATCTATTAATTCAACATCATACACATATCTTCCAGCTTTCATTGCTGTTGAAGTTGCATTTCCTAATGCAAGTTTAATTTTTCCACTTGTATTTGGAGCAACAAATGTAGTAGTTATAGCAGTATAAGTCGTTGAACCATAACCTTTTCGCATTTGCCCAGAGACAGTACAATTTGTAAAATCTCTTGGTGTTCCATCAGTGTTATTAAATGTTAAAACAGCAGACCAATCTGATCCTTGATCTATAAAAAAGTCTGTTATTTGTGCCATTTCTTATACCTATTTATTAAAATTAAAAATTAAAAAGCATCAATTTTATATTGAAACCAACCAAAATCTGTACCACCAATTACTCCTACAAACACAAACCAACGATTTTTTCTATCATTATCAGTAAATGATGATGATCCTGTTAATGAAATAGTTGCAGTAGCACTATTTTGTGTGACGATAGTACCTTGTCCAGTTGATAAATTTTGTGAATTTGTATTGATAGTCACAGTAATTGTACCAACTCCACTTCCTGCTGGTCTACTTATCCAAAACATATCTCCAATCGCAGGAGAAGCTGGTAATGTTAAAGTATAACTAGTGTCATTTCCTAAAATGAAATATTTTCCAACACCATAAGTAAGTGCTGTTGAACCAGATCCTGGAACTACAACATCACTAGGAAATTTACCTCTTAGTGTAGATGAAAGTTTGTCAGCACTGATTGAATTGTCAGGGATTGTATTTTGAAGATATTGTGTTGAAAGATAAATTGCGAATAGACTAACACCTGCTGAAAGAGCAGCACCTGCTATGGAAATAGAAGTACCCCCATTTATAATTGTGTAATCTGTGTTTGGTTTTTGAATTAAACCATTCTTAATTAAAAGAATACTTCCTGCTGAACCAATTGGGAAATCTAAAGCAAATGTTGTCGAACTTCCATTCGGAGCAAACACTTGCATTTCAGAATTGCCATGTATTGGATCTCTACCCAAGTAAGCCATAGGATTGTATCTTTCCTTTTAAGCTTGAGATTCAGACCAAGATAATTTTCCTGTCACGACTAATGGTGAAGCTTGTGTAATCGTAGAAGTATCCGTTGGTTGAATCGCAATAGTTAATAAATCTGGACCATTAGGATAAACTGAGTCACCACCTAAAACTGAATTACCCATATCAATCAAACCACTTATATCGAAGTTTGTTGAACCAGCCGAAGCTTGAGTTGAGAAAATAACAGTTCCACCTGCAATAATATCACCTGTATCATGGGATATTAAATTAGATAAAGATGGAGATTGAACTTTTTCAAAAGTCAATTTAGATGGGTTTCCATTTAGAATGAAAAACACGTTCACTGATTTAGAAGTTGTGACAGCACCTGAATCTAACTTCATTTGCATACGATTTATAATTTCTCTTTCACCTACTGCACCAGTTATACCTGAGTCAACTGCAGGTGCTAAACGAATTGAAATAAGAGGAATAGGACGTGTTAAGTCTACTGCTCCATTTCCGAATGCGTTTTCACCAATTGTGAATACTGTTGAAGTCGGTATCTCTGGGTTATTTGGAACCGCAGTTGTTTGCGGGTAAGATGTAAATATACGTGAACTTGCTCCAGCTTTTTGAACCTGAGAAACGAAAGTACCATCTGGAATATTTCCAGTAGCATCTTTAATTAATTGTCCAACAGTCGCTTTATCAGCATCTGCTCCACTACATTGGAAAGAGTACACAAACACACGACGTGAGTTTAATGTAATTTCACTAAATGTACTTGCTTGAGTTGATGTCACAGTTTGAGTTAATCCAACTGCGAACACGAAAGGTTTTGACTGAGCTGTAAATAAGTAAGCATCGTCATCATCAAACGTACCATCCATAATAACAGATGTACCAAAGTGGAATAATGTTGGAGCTGAAGTTGGAGAATCTCCATTTTCAATTTCATATCTTGCAGGTAAGTTTCCTGAACGTAAATATGATTCATTTAATTTGTTGTTGTGTACAAATTCATGGTGATAATGAATATGTCCTTTGGCGTCTTTTGTACCAAAACGAATTTTACCAGCACCATACCAAGAATAGTCAGCATAACACATTTGAATTTTATGAATATCTAAAACATATCCATTCGGACCAGTTCCATCACATGGATCAATGTTCCAATTAGCTTGTTCTACACGAACATCTTCACGAAGTGTTGCTTTAATTCCACCAGCTGTAATTCCACGATAAGGAGGTTGAACCACCAAACGAGAATCAGAGTCAATTGAGATAACACGATATACTTGACCTCGTATTTGTATATAATCTCCAACAATAGTTTGTGTTGAGAATGCAGTGTTTGTTCCATTTATTACTTGAGAGTTTTTAGTTGCACTAACAAATCCTGACAACTGAAGTGTAGAAGATCTTCTTACAGCATATAGTTTTTGTCCATCATATTCAAAGAAGAAACCATTTGCATCATCAAACATACCTGCACGAATAGCTGATTGTGACCAACTACTTCTACCATATTCTGGGAATCCTGCAGCATTTTGTTGTTGCGGAATAGCACCAATAAGATATGTAAATGTGTTTATATCTACTACTGAATTTACAGAGAATGTTCCGTTATAAACGTTGTTTCCAGTTGTCACAAGAGCTTTTTCTATTATAACACTATTTCCAGCAACTAAGTTGTGTGGTTCTTGACAAGTTGCTCTTACAGCATTTATTGTAGCACCACCAGTACCAAGATTTATATACTCAAGTTTTTGTAAAGTTTTCAAAGGCGAAAAGTTAATCGCAAATGAGTTTTGTATACCTTTACCAGATTGATATCTAAAGTATTTACGAGATTGACGAACAATCTTGCTATTTGGTGAAGTTCCTGCTGTTATATCGATACCTCCGTCGAATGATTTATGTAAAGAAAAACCATCTGGACGTAAATTCACAGAAGTAATTGTAGAATAAGTTGCATTTGAAAATGTAGAAGTAAATGCTGAAAGTAATGGATCTATTGACATTTCAGTATCAGAAACAACACGATCAATAGAAAATTCTTTCAGAGAAGTTCCAATGTAAATATAAATTGTATCAAATCGTTTAAATTTACTTAAGAATCGTGTACCAGTACCAGTTATTACTCTTAGACCTGATGTTCCACTCACTGATCCTGTTTGCTTAGTCGTTTTCAAAACGTTTGTTGTTGTGATCTTCTGAGTTTGTGTAGAACCTGTTGGTGTTAATTGCATTATAGTTCCCGCAATCGCTGAAACATAAGAGTTTGCTAAAGAAATAGCAATTTCAGAAACAGGGACAGCATAAAGATAATTGTTATCTACACTAGCTGCATTAACTATGTCAGTGTTTCCAGCTCCTGGAACATAAGAAACTAATTGTCCAGGATAGAAGTTTGTAGGATTATAAGGATTTGATGATGTTCCTAAAACAATTGTGTCATTTGTTGAATTAACAGCTCCACTACTTGCATCAGAACGAGAATCAAAAGAATATTCTCTCGCTGGAATTTTAAATGAAGCAGGTACTACGATTGATTGTGATGTTGGTACAGATGATATTGTATAGATACCATCATAAGCACCATCTTGAGAAAATACGTTAAAAGTTTGTACTCCAGAACCTGAAGTAGAAAGAAGAATATTTCCTACTGAAGCTGAAATAACAAGTTTAAGTTCCCACCAGTTTGACATTCCTGGAACAGCAGCATTTACACCTGATGTTGGAGAAACAGTCACAGTCACACCCTTTGGACTACCTGTTAAGAATGATGAAACATCTTTTGGAACCCATGTTGGTTCATTTTGGAAAATACTTGAATCTTGTCCATTTACTGCACCAATGTTATAAACTATATTATCAGCAAATCTTGTTCTTAAAAAACGAGATGAAGTTGATAATCTTCCTCTATGTTGTATCTGTGTCACAGTACATTGTGTTGGTGTTGAACCTAATGGTGTTTCAATATTTACAGTAAATGCTTGATTTAAACTAGTAGATGTGCTTCCGAAAGCAGAAGTTGTAGCAGTACCAGAACCAGAAGTATTTGCAGTTTTAATAATTAAACGAGAATCGTTTACAAATTGAAGAGAGTAGCTTGTACCACTCGTTAAACCACCAATTACAGTTCCTGCAGTTGAATAAGTTGCAGTTGTTTGTCCTGATATTTTATGGTTTTGAATATAAATTGTGTTATAAAGTACATTAGTTTTATTATTTGTAATCGTAAATGCTGCTGGGAAAGAAGCTATATCATTTGTAAATGGTGTAGTTCTAGATGTAAATCTTAAATAGTTTGCGTTTACAACGTTTGCAGTCACAGCAAATTCAGAAACAGTATAAGGAACAACTGTTGCTGAAGAATTCACAAATGCAAATCTATTTGTTGTAGAATAGCCAGCACCAGTAATTGCAAGTGTACAAGTTTCATTATTTGTAATTCCATGAGATGGAGCATAAAATGTATTTTTTAATGCAGTTAAATCATCGGCAAAACCAAAATATATTTCAGATGTTGTACCATAAGATGCAGTACCTGTTTCTGGGAAATTAATAGTCATACTACCAAGTGTAGTTGTACCAGTCACTTGGAAATTATATGGAGGGTTTCCAGTTCCGTATCTTCCATTATTTCTTGTATTTGCTTGGTTTGTAAAACCATCTGATGAACCATTTGTAGAAGATCCGTTTGGTACTCGACCTTGGAATCCTATAATTCTACTTCCTGAACGTGTACCTTTACCAAAAGTAGCTCCAGCAAAATCTGCACCAGAGTGTGATGTGTTTAAAGATGTTGGTACATGGTCTAT
>ERZ807358.55-NODE-55-length-10593-cov-3.047737_pt1 | contig 10593 bp, 12 predicted proteins | sample MGYA00521254_ERZ807358 | MGnify/ENA primary metagenome ERZ807358 (study PRJEB31431, sample SAMN03801314) | freshwater metagenome | biome: Freshwater; feature: Lake; material: Water | place: Canada:St Catharines | collected 2012-08-09 | depth 1 m m ...
ACTCTTTACACTTTTCATCCAATAACATAGTTTCATTACTACGGAAAGATTCATCCGTAGAGCATGATGGAGAAAACTGGTCTTGCCATGAAGATTGTGATTCTTTCCAACGATTATATGAATCGCCATCTTCATCGCTGTCGGTTTCTTCACCTGAATCATTTTCACCAGATTTTTGGCCTTTATCATCATCAGATTTGTTATCGGATTCTTTATCGGTCTTTTCACCGTTGCCGTCACCTTCATTTTCTTCGTCTGATTCTTCACTTTGACCGTTTTGATTTTTTTGGCCTTCAATAGTTTCAGCTGAATTTTCTTCATCATCATATTCATCAAATTGGTAATCGCTGTCAATCTCATTGTTGAATTCATCACTTTCAATAGCTTCTAATTCTTCAAAGTATTGAAGCTTCATTTCCATTTGTTCATCTTTGGAATAAGCATACACTTCATCCGTAACACGAACTACATCGTCCCAAGATTCACATGCTTGGACTTTTTTAACTAAGAGCTCTTCTTTAGCAGAGAATTCAATCTTGGTATTTGTCCATTGAGATTTGCTGTAAAGGTTCAGGCGGTCAATGAAGCTAAGCGTATTAACATCAGTACCTTTAATACCAAAAAAATCACGATTGATTAATTCTTGGTAACCATTACGGAAAGAATTATTAAGGCCAGGATATTTACGCTTGACCTTCTTTTCAATTCTAGCATCTTCAACAACATTAAGGAAGTTTTTATAGAATTTTCCTTTTGATTTGTCAGAGGCAGTATTATGCCAACCATCAGCAGGAGTATAGAGAGCATGGCCAACTTCGTGGCCACAGAGCAGGTCGTAAATAGCGCCTGTCATATTTTGCCAAATAGGAAGATATAAAACCCTATTCTTAGGGTCGAATTTGGCAGTTTGAATTTTTTGGTGTTGAACCGTGAGATTCTCGGTTGCCATTAATCTGGCTAATTGAGATTTTTGTTCAGCAGTAAATGTCATTGTAGTATAGTCCTATTTAACTAATTTATACTACCATTATATCAGTATTCAGTTGGATTGTCAAGACCACCTGTTGCATAGAAACAACAGGCTAAGCTATTGATTCTTAAAGAGATTTTACTTAGTAATGTTTTCCCAGAGCTCTTTATACGCTAATATAAGGTTTGTCCATAAAGCAATAACCGCTTTGATTGGATGTTCAATAAAAGTGGCAAAAGCAATCAATGTTGCTGGTATGGCCACCAATAGCGTTATAATAAATCCAACTATACCTAAAAATGTAAACATAATTTCTTTATAAAAATGGAGCGGTGTTCTGCTTTGCTCAGATAATCTAAGAGGGTGTCTTAAATCGTGCTATCACCCACCGCATAAGGACATAATACACTAATACTTTAACTTTGTCAAGCGTTTTAACGACCAACTTGGCAAAGATACTTCTCTTTTGCCGACTCCCAAGGCAAAACTGTAAGGTCATCATAGAAAAGGGTATCATTATTGTTACGCTGTTTTTTGACCAGTTGTTTAATACGAGGCTTGGCATGTTTTGTTTTCCAAATCTCTGTAAGTGTTTCAATACTGGTATCAAATGATTTTACCAACTTCTCATCACCAATTCTTTTGTTTAGATAATCAATTGAGTTATCATACAAAGGCGACCAATAAATTCCACGAGCATGGTCGGTACGAATAATTTCCTTTGGTATATTTAGTTTGCTATATGTAAACTGTAATGAACGATTCTTGTGGTCACGCTTATGTGGTTGACCGCTTGGTTTCTTCGCAACATACCACTCAAAGTATTTTCTTGTATGATTAACTTTCAACCAATCACGAATCATATACCGAGTTTTCTTTTCAGGTTCAAACGATACAGAACCTGCTGTAAAGCCCATCTTTTGCCAATGGTCTAAGTTATCATATTGAGATAGGCCATCAGCCTTGGTTCTGCCATACAATGATGTAGTTGTTACTGAAACAAGTGTGTCACCATACAACTTCTTCCACAATTCTTGCACAGGATCAGCAAGGCATAATAGCGCCAACAATTTACCACCAACATAATTAAAACCAAGTGGTTGTAATGGCACAATTGTAGAACCAATCGCAGTATGGTTAATCATACCGCCTTCTGTTTTTAGTTCTCTTGGCCAACCAATGTGTTTATCTCTTGGTGTTAGGTCTAAGAAGTCAGATGAAATACAACTTACACCAAGATACTTCTTGGTTACTTTATCACGAATAACAAAATTAAGGTTACGACCAATGTTAGAATTGTTTTTCATTGTAGATGAAAAGGTACGAATACAATTCCATAACTCAGGCAGGTCTTTCTCTTTATTGGTATACAACATCTCTGGTTGTAATGCCAAATAATCTTCAGGTGTATTAGGTATCCAAAGATTGGATTTAATTTCAGAAATGGCTCTGCGTTGCCCTTCATCTGCAAGAACTCGTTGCTCGCCTTCCCATAAATCGTTTACAATCACAGCAGGATATTTGTCTTGCACCTCACACCATTTTTGGTAGAGTGTATATTCTTTTACATCCATCTGTGAAACATATTGCAGGTCATTAATTATCTGCTCACGCAACCCATCTTCGGTAAACTCTAATGTAGGAAGTGGCGTATTATCTTGCCACTTTTGCCATTGAGCTTCTACATCATCTTTTGGATCAAAACTATATGCCATTATTTTTTCTTTTGGTTACGAATTGCCTGTTTCATTATCTTTTGTTGTTTCTTTCTTGCCATCTGTAAAGTCATTGGTTTAACATTATCAATAAAACGAATGCCGTTCATATGGTCTAACTCATGCTGAAAACATCTAGCTGTCAACCCTTCTAAACGCATCTGAACCAGTTTGCCTGTATCATCTGTAAACTCTACTTCAACCCAATCAGGTCGGTCTAGTTTAACATAAAGACCAGGAAAAGTCAAGCAACCTTCATCACTTCTATTCATTTCTGCCGAAGAACGGACAATTCTAGGGTTGATACAACTGATTTGAAACTGGTCAGTACCAATTACAAATACCCTTTCAAATACACCACATTGATTGGCAGAAAGGCCAATGGCACCATACAATTTCAAAGTCATCTTTAACCGACTGGTCAAATTAGAAATCAACGGACTTGGTATTGGTCCCTTATGCTCAGGAATTCTTTGTTTAAGCATTGGATGGTTTTCATCATACACAGGTAAGGGCGTAATGTCTGGTGTTTTAGGTAAACTAGCACCGGTATCAATCGTTAAAAATTCACTCATTTGTTCATTATCCAATCTTCAGCAAAAATCTCTGCAGCTTCTTCTGATGAAAAATCTGCTCTAAAAGAAGTACCAAAATCATTTGTCATTGAAACATAAAATTTGCCATCAATTTGTTCTCTAAAAACGGTGGCTTTTCTTTTCTCATCATCACTTATATAAGAGCTTAATGTTATCATTTTACTATCCTTGAAAAGTTTTTTTCTTTCTTAAATCTAATTACATTGGCAAATTTATCTTGTAATATATCTCCTTTGTGTGAGATAACAAATAAATTTACACCTTCTAACAGGTGAAGGATTTTCATTAGTTCTTCTGTGCCATTGGTATCAAGGCTAGAATCAAATGTTTCATCTAAAATTAATAGATTTGTATTTGATGAATTCTTTAACTTAGCAACAGCCCGCCAAGTTAACATTAATGCCATATCAATTCGTTGTTTCTCACCTTCAGAAAAAGAAGCGTAAGTAAACTCATCACGGTGCCTAGATTTAATTGTTTCTTTGAACGATTCATCTAGGTTAAAGTTCACAAAGAAATCTAAAGATGCCAAATACTTATTGACCAATTTATTAATAACTGGTAGATATTGGCGAACAATCTTTGTTTTAATGCCAGAATCTTTTAATAGATTGCCTGCGGTCTCTAAGTAAGTTTTTTCATCTATAAGGCTATGTAGATGTTGTTTTAACTCTTTTAATGTAGCGTTTATGTTGTTTAATTCTTGTTCTTCTAAATCAGTTACCGACTTAGATTCTTTTAACTCGTTGGCCAATTTGGTTAAACGAGCAATCATTTTATTTGTTTCAGTAATCGTTGTGTTAAGTGTGGCAATTTGAACTTGCTTTTCATTCAACTGCCTTTGTTTGTTGGCAATATCATTTAACTTTTCTTGTTCTGCATTTAGTTTTTCTTCTAGCTGTTGGAGGCCGTGTTCGCATTCCGTAACTCTAGTGGAAAGATTGCCAAGTTCTTCTTCTTTAAATTCCATGGCGATGGTTTGCCTGCATGTTGGACAATCATCATGCGATTGAAAGAAACTGATATCCTTGCGAAATTTGGATAAGTTACTTTCAATTTGCGATTCAATCTTTGTAATCTTCTTGACCTTAGCTTCAGTTTCAATTTTAGCTTCCACAATGGCATGGAGCGATTGAACTTCGGCTGCAAGAACTTCAACATTTGATGATAAGGTGGATATGGTTTCGCCATGACTTTGAATCTCACTCTCATATTCTTTTACCTTATCATCATTGTTTTGTTTGAGTTCTTCAATGTGTTTTTTCTGTAAATCATATTTCTGTTGTATCAAATCAATGTTATGTTTTTTGTCTGAGATGAAATCTTTGTTACCAGATAACTTCTCTTTTAATATCGTATTCATGGTAGAAAAGATTTGAATGTCCAACAAATCTTCAATGATAGCTCTGCGGTCAGATGCCGATAGCTGCATGAATGGAGTAAATGATGCCGAACCAAGAATAACAATCTGCGTAAATGATTTATAGTTTAGCTTTAGAATAAACTTCTCTAAGAACTCCTGATAATCTCTGCTTGCCGCTTCTTGGTTTATTAACTCGTTGTTACAATAGATTTCAAAGATGTTGGGTTTAATACCACGAACAATGCGATACGCTTTATTGTTTGTGTCAAAGGTGACCTCAACAACACAATCTTTATTGTTGATACTGTTTATAAGTTGTGGTTTATTAATTGACCGAAATGGTTTGCCAAACAAAGCAAAACACAACGCATCAAGCATTGTGCTTTTACCTGAACCATTTTCACCAACAACCAGCGTATTGCTGTTATTAGACAGATTTACTTCTGTATAATAGTTACCGGTACTTAATAGATTTTTCCATTTTAAATTACGAAATATTATCATTCAGCCACTTCAGTATTAATTGCTTCAATGTATAGCTCACGCATGATTGCTTTTAGTTTTTCTGGTTCAACATCTAGAGGCAAGTTGTCTATGTATTTTGAAAGTATCGTCATTGTATCTTCAGCCTGGTCAATTAACTCTTGGTCATCATTAATTAAAACATCACTAAAGTCCTCTACGATAGCTAAGTCAGCAACACCTGCCTTGTAAAAGTTATCAATCACATGGTCAAACAAATATGGATTTTGTTTGTTTAATACCACAACTTTAATGTAGGTATCTTTCAAAGATCCAAAATCATATTGTTTCCAAGATTCAAAATCAGATTGACCATCATCATATGAAATCTTATGAAACATTGAAAATGGGTTTTTTACAAATTCTAATTCTCGTGTGTCTGTGTCAAAGATATGAAAACCTTTGGTGTCATTGTAATCAGACCATGTCATTTCATAAGGCGTTCCGACATAAGTGATGTTGCCATCATTTGACTTATGATGAAAGTGTCCTGTTAAAACAATATCATACTTGGATAAAGCCTGTTTGTCAATACCTACATCACAAACATTGCCTTTGTCCATTTCAAAGCCTGAAATTTCAAAGTGACCAAAACAAATTTGAGCCTTACTATCTTTTATCTTTGCAAAAATATCTGCTTCATTTTCATCACAAATCCAAGGCACAGCATCAACTTTAATGCCATCAAAATCTATTGTTTCAAATTCATCATAGATTTTAATGTTATCGTATCCCTTTAAAAGTAAATTGGGAGAGTTAACTTCAAGTGTGTTTTTATAAGCAACATCATGGTTACCAACCAAAGCATACAAGGTTATGTCATGTTGTTTGAGCTTATCAAAAAAATACTTTCGTGCTAGGTAAAGTGAGTTGAAGTTGATAAACTTTCGCCTATCAAACAGGTCACCCATTTGAAACACTACCTTAATATTATTTTCAACCAAATAAGGAAAAAATACCTGGTCGTAAAATTTCTCAAAGTAATTATGGAAATCAATTGAATCGCCTCTGGCCCCTAAGTGGGTATCACCAAGAATACATATCTTCATACTATTTGTTTTTTGAAACCTTCTATTTCATCTTTTAATTTTAGTTTATTCTTTTTTAGAATACTAATAGCGGCACAGTTGCCGTGGTGAGCTTCTTCTTCGTGTATCTGTTTGTCTAAATTGTCGTGCTGTTTTTGTAGGTGTTTTATATGATGCTCAATTTTCAATTTATCCATTATAACTCCTATTTTTGAATATGTCAAGCAGAATCAGGCAATTCTTCATCTAAAAATTTCTCTAGGCCTTTGGTCTTGCCTTCTTTTTTCTTGCGTTTGCTTTCTTCAAAATTAAAAATAAACTCAGAGATGTTATCATACAATTCAAATTGCCGTGAATGGCCTTCAGAATCTTCAAGCATTTCAAATTCATCTAGTATGCCAAGTTGTTCTGTTGCCTTATATTTGACATAGAGTTGTTTCTTCTCTTTCATAATACGGCGTAAAAAGGCATAGTAAATAATCTGTGTAAAGTAGGCAAATGGGTTCTTTGATTTGTCAGGATCAAAGTTACGGAAATACATTATACAGTTTTCAATACCATCTGCAATCATCTCATCACGGAAAGAATAAGAGATAAAGTTTGGCTTACGAGATAGATGGTCAGCAATCTTTAAAAAACATTCGCCAATATAGTTTGGTATTTGTGGGTCAGGCTTCTTATTCTTTTTAGCCTCATCACACAACCGTTTATACTCCACCAATGCAGCCAGAAAATCGGCATTGTTTACATAGTGTTTTGGTTTCTTAGTGCTAGTGCTCATATTTGCCTTCTTTTTCGCTTGACATGTGTTATTATCTTGGTGTTCCGTTTAAATGTAGATTAGTCCTAACAGTAGCTAGGAGTTTTAATACTCTTTTTCTGTAATCAAATCCCAACATAGATGCTTTCTTTCCTTCGTTATAAGGTGGTGTTCTTCCTGTTGAGTAGTATTGGTCAGCAGTAATATCAATCAGTTCTCCCTCTTTAGTTACTGCCCACCAGTGCCAAATGTCCTCATCATCCAAAGCTCTATACAGTTTAATGTTTTCACTACCAAATAGTTTCTGTAAGCATGCTGATGCGGTATGACAATGGCCAAACATAGGGTTAGTTTTATTTCTTTCTATCCATTTTTTAGGTAACAGGTCACAGGATAAACTATTTTGAATAGTTTGGCAAGCTTGTTTTACATTATCACCGTTATAATCAAACATTTCCATATTTTGTATTCTTAATCATTGTAAAACCTTTTAACAGTTCTTGTATTCCGTTACTCAGGTTATAATTGGGTTCAAATCCTTCTAGTTCAATCTTTTTATTTGATACCACATAGTTTCGTTGGTCTTTGTCTTTACCAATTTCAGCTTCAACAATCTCAAAGCGAGGCACATATGTTTTAATGATATCACACAACTCACGCTTTGATACATTGGCAGAAGAAAGGCCTACATTGTAGATTTGACCACGCATTGTTTCTTGAGCAATGGCCATTTTAAATGCCTGAACCACATCACGCACATGGATATAATTGCGTTTAAAGTGCGATTCAAATAATACCACAAAGCCATCATATACGGCACGATAGGTCATATCATTTACTAACAAATCAATTCTCATTCTTGGTGACATACCAAATACTGTTGCAAGCCGTAAACTTGTGGCATTAGAATGATTCATTAATACTTTTTCTACTTCAACCTTATCTATGGCATATCGTGAAATAGGATTCAATGGTGATTCTTCCGTGCAATTATCTCCTGTACCATAGGCACTATTTGTTGTAGGCATAATTACAACTTGGTCTTTGTCCAAGTATTTCATCATCATAAAGATAGCATCTTTATTTGTGGTTGTAGCACCAATTGGATCTCTATCACAGAATGGTGCACCAACATATGCTGCCAATGGTATGATTATATCAGCATCTTTCATTAATGGCAACATGTCTGCTTCAATACGAACATCACCACGATACACTCTAAAGTTTGGATGATAACATACATGATTCAAAGAAGATTGGCCAAAAATAAAATTGTCCAATACAGTAACATTATGTCCATCTTGAAGCAACTCAGGTACTAAAACAGAACCAATATATCCTGCACCACCTGTAATTAATATGTTTGCCATTTAAGCCTCATTCAATGATTTGGTAATAAAATCAATTTCATCTAACGACATTGATGGAAAATTACCAAGATAGAATCCATAAAAGTGAATATGTTCCGTATTTGGAAAATTCAAATGATAATTTTCAGGTAATATATTCTTTAAATATGGTTGTCTTAGTTGATTGCCACCGCCAGCACTACCACGGCGAAACTCAATTTGTTCATCTTTCATCTTTGTCATTACTCTATTCAATAAATCTTGGTCTTTATCTTTTAATATTAAATTGAAAGCATAATTGCTGGCGCCAATCAATTTAAAGCCAACATAAAACTTTCTCTGGTCCAACTTTGATAAAAACCTTTCGTGATTTCTATTTCGGAGTATAACATTATTCTCCAAATTTGGCAACTGTGATAGCCCAAGTATGCCGCCTAACTCATTGTTACGCATGTTATAGGCTGGATAAGCAAAGATGAAATCTGAATTTAACTGTGGGTATAGCATAGTATAAGCCAGTTTCATTTTATCATTGGCACATTCACGAACCATACCATGTGAGCGTAACATGCGAACAGTATGGTAAACTTCTTCATCATTGGTACAAACCATACCGCCTTCAATTGTTGTCATGTGATGTGCGTAATAGAAAGAGAAATTAGACATCCATCCAATACTACCGCAAAGCTTCGTTCCGTGCATTGCTCCATGTGACTCGCAGACATCTTCAATCAATGGAACCTTGTATTTGGCTAGAGTTGATATCAAGTCATCAGTTAGCGCATCAAAGCCTTGGATATGTGATAAAAACACAGCACGGGTATTTGGCGTGATGGCTTTAATGATGGCATCAGGATTCATGCCTAGAGTGTCCATATCCACATCAACAAAGACAGGTGTAAATCCACATTGTATTACTGAAGCAATATCAGATACCCATGTTAAAGGCGGCACAATAACTTCACCACCTTTTGGGTGTTTAATTTTCAACATGGTCATTGAAAGTAAATTGGCAGAAGCACCAGAGTTTACAAATACTGAATATTTTACGCCAATCCATTTTGACCAAGCTTCTTCAAACTCTCTACACTTAGGCCCATTGGTGAGAATAGGGTCATCTTGTTTTAGATGCTCAATCATGGCATCCAAATCTTGTCGTGTAATATTATTTCGCATCAAAGGGTATTTCATACTTTCCTCACATATTGTTTAATATAACCTGTGAACCATTATTATCAAACCGAAATGGCACCCACACTTTTATTTCTTTCATTGTCTTTTTAAAATGTTCTTGTAAAGTTGGCGGCACCAAAAACATAAAAAATCCACCACCACCTGCCCCCATTAGTTTGCCACCGTAAGCTCCGTTTTCAATAGCAGAGTAATAGATGTTATCAATCCATTTTTGTGTAACACCATCTGCCAAATTTCGTTTAATACTCCAAGCGGTGTCTAGTAATTCTCCTATTATACTCATTTCTTTTTCTTTGGTAAGCATCAGTATGGCTTCATTGGTAGAGCTTGCCATTTCTAAAAGTAAATTATCTATTTTACCTTCTTTAATGTTATCAACATTTTTCTTTGCGTGTACCTCAGCAAGCCGAGAAACACCAGAAAAACCAAGCATGATATGAGATTCTAGGTATTTTTTGTATTCGCTTGACATTGGAAAATCTTCTGTTTTCCAACCATCACTAGACATAGAAATTAATTGTATACCGCCATGTGCCGCCATAATTTGGTCTTGTATGCCTACATTTTCACCAATAAGGTCTTGTTCTACTGTAATGGCTTTTTGTGCTAGTTGTTCTTTTGTTAGAGATTCTTTTTGTAAATGATATAGAGCATTTAATAGACCTACCGTAAACGATGATGACGATCCAATACCTGAACGAGCAGGCAAATCACCATCATGGTTAACGGAAATGTTTTCTGTAATTTTAGTATATTTTAAACACCCACGAATGGATGGATGGTCAATATCATTTATTGAATTTAAAAACTCTAATTTTGAATATGCTAAACGAATATTGTGTTCAAAGAATGGAGGCAATTCTTTCACATTAACATAACAGTAGTGTGCCATAGCGGCTGATAAACATTTACTTGGGTGTTTATTATACCACGCAGGATAATCTGTGCCTCCACCAAATAAAGATAATCTATAAGGAGTTTTTGTAATAATCATAATTTATCTGTTAATATTTTAATACCTTCAATTACATCAGATTTAGGACCACAAATTGTAGCACGAACATAAGAATCAAAATGTTTACCAAATGCTTTCCCT
>ERZ807358.56-NODE-56-length-10094-cov-3.081462_pt1 | contig 10094 bp, 18 predicted proteins | sample MGYA00521254_ERZ807358 | MGnify/ENA primary metagenome ERZ807358 (study PRJEB31431, sample SAMN03801314) | freshwater metagenome | biome: Freshwater; feature: Lake; material: Water | place: Canada:St Catharines | collected 2012-08-09 | depth 1 m m ...
TGTTTATGCTGCTTCAAGGAGTGTTATATAATGGCCATATTAAGAGCAGGCAGAAGAATTGGTGGTTTTGATGTAAGATTAGGTATTCCCCGTGATCGTTCTTTAGATAATGTAGAAAATGATCCTAGATTTAGACAAAAAGCGGGTGGCAATCCAGCTACTACAATAGGCCGTTATCAATCATATGTAAATGAAGCAGAAGGATTTGCTCGTAAAGCCAGATTTTATGTTGAATTTAATTTACCAAAAGGTGTGCCATTAAATGCTTTAAATAATAATGGTAACAATCCACAAATAGAATTTTTAGAAGAAAATCAATTATCTAATGCTGCCAATGAATTACAACAAACATTTAGAAGTCAATCAGAATTATTAGCAGTTCAAATAGCAAATGCTAAAAGAGTTCAAGCATTTTGTCGTTCTATTAGTATGCCAGATAGAGATGCTCAAACAAAAGAAATTAAACATAATGGACCTACTCGTAAATTTGTGTATGATTATAAATCATCGCCTATTACTGCTACATTTTATACAGATAAATTTATGAGAGAAAGATCATACTTTGAAGTATGGCAAAATTCAGCATTTAGCACAAGTTCACATAATTACAATTTTTATGATAATTATGTTTCTGACTGTAATATATTTCAATTAGGTAGTTTTGAAAGCAGAAATGAAAGAGATGATGTAACTTATGCTATTAAATTATTTGATGTTTATCCAAAAACAATTAGTGCTGTTGAATATTCAGCAGATGTTAATGATGCACAAACATTTAATGTTACTTTTGATTTTAGATATTGGATTAATTACTTTATTGATAGATCAGGTAATATAGCATTAGGTAGTCCTAACTTTGCTGATGTTACAGTAAAGAGTAAATATGGTGCTTTTGGTAGTTTCATAAATAAATTACCTCCAGAATTAAGAAGAGCTGGTACAGAAGTATTAGAAGGATTAAAAAGAAGAATACCAATCGGTGGTATTACAGGTGGTCGAGTATTTCCTCCATTTGGTAATTTTCCACCACTTAATATTTAAAATAAAGGAGTAAATTATGGTGTTACCAAGAGTTGATGTCCCAAGTTATGAATTGACATTACCATCCACGGATAAAAAGGTTAAATACAGGCCTTTTTTAGTTAAAGAAGAAAAAATACTGTACATAGCTTTAGAATCAAAAGATAATAAAGATATGGTCAACGCTTTAAAAGAAATAGTTGATGCTTGTACTTTCAATACGTTAAAAGTAGATACATTACCATTATTTGATATAGAATATGTATTTTTAAATATAAGAGCAAAATCAATTGGTGAAATTGCTAATTTTAAAGTTATCTGTCCTGATGATGGCAAAACTTATACTGAAGTTAATGTTGATTTAACAAAAGTAGAAGTTCATGTAAATGAAGAACATACAAATAAAATATTAATAGACAAAAAAAGAAACTTAGGTTTAGTTTTAAAATATCCTACATTATCAACATATTCTGTAGGTACATTGGGTATAGTGGGCGAAGAAGTTAATACTAAAAATTTTGAATCAATATTTTCGATTCTAATTGAGTGTGTTGACCATATCTTTGAAGGCGATAAAATATATCCATCAAAAGATGTTACTAAAGATGAAATGAAAGAGTTTTTAGAAAACTTACCACAAGATGCATTCACGTCTATTAAGAAGTTTTTTGATACTTTACCTAGATTAAAACATGAAGTTGAAGTAGAGAATCCTAATACAAAGGTTAAGGGTAAAATAACCTTTGAGGGATTACAAGATTTTTTCGTATAGGCCTCGCCCATAATACCCTAGAGGCCTTATATGAAACCAATTTTGCTTTAGTTCAACATCATAAATATTCATTAACTGAGATTGAAAGTATGATACCATGGGAGCGTGATATTTACGTTCAAATGTTAGTTAATTATATTAAAGAAGAAAACGATAAAAGAGCAAGGGAGAAATAATGAGTATAGAGAATAAAGAAACAAATTTTAATAATAAATGGAGACCAGCTATGGGCTGGTTATATCTGGCCGTTTGTGCCTTTGATTTTGTTATATTTCCTATACTATGGAATTTTGCTCAAGCGACATATTTAAAAACAGTTGTGTTTACACAATGGACACCACTTACATTACAAGGCGCTGGTTTCTTTCATATTGCTATGGGTGCCGTAATAGGTGTATCAGCATATGGTAGAACACAAGAAAAGATTGAAGATAAAAAAATAGTAGCAAACAAAATAAAAATTAATTTAGACGAAGATCAAATAGGTTAAACAATGGCCAAAGATATAGATAATTTAATGTTGGCTGTAGGTATGGAGCCTGGTCAAAAAGAATCTAAGAAATATGAATCTGAAGGACTAATAGGCGATGATGATGAATCAGCCGTTCAACAGTTTAAATCAGAACAGGCAGTGGAAAAACAAAAATCAGAATTTTTACAATCATTAAAAGAAATCGGTGGTGAAAAACTATCTCAAACTCAAATTGCTGAGTCGTTATCTAGTTTAGAAAAAACAATTGCTCAAAGTATAGATTTATCAGTTAAAGCTTCGATAGCAGCAATAGCACCAGATATTAATAAAGACATATTACAAGTTGGTGAATTATTGAAGTCTATGGAGGATAAAGACAAGGAAAAGGCATTAGATATTATTGAAGATTTACAAAAGAAGTTAGGTATTGATTTAAGAAATTTTAGCAGCACATTATCAAATAGTATTGATAAATTAGGTTCTATAATGGAAAAAAGAAAAGCTGAGAGAGAAAAAAGAGAAGTAGAATTAGAAACTGAACAAGAAATATTAAAAGAAAAAGGTGTTTATACAAAAATAGTTACAATCAAATTACTAAAGAGAGAGAATTAAAGATATTAACTAATACAGAAACTAAACAAGAATTTAAAAGAATAAGAGAAGAAGAAAGAAAAAATATAGAAGAAAGAAAAAAATTAGATAAAGAACAAAAACAATTACAAAAAGGTAATACTATCGATAAAAAAGATAGTGATAGAATAGTAAAAGCATACACTGAGCTTCAGAAGAACGAAAAACAATTACTCAAAGATAAAATAAATTTAAGTTATAATGAAAGAAAGCCTACTGGTATTAGAGGCGGCCTACAAGCAACTGGTGAATTTTTAAAAGGCGAAAGAGGGCCAGATTTATTAAGAGGACCTATTGGTCAATTTACAGCAACTTTAATGGCACCTATTGAAGCATTTAAACAATTAGGTTCTACTATAAAAGGTGTAGGACAAGTATTTGGTGGATTATTAAAAGGTGCTAGATTACTTACTATGGGATTTTTTGGATTATTGATACCTATGTTACCTTACATAGCCGCAGCGGCCGGTTTAGCTGCTGTTATATATGGTTTATATAAGGCCTTTAAATTTGTTGCTAAAATATTTGGTTTTGGTGGTGATGAACAGAAAGATTTAAAAGGTGCTGAAGAAGGACAACCTGCTACCGATATGGCTACAGGCGAATATGATGATACAAAAGGAAATCTAATTACAAAACAAGTAGAAGGAACAACAGGTCAAGCATCTGAAATATCAGGTGAAGCAACATCAGAAGAAAGAATAAGACCTACTTCAGATCGACCTACAAGTGAAATGTTTAATGTAAGAAGAAGAGCTCCTAGTATATTGACACCTATGGAAGAATTTACAGATTTAAGTAAAGATTATGCTATGTCTAAAGAAGCTTCAACTAAACCGCCAATAACATTTAATAATGTACAACCAATGAATAATATTACAAGTAGTTCTAATGAAACGATTATGCCTATTACACCTATGAATGATGATCCTACTTTTATGAATTTAAATACAAGAACAATTTAAAAAAGGCCACTCTTTCGAATGGCCTTTTAAAGTATTAGTAGAGAGAGATTCTACTCGTCATCTGCCAATTTACTAAAGTAAGACAACGTATCGTCATCATCACTAGCAGCTGGAGTAGTTTTACCGTTACTTTTTACTGTACCATTTGATTTAACCGGAGGGAGTTCGGCGCTTTCAATAGTAGCAGTATTTCTAGTTCCCGTAATTACCCTATTCAGTTTCTCTTTGAGTTCATCATAGGTTTTAAAATTACTAGGGGCCAAGAAAGGCGTAAGAGCATATTGTTTAGACCATATTGCTTTGATTTTTTCATCACTATCAGCAATAGGAGCAACAGGCTCAAATTCAGATTTGTCGTAGTTCCAATAACCATCTACCTTTCTAATTTTTAGTTTAAAGTTTGCACCTTTCCAAAAATCAAATGGGTTAATGGCTGCTTCATCTTCAAATGCTGGTTGCATTGCTTCAGTAATCTTATCAAATATCTTTTTACCGAATTTGAATATGAATACTTTGCCTTCATTTTCTGGATGAGCAGGATCACTTACAACTAATATATTAGAGAAGTAAGATAATTTTCTTTTTCTTTTTCTTGCTATCTCTTTATCAGATTCAACACCTGAATTCCATAATCGTGTATTATCTTCACTAACAGGATCTTTTTGATTTAAAGTTGTTAATGAGTTCTCAATATACCAACCACCTTTATCTTGGAAGGCGTGTGACCAAACTCGTACCCACGGCATTTCCTCTTTTTCGGTTGCTGGCAAAAAACGAAGCACGGCATAACCACTACCAGTTTTATCTAGTTCAGGTTTCCATATTCTGTCGTCAGCGTATTTGTCTTTTGATTGTTTATTAATATCCTCAGGATTGAGGGTAGCTTCTAATGCTTTGGTAAGTTTATCAAAGTTAGAATGACTTGTTTTTAATGTATTAAAGTCCATTGTATTTTCTCCATTGTATTTGTATTGTTGTATTTGTATATGTACTATATAAACGTACCATTATATTTATACATCCTTCTACTATAACATCATTTAAGGTGTTTGTCAAGCAGATTTTCGTATGTTATATAATGTATATTTTTTATTTCGTTCCACTCATATATTTTGGTATTAACTCTATCTTCACCTTTCATATTGGTGTTTACTTTATAGAAGTTTATATGTGGGTTTTGTGTAAATAACTGTTTCCATTGTGTTACCCAATTAACGCTAGGCGTAGGGCCGTGTTCTGGTATAACGTAATACTTTGATCCTTTATATAAATTGTTTACCTTACCAGTGGTACTATTTAAATCATGGCCTATTAAATATACTTTTGTGGGATTTTCTTTTTTAACAGCAATATAACCTGAAGTAGGACCAGCGGCCCAACCAAGGTCTCGATTGTTAGGCATAATATCCATAATGTTTTTTGTTTTGTCGTTCTCTTTTACCCAACTTACACACAATACATTTTGACTTATTCTTTTTTGAAATTTATCTTTGTTTTGTTTCAATATAGTAACTAGGCCAGATAGATTGGCACCGTGCATTACAAATTCTTTTTCGTCTGTTCTTTTATTTTCGTTTTTGATATGCCATTTATTTAATTCTTCTATGTCAATTTTAGTAAGGCCAGCGTATACCATACTCTCGTACATATGATCTGGCACTGTAGTCCAATCTCTAAACCAAGTATCGTTCTTATAACAATAACCACTTTGATATATCTCGTGCATTATACCATGGTCAACGGACACTAATACATCAGGTGTATATTCTCTATAAAGAGCATTACAGCCATAAATTTTACCGTGTGGTTTTAGTAGGTCTAAATTAAAATCTTTACGACTCTCACCGTTACCTATACAAAAGACACTAGACATTATCTGTAATATAATAAATTAAAATTAAAGCAATTACAATTGTAATATTAACCAAAAGTTTTATACCAAATGACTTAATTTGTTTTTTATAATTATTTTTATTATAAATGTTTACAGTTTTCATACTAGGATCAATACGATAGTCTGATAATTTAGTTTTATCTACGTCTTTTAAAATTTGTGTCAATCTAATGTCGTTCATATTTTTATTTATACTGTATTTTCATTTTGTTACAAAAATCTCTTTTAATATTAGTTTACTTGCTGTTTGATTGTATTTAACAAATGGTTCATACTTTCTTAACCTTTTGGAGTGGACTGGCCAAACAACTTGTTCAGTAATCTGTTTATCCCAAGATTTACAGTAAGATAAAATTTGGTTAAACACAACAGCACTTTCGTAGGATATTTTTTTTGATAGAACCAATTGAAAAAATCTAGGATGTTGTCCACCAAAAACGCTAAAACCATCATCAAAAGAAAGATGCTTAACATTGAAATCATTAAAAATATGTACACAATCACTTCTAAAATAGTATTCAAAAGATTCATTACGTTTCTTCCAGTCTGTAAAAACATCTTGTCCATCATTTCTTATTAAACTTCCTACCCACTTGTTACTATCAGATAGAAAATTACTAACAAAAAAGCCCAATATATCATTCTGACTGTATCTGGTGCTAAGTTTGTGAAAAAAATATCTATCATTTCTTTTCGTAAAAGTATCTAATTTACAATTAACTTTTCCTTCATATTTATGGTAGTCATAACTATCTGTTGTGAAGTGTAGTTTAATTGCCAAATAAGTTTTAAATACTTCAAATCCACCATACATATCACACCGGCAATTGGCCTGTCTTTGGAAGATAATTTAAATTCTGTGCTTCTATTGTAATCTTATCTTTTAATGTTTTTGTAATCATAGGCGCTACTGTACCAGGATCTAATTCGTTTTCTTCACAATACTTTAGTATAGCATCCATATAAGATATACCTTTTTTCTCTTGCACTATCTTTTCTATCTCTAATGAAAATTCTTTTGAGTTCATAATATAATTATATCACAATTTAGATGTGTTGTCAATGGCCACCGAAGTGGCCACTGTCGGTATTATAGAAAGCTACTTAATAATGTAAGTACAGTTAAAACAAAAATTATAATTAATGATATGCCTACAAATATTTCATATATAGGTTGATATTCTTTATAACTTCTTTTTACTTTATTTAACCATTTGCTTTCGCATATGTTATACGGTATCATTTACTTTCCTTTCAAATTTGGAAAGAAAGCCTTTACTGTATTTTGATATGCTTCAGCATAAGGTTTTGCTAACTCTTGTGCTTTTTCTACGTTATCTTGTACGCTCTTTGTGTAGTCATTATTTGTTACAAACTCATTAAATTGTTTTGCAATATTAATTATATCTGTAGCCGCTAATGTAGGAGCTTTAAACTCTTGTACTACTTGGTCGCCGTCTTTTTTGATTTTGTATTCGTACTCTTGTACTTGTACTTGATAATTAAACTCAACTAATGATTTAGCTAAGCCTAATAGGTCTGAACGGATTTCGTATCCGTTTTTTGATGTTGTTGCCATTTTTTCTCCTTTGTGTGTGTGTTAATAGCACTTCTATTTATACTTGGAGGGCCTTATTGCCCTCCAAATTTTTACTAACTACTTCTTAACTGGTGCTACAGGTTGTGTAACAGCAGGTTTTGCTGGTGCGACTTCAACTTTTTTACTAGGTTTTAGTAAAAAGTATCCGCCTATTGCTATTACAGCAACTACCGCAGCGATGATTATATTTCTTGTTGAAAACATAATATACCTCTTTTTAGTTAATGTATATTCATTATACATCAAATAGAGATACTTGTCAACCAGTTAAATTACTTTGGGACTTCTAGTGATATGGCCTACAACGGTACCTTTATGTTCACCCTCTTTTATGGTGTAACCTGACGTTCCATTACCATTAATTTCAACTTCTTTTCTACTTCTCAATAGAATGTCGTTCTTTTCTTTTACTTGTTTATCCGTGTAGTTTTTGAATATTAAGTCTTTTAATCGTTCTATCATAATATTATTTATATGAGTTTTCAACATATGAGATATGTTATTTTTACATACCTCTTTAAACGGCCTACTTCTGTTGCCACGTGTAGGCCAACGCCGTTACCTATTACTAGGCAGCAAGAGCATAACTTTCGTTAGCATCTATGATTTGATAGTACGCTATCAGCGATTTAACTCCAAATAGGTTTACTTAGCAGTCGATTCTATTTCCACCCCCTATATTTCATTGTATAGATGGTGGAGTGGCAGGGTACCGCCCCCTGGTCCTAACTAATTATTAACTATTCTTCAACGTCAAATTCTGTTTATTGTTGAAATATTTATAGAAATTATCAATTGACTCTAGTAGTTTCTTTTCGTAATCTGCTCTATTTTTTATAAATGTTTGAGCTACACCATCTTCACAGGCCAATATAACAACTAACTGTTCTACTTTTTCACCATATAATTCTTCATACATCATAGAATAGGCCGTTGTTTGTAGGAAGTAATTCTCAATCCAATCTTCTTTTCTTTCTTTATTAGCCGACTTAAAATCTATAACTGATAGTTTACCATTATATTCAGCAACACAATCAACCTGGCCAGCCAATGTTAATTTTTTACTATACATAATAGTTTCTAACATTCTTATATTATCTATTTGGTCTACATAAGGTCGAATAAGTTTAAATAGTCCTAATGGTAATACATCACGTATTGATGGTGTTAGATTTTGTAAATATTGTTCAACTAACGTGTGCATTGCTTTACCACGTCTAGCGGCTCTACCCATTTCCCAATTGGCAACTGACTCACCAACATTGTTACGCCATTCTTGTAATGATTCTTTTTTAAGTAAAGATAATACTGAAGTAACTGATGGATACGATTTACCATCTATCTCGTAAAATCGAATACCATCTATATTCTTACCTTTTGTATTAGGTAAAACTTTCGGATCTACTTTTATAAATTTAAATTCTTTAGGCATATTCTAATAATATAACACGATTCAATTGCTTTGTCAAGCGTTAAATCATTGGTTCGTACTTCGTTCTACCGTTTTCTGTAAAGGCTCTTAGGTATTGTTTTCTATTCTGGCCTTCACCTTTATAAGAGCAATGTACCCAACCGCTATTTGCATCTTCTGGTTTCCAAAATTCAAGTATCAATTGATCGTAGTCTAAGTTCTGGTGAATCCAATCGCTTAGGTCTTTATTAGCAATGCCACCTATCTCAAAATCCGACGCCTGGCCTTTTGTATGTTGACTGGTCGTTGTGCTACCAATCTTCAAACAAAGTTCTGGTGATCTATAACCTGACGTGATGATTAAAGGTTTACCAAAATGATCTCTTACTGGTTGTAATATGTGTGTTGCTAGTTTTTGTAAATTACTTAACGCTTCTTCAGTAGGTTCATTTGATATGCCAAATCGTGTTGCTGATTCACTTTTAGTTAATTCTTTTAATGAAACATTTTCTGTTAAGTTCATATTATTCTCTTGTAAGTTTTAATATCTTATCTATTTGTGCCTTTATAATAGGCCCTCTATTTGGCCAGTGTATATAAGGTTCATCAGTTTTACTTAAATTATAAAGAAAAGGTAATATAACTTTTTCAATCTCTTTAAATCTTTTTAATGTATCTTCACTGGCTAATTCTTTTGTAATCGTTTCTTTTTCATTTACAATTTCCATAATTTCATTCATCATAGATTTAATTGATGATACATCTGATTTAATTTTAGATAGTTCTATATTATTAGACTCTAGTATAGATGGATCTATGGCCGGTTGTTGAGCTTCTGGTTTTGATGTTACTGTAGTTATACCAAAATCTTCATTTAGGTCGAAACCTCTCATATAATCTGGAATATTATTGTCTATCATTTTTTTCTTTTCCTATGTTTGTCTAAAACTTGTTTTGTTCTAATTTCTTTAATACTTTTCTTTCTATATTTTTCTGCCAAAGGGCTGCCTGGATGTTTTTCAGCAATCTTTTGTACTACATCATTAAAACCACTATCTGGTTTATGTGTAAGGCCAGCAACTCCGCCTACTATATTTAGTGTGGTAAATACTTGTCTTACGTTCTTATTCTTCAGTAAATAATTGTCTAATTCTGACATTGACATTTGTTCGGTATATTCTTTACCTGTTTTAATATTTTCAAAACTATATATTGGCATTTTATTTACTTTTATCTTTTAATTGTTTTTTCAAATCTTCTATTTCATCTAATAGATATTCTATTTCTGTACCTAATTGATTAGCTAAACTTTTATATTTTTCTAATTCTA
>ERZ807358.57-NODE-57-length-10062-cov-2.664196_pt1 | contig 10062 bp, 5 predicted proteins | sample MGYA00521254_ERZ807358 | MGnify/ENA primary metagenome ERZ807358 (study PRJEB31431, sample SAMN03801314) | freshwater metagenome | biome: Freshwater; feature: Lake; material: Water | place: Canada:St Catharines | collected 2012-08-09 | depth 1 m m ...
CTCGTTATTACGACACCCTTAATGCAGGCTGGACCTCTGCGGCTCTTAGCACCTACGGCTCCCCTACGCTTCCCCCTCTGACCCACCCTTGGTTCTCAGGTAAGGATGCCAGTGAGAACTTCTCGAAGGCTGAGTGGGAGAAGATTTACTCTGGCACGAGCATTATCGGTAACGGCCACTTTATCCTAGACTTCTTCACTAAGAACAGATCGTCGGTGTCTGGCGTTAGTGGTCTTACGACTGAGATTGAGGCTTCTCGTTTCAAAGCTGTTGCTACCTTCTCTGGTCGTGTATTCTACGCAGGCTTGGAGTCGAGTAAGAACGCTGGCCGTATTCTCTTCTCACGGATTATCCAAGACGTTAAAGAGATTGGTGAGTGCTTCCAAGTTAACGACCCAGCATCTGAGTTTTTCAGTGACCTCTTGGATACTGATGGTGGGGACATTCTGATCCCTGACGCAGTTAACATCCAAAGGCTGCACGTCTTCGGTCCTTCGTTGTTTGTCTTCGCTGAGAATGGTGTATGGCAGATTACAGGTATCGACGATGTTTTCAACGCTACTGCCTACGCTGTTAACCGTATCTCCTTCGCAGGTCTCCTAGCCCCCGGTACTTTTGTCGTCGCAGATGGTCTGCCGTTCTGGTGGTCCCGTAATGGTATTCATACTCTTGCATTTGACCAAGTTACGGGTCAGGGCCGGGACGAGAATATCTCCATTGGGTCTATCCAAACCTTCTGGCAGAACATTCCTAACGACAATAAACTCAAGGTCACAGGGGACTACGACAGGATCAACAAGCGTATCTTCTGGCTCTACCCCTCTGATGGGGAAACTGTTAATGCCAAGAAGAACGAAATCCTTATCCTCGACGTACCTCTTAAGGCGTTCTACCCTTGGCGCATTGAGGACGAGACGACAAACACTGACTACGCTATGGCCATTACGTTCTACTCAGGCTACGGCGCTGGTGACGTAAACGTAGATGTGGTCAATAGCTCTGACGTTCTGGTCCAGACTAGCACTGGTCAGCAGGTTTATGTCGTCCGTGAGTACAACATCACAGGTGCCGACTCCAACATGGTTCTTCTCTGCCGGGACTACACGACTGGTAAGATGACTATGGCTCTCTTCAACGGGGAGACCTTTAAGGACTGGGGTACGGCTGACTACGACACTTACGCAGAAACAGGGTACGAGTTCTTTGGGGACTTGATGTTCCAGAAGACTGCCCCTTATCTTATCACTTATTGTCGTGAGACTGAGGAAGGCTGGACGGGTAACGAATCAATCGGTTACGACCCCATCAGACCATCCTCCCTGTTTGTAACGACATTCTGGGACTTCAAGAAAACCACTGCGACCCCAGCCCAGCAAGTGTACAGGATCAAACCAATGCCTGTCGTCAACTCTTCTGCCTTGTCAATTTGGGATTCTCCTGCTACAGTAGTTACAACTCGCACTAAGATCAGAGGACGTGGGCGCTCCATGCGTATCCGCTTTGAGGCTGAGGCGGGGAAAGATTTCATCCTACTTGGCTATGGTATCCTCAGTGCAGCAAACACCAACCTCTAGACGAATGACTCTTATCGACAAAGAAAAATATCGTGTCGACCTAGAGTACAACAAAGACTTCGCAATCCTTCACCTCCCTTACGTGAGTGTCTTTACCCGTAACCTCTATGAAGAATTCTTCGTACGGATTGAAGAGATTCTAGAGTTCATGGGAGGTCTAGGCTATAACGGCCTTTACGTCGCTGTAAGCCCAGAAGACCAAAAGATACAGAAATTGATCGACAGACTTGGGTTTAAGTACCAAGGCAAAGCTGACGGACTTCTAGTCTATCACCTGAAAGGAAACTAAATGGCAATTGTTGCAGCAGTTATCTCGGCCATATCTGCCGTGGCCACAATTAGGGCTATCAATAAGGCTGGTAAGGAACAAGAGAAAGCAACTCAGGTCACAGAGCAGATCGGTGAAGTCCAGAAGGAACAAGTAGGTGTCCAACGGGAAATCATTGGTCTTGAGCAACGCTCTCAGGAAGTAACTGTTCGTCGTGAACGTCGGGGTGCTATCCGTGAGGCTCAAATCCGTCGTGCTCGTGCTATCTCTCAAGCTACTGCGGCTGGTGCTGCTGGTGGTTCGGGCCTTGCAGGTGGTATGGCTAGCCTTGGTTCTCAGCTTGGTAGTGCACTGGGCTTCTCGACGACACAAGGGGCTATCTCTGGTGAAATCACCCAGCGTCGTGAGAAACTTTCTGGCCTTGAGTCTCAGGTTATTGACCTTGGTGTCCAACGTCAGGGCTACCTTGACCGTGCTTCCTACTACGGTAACCGTGCTGAAATGTTCTCAGGTGCGTCTAGCTTCTTTGGTGGCTCCCTTGGTGGTTTTGGTACTCTGCAAAACCTGTTCCGTCCTGCAGCCCCTAACCTGACTGCTGGTGTTCAATAATGGCTATTAACCCTATCGACCAGAAGATGCAGACCCAGACGCTTGATGAAGCATTTGGACTTAAACTCTACACACCTCAGGAACGTAAGGGCGACATTATCTCCACGACAGGGGAAGACTACACGACAGAAGAAGCTAAGGGTCTCGTCGACCAAGGTAACTTTATCTCTGAGTTCATTAACGCTGCCTACTTGAGTGGTCGACCCCCTGAGCAGGTTAGCGGTGAGCTTCAACAGCAGACCTTGAAGTTCTCTTCCTTCATGGAGAACCCTGAGTACATTCAGAACCAAGCTCTTACTGTCGACGAAGAAACCTACGACCAAGTTCAGTCCCGTGTCGCCACCAACTACCAGATCGCCCAAGAGATTGTTGAAGGTTTCCGTAATACAGCCACGGAAGATAAAAGTTACTTCGGGTACGCGACAGATATCGTAGATCGGTTTATCCTACGTGCTCCTATCCAAACCATCGAAGACTTGACTGCACGTACGGAACGCAAGGGTACTGAGATTCTTAGTGCTGCTTCGTCGATGGGGCCTCAGGAGTTCCGTGAGTGGTTCCAGTCCTACGCCGAAGAGGTGTCCAACGAGGGTGTCCTCAAGGACGAGAACTACTTCGCTATTGAAACTCTGGCCAACGAAGTTAACTCCCTCGGATACGATCCCGACAAGACATTCAATCAGGCTCTTGGTGTCGTCGACTTGTTCGGTTACGGACAGGCTGCTAAAGGTATTCTGAGGACTGGTAAGGCTGTGACGGGCGCTCGTACGGGTATCGGTCGTACCGCTGCTGTTAAAGGCCCTGAGGTGGCTGCTAACGTGGCCGTTAAGAAGCTCAACAAGGTTGCTGACCCTGAGACCCTAGCTCACATTGCACCTTCGCCTACGCGCCTTGCCCCTGAGCCTGTGACGACACCACCAACTAAGTTCTCTGAGAGTGTCCTCAACAACACTATCGCTCAACGGGTGCAGGGTCTGTACAAGTCTGGCGCTATGGGTCGTATTGTCCCTGAGGATGTCATTCGGGCTAAGGCTTCTAAGCTCTCCCTTGATATCGCTAGCCGCGTAAGCCGTCCCCTCTACGACAGCACTTTTGTCGATGAAGGCTTTGGCACCTACGTTGCTGTGGCACGTATCGGTAAGCCTAAGGACGCTATGCCCTACAAGCCCACTAAGGCTGGCACCCCGGCTCCTGCAGTGATGCGTATGGCTAAGGAGATGGGTGGTATTGTCGTTCCTGTTGACCCTACGGATATCCGTAAGGGCTTCGTCATTGAGATCAAGGATCGTATTAACGTCACTGGTCTTGTCGACACCTTTGATACCGACTTGAATATCAAGAACGATTGGGTGCGTAACACTGTTGGTCGTCTCTTCAATAACACTTGGTTGTCGTCCTCGACCGCACGGGATAACCAGTTCCTTGCTACTCTGGCTCAGATGGGTGGTTCGGCTCAGGCAGCTATCAAGCAAGCGATTACCCCTGAACTTAACACTCTCGACAGCCTTAACTTGACTGAACGACAAGCCCTCGCTGCAGTCATGGGTGAGCTTCGGGATGGTGCAGATGCTGTTCTTCGTCGTCACTACACCGACACAGAGTTTGCCACTAAGTACAAGGCGGTCCATCCTAAGGGTGAGTTGCCTAGCAAGCGTGTGCAGGAAGCGTACGTAGCCTCTCAGGTCATTGAAGAAGCTGACTACCTCCTCAAGGCATCCGCACGTACTAAACGTTTTGTGGAGCGTGGGTACAAGACCACTATCGAAGCCCGTCAAGGTTTCTTTTCCCCGGCTAAGAAGGTTCGTCGTCAGGATATCCCTGAGGATGCTATTCTCTTCAATGCGGCAGGTATGGGAAAGGTACGTAAGGCTGACCTAGATGATCTGGATGCTGAGAACGTATGGCGTCTGGCTCACAACATGGACGAATTTGAGTATGTGGTAAGCCCTCGTTCTGTCCGTACGCTTGATCCGACAGATGTGATTGGTTACAACCCCGGTGGTTCGCGTATGAACCCCAATGCCAATTATTTTGTCGTCATCGGTAAGAACCGTCTTAAGGCCCTCATGGGTGTATTCTCCGAGAAGAAGGCTCGTCTTGCTCTCGACCAGCTTAAGACCTTGCAGCGTGCTCTGAACGACGGAAGCATCACTGACGATATCGTCCAAGCTAACAGCGACTGGAACCCCTCTATCCAGACTGCGGAAGACCTCCGTAAGTTCATGAAAGACGAAGGGTGGGATTTCAGCTTTGGTGACATTGCCATCAAGGGACGTGACGACGACATTATCCCCACTGAGGTTAATGGTTCGGATGCTTTCGAAGGCATGAAGGTAGGGGACTACATCGACAACGATATGCGCCGTAGCGACAAGGTTCTCTTGGACTTTGGTGGTGGGCGTGTGTACAACGAAGACCCTATTACGTCGATCCTCAATCAGTACCAGAACTCTTCCTTCACCTTGGCTAACCGTGCGTACACCGTGAACGCTATGGCAGGGTGGGTTAAAGCCGCTAAGAAGAACCAGCCGGGTTGGTTTAGCCACCTTAGCCCTCTGTCGGATAGTGACTACGAGTTCCTCTTCAAGAACGCTAAGATCACAGGTAACGACTCCTTCGCTATCCGTATGCGTGAGCTTCGTCAGATCACCATGAACCGTCTGAACATCAAGGACGAGGGTGGCGCTAGCATGGACGCCATGATGCAGAAGCTCTCTGAGTTTGTCTTCGATGTGTCTGGTGGTAAGATTGAAGCTAACCTTGGTGATCCGTCAAAGTTCCTGCGTAAGGTTGGTTTCCAGAGTGCCTTTGGTTTCTTCAACATCAGCCAGATCGCAATGCAGGCGTCTCAGGTTGCCAACATCCTTGCCATCTCACCGACCCATGCTTTCAAGGCTGTGGCTCACGTTCCTGCCGTACGTAACCTTCTTCGGGTGACTGACGACGCAGCTAGGGAACTTGGCATTGAGCGTCTTGCTAAGTCCGCTGGTATGTCGAAGGGAGAGGCTCGTGAGTGGCTTGAGTACATCAACACCTCGGGTCGTGCAGTTATCGACGGGGACGCTATCGAAGACGGTACGGGCGTAGGCTTTGGTTTGTCGACGTGGGGTGGTAACTCCATTCGTGGTCGTGCTGCCCAACAAGCTGTCTCTAACGTTCAGCGTTATGGCGGTAAGGCTCTCGACAAAGGCTTGTTCTTCTTTAACGCTGGTGAACGTACGTCTCGTTTGTCGGCTATTAACACTGCAATCTTTGAATACCGTACGGCTAACCCCGGTAAGTCGATCCTTACGGACAATGCTCGTCAGTGGATCACTCGTCGGGAACAAGACCTTACGTTCAATATGGACACGATGTCTCAGGCTCGGTTCCAACAAGGTCTCTTGGGTGTTCCTACTCAGTGGTTGTCATACAGCTTCCGAGTGTTTGAATCTGTCTTTGTCGGTCGTAACTTTAGCAAAGCTGAACGTGCTCGTCTGTTCGCTGTAACCATGCCTATGTTCGGTCTGACGGGTTTCGGTATGGGTTCCTTCGCTGAGGAGATTGGCGAGAAGTTTGGTATCCCTGCCGACAGCCCAATGTTCATTGGTTTGAAGCACGGTCTCATAGACGGTCTAGCAGCTTGGGCTGGTGTCGACATCTCGTTGGCTCCTCGCTTTGCCGCTGCAGGTGCTCTCACTGAGACTTGGCGTAAGATCACAGAGGAAAGCACTATCTCTGCTCTCTTCGGCCCCTCAGGTGAGATCAGCGGTAGCATCCTTAGCTCTCTGTTCAAGACATTCGACAACCTAGTTAATGGTCGTGACGTTATGCTTACGGAGACGGCTATCAGTCTCCTGCGGCAACCCTCTGGTCTCGACAACATTGCTAAGGCTATCGGTATCTTCAACAACGGCATCTATCGCTCCAAGACGGGTACTGTTGTAGAGGGTGTCGAAATGTCTGTTGCTGACGGTATTACGGCTCTCCTCGGCTTCACCCCTCTGCAGGTATCTGAGTTCTACGACGCCAAGACTGCGATGTACAACAGCAACAAGAAGCTTGCAGATTTCCGTAAGGAAGTCAACCGCTACGGAGATACTGCACTTCGCTTGATGCAGGGTGACGACGCAGACAAAGAGCGGGCAATTGCTCTTATGGACGAAATCAACACTCGTATCTCACTCTCAGGTTTCTCTCAGAGGGACCAAGCTAGCCTACGGAAATCTGTTGCTTCTAACCTCGAATTAGAGTATAATAAGATGATCGACTGGGCTATTCGCACTGAACGTTTTTACGAAATGCAAGCACTAGACGCTTGGGTATCTGGGAAGAAATAACATGGCTATCTTTAATCCTGAACTCCAAAGTCAGCCGGGTTTTGTGTCGCCTGCACGTCAGGTTGATATCCCAAATCCTCCTACACCAGTTCCTCGTATGGACACTGCTCCTGCTATCTTCCAGACCCTCTCTAACTTTGCTACTGGTATCGTTGAGGCTGGTCAACGTCAGGGCGGTGGTACGGCTTCCCAAGCAGATCAGTTCCGGGGTCAGTTTGTCGAAGGCTTGGAGATTGTTGAGTCGATCCGCGAGAAGCAAGGTCTTACGGCTGCACGTCTGGCTGAACAGAAGCTTGCGTCTAACTTCGCTGGCGCAGGGATTAACCTCGGGGAGTACAAGGACACCTACGAAACGGTTACTGGACGTTCGTTCGACCAATACGGTCAGGACGTAGGTGCGTCTATGCTCGACGAAGCTATGAAAGACCCTAACGTTCAAGGTAACTTCCTTGCTGCCAGTGTTGTTCTTGGACCTCAAAGCACCTCTGAGGAGCGTTTGTCGTGGGCTATTCAAGAGACTTCCCTGCAGAATGCTTACGCCATTGAAGTTGGTCGTTCTAAACGTGAAGGCGCTAAGGCTTGGGGTACCCGTGGTGAGGCTGCTTACACAGGTATTCTAGATGGTTTCCTTAATCAGAGCGTAGGGCAGATGATTGCTCTCCAAGAGAATGGTGGTCGTATTAATCCTGCTCAGGTTAGCCAACTGCGTGTCGCTTGGGACGCCATGAAGGTGGAACTTACCGCCCCTCAGGGTGTCGACGAAGAGATGTTTAAATCTGTCGGGGCTAAGATTACTGCTATTGATACTCTCGTAAGCACCCTTGAGAAGGCATCCTCTAGCGATCAGGTTCTTAACGAGCTTTCATTTGCTATCGGTGAGGCTATTCTCCAAGAGGGTGGCGGTTCCTTCGAAAGTGTTCTTGCTGCAGCTTCTGCCTTTAAAGACCCCCTCGGTGCTGCTGAGATGGGTGGGTTTAACTGGCGTGAAAACCTTATGAAGTTGAGCGGTAAGACTATTCTTGAGGTTAATAACACTACCCTTGGCTTCGAGATTGCAGATCAGGGCGGAACAGAGGTTCTACTAAAAGAGCTTCCTGCTTCCCTTAAAACTCAGGTAGAAAATCTTAGCCCTGAGCAGCACCTAAAGAACCTTGAGGCAGGTGGTTTGCTTACGACTATGGTCACCCCTAACCGTATGCAGGTTCCTGAGGCTCAAAGTCAATTCGCTGAGAATACGATCCTCATGGGTGCCACCCTGATGGACATGGGCGATGAAGAGTTTTTGTCGTCCACTATGTTGAATAAGCTTGTGGGTAACCCCGGCTTCATCAACAACGTGAAGACCCTCGTTACGACAAACCCTGAGGTAGGTGGTAACGCTAAGGCTATCCTGAACACTGGTCTTACCCGTGAGTTTGTGCGTCAAAGGACTAACCTTGGTTCTATGGAAGCATTCCTTGAGGACAAGGGTATTGTCTGGGACGGTGCAGCCTACGTCATGGCTCCTGAGGCTTCTTCTCGTGGCCCTGTTGTCCCCGGACGTGGCTCACCGTTTAGCCGTATGCCAACTCTAGGGGGTATGGCAAACCTCCCTCAGAACGTTATGGAAGAGTATGCTGGTGTCATCAAGCAGGCCAATGATCGTCGTGCAGCCATTAACGTTATTGACCGTACGTTGAAAGCCCTTGGTGCAGGACAGACGACACAGACCCAAGAGGCAGGGGGAGCGGGTTCCCAATCAGCATCTACGGCTAACAACATTGGCGATGCCTTGGGTCTGGACTTCACTACCCTTGAGGCTGAGAACGGCTTGCCTCAGGGCTTCCTTGAGCGTACTGCATTCCTTGAGTCTAAAGGTAATCCTAACGCTAAGAACCCTAGCTCGTCCGCTGGTGGTTTGTTCCAGCAAACTGACGGTAATGCCAAAGACTACGGTGTAGCAAATAGATTCGACCCAGTTCAGTCCACGGACGGTGCGGTAGATTTTGCTGTCGACAACATGAGAATCCTGACCACAGCTTTGGGCCGTGAACCTACCGCTGCTGAACTGTACCTCGCGCACCAGCAAGGAGGGGCTGGAGCTAGAGCACTTCTTTCTAACAGCAACGCTAACGTAGTTGACGTTTTAACCCCTGTCTATAAAGGTAACCGTGAGCGGGCTGCTGAGGCCGTACGTCTTAATGGTGGCAACACCGACATGACCGCCAATGAGTTTGCTAGCCTCTGGTTGGATAAGTTCAACAACACCAAGACTACCGCACCTACCGCTGGTCGTCCCCAAGATGCTAACGCTGTTGCTAGCCGCGCAGGAGAAGCAGTGCAACGTGCAGTCACTACTCCCGCAGGCACCTCTAGCGCAGGAGGTGCTACGGCCCCTGTGGAAGTTTCTACAGCCTCTGGTGGTGAAGTAGCTGTGTCGGTTGCTGACGGAGGTGCTCCTGCTTCTGGTGGAACCCAAGGTGGTGCTCTCATGGAGCAAGCAGTAGTTGGCCAACAAGGTCAAACTCAAGAGGGTGAAGGTGGTGCTAATGCAGCCGCTCCTGTCGTGAGTGCTGAGTTACAAGCGTTCATTGAAGACCTTGCGGCTAACCCTGATCGTGCGTTTGCTACCGACGAAGAATTCCTTGTCGCCCAAGAGCGTGGGGAACTTGAGCCGGGTGATGCTGTTGTCGTGAATGGTGTCGTCTACGTCATCCGTAAAGATGGTACGCCGCGTCGGGTCGGTGCTGTCGGTAGCTAACTAGCAACTAGGGGAAGCTGAAATGGACGCAGAAGCCATTCAAAAGGAAATCGCTGAGATGGATAAACGGTTGGCTCTTCTTGAGCAAAAGGTAGACCAGATCGACAAAAATGTGTCTAGTATTAACTCCAACCTGTCGAAGATTCTTTGGATCGTCGGTGGTGGGTTTATCATGGCAGCAATAGGGTGGGTGATCCGTGGTGGCTTGGGCAACTAATTGGTTCCGTAAGGACAAAGAGGACGTAGGAATGAAGGTACATAACATCGACATCATTAAGAAGCATGAAGGTCTCCGTCTGGAAGCCTACATGCCGACCCCTAATGACGTATGGACCATTGGTTACGGTCACACCCATACGACACAGAAGGGCATGAAGATCACCGAGGGTCAGGCTGAGTCACTCCTGCGTAAGGACATCACTTGGGTCGAGAAGGCTGTTAACAAGCTTGTTGTCGTCCCCCTTACGCAGAACCAGTTCGATGCTTTGTCATCCCTTGTGTTCAACATTGGGGAAGGTGGCTTCGCCAATAGCACTCTCCTACGTCTCCTTA